>Ga0075428_100002211_pt1 | contig 21068 bp, 21 predicted proteins | sample RhiMetdeltSRZDD2_FD_75291 | JGI IMG/M metagenome (GOLD analysis project Ga0075428, IMG submission 75291) | Populus rhizosphere microbial communities from Tennessee, USA - Rhizosphere MetaG P. deltoides SRZDD2 | ecosystem: Host-associated > Plants > Roots > Rhizosphere > Soil | place: USA... | reverse complement strand
CTTCCCGGGCGAGCCCCGCCGACCGGACGGGCACCCGGCCCCGTTCCCCGAGGAGCTGCCTTACCGTCTGATCCGTTACCTCTCCCGCGTCGGCGACGTCGTCTGCGACCCGTTCGTGGATAGCGGGGACTGGGTTGGGGCTCGCGATCAGCCGCCACTTCTGCCGGTTGATGGGCGGCGACCTCACCGTCGAAAGCGTTCACGGCGAGGGGTCGACGTTTACGGTGCGGTTACCGACGGCCGCGTCGGAGCCTGCCTCGTAGGAACCTGTGAACGACGGGAACGGTCGTGTCCCACAAACCCTCGAGGCTGTTGAAAAACCCCTCGGAGGCCTGCTTGTGTCCATTGATCGACAGGCCAGATGGCTCGGTAGCACCCCCCATGAACCGTGGTTGGGGGGTGGCCACCAGAAGCGGGTCCTGAGGCAAGCTCGATGGGTGTCGAAAACCATCGGGAGCCTGGGACTCATGGACCCGCAGGAACAATTCTGTCGGAATCAGGCGTGCCGTGCCTATGGTCGGAAGGGTGAGGGGCACGTGGTGATCCACAGTCGGCGGGAGCGGCGCTACCAGTGCAAGCGGTGTCGGCGGACGTGCGCCGAGACGGCCGGGACGGCGCTGTACCGGCTGCGGACCGCGCGCGATCAGATCGTGGTGGTCATCACGCTGCTGGCGTACGGCTGCCCGATCCAGGCGATCGTCGCGGCGTTCGGGCTGGATGAACGGACCGTCGCGCGCTGGCAGGCGCGGGCCGGGGCCCAGAGTCAGCGGGTCCACGAGCACCTGGTGCAGGCCGGGCGGGTCGAACTGGGGCAGGTCCAGGCCGACGAGCTGCGGGTGCGGATCGTGGGCGGGGTGCTCTGGCTGGCGTCGGCGAGCGCCGTCCCGAGCCGACTGTGGCACGGCGGCGCCGTGAGCGCGACGCGCGACCGGGCGCTGATCCGCGGGCTGCTCGAACGCGTGCGGGCGTGTGGGCCGGTGCAGGGGCTCCGGCTGTGCACTGACGGCCTGGCCAGCTACCCGAGCCAGGCGCTCCGGCTGTTCCGGACCCCCGAGCGGACCGGCCACCGCGGCCGGCCGCAGCTCCTGCTGGCGACCGGGCTCCTGATCGCCCAGGCGATCAAGCGGTACACCCAGCGCCGCGTCGCCGGCGTCGAGCACCGGGTGGTGCGGGGCACCGCCGACGCCGTCGCGGCGGCCCTGGTCCGGACGCAAGGCCGATCCACGGCCGTCATCAACACCGCCGACATCGAGCGGCTGAACGCCACCTTCCGTGCCCGCCTCGCCTCGCTCACGCGCCGGACCCGCGCCGGCGTCCACCGCCGCGACACGACCGAGGCCGGGATGTGGCTGGTCGGCGCCGTCTACAACTTCTGCCGCCCCCATCGCAGCCTCCGCCAATGCCACGCTGCCGACCGTGCGCCGGCTCCTCGGTGGATTGAGCGCACCCCGGCCCAGGCCGCCGGCCTCACCGACCATCGCTGGTCCGTCCCGGAGCTGCTCCGCTTCCCGGTCCCCGGCCTCGGGCTCAGGCGGCGCGGTCGACGCCCCACGTGGCTCCTCGACGCCGCACGCGCCGCAGGCCATGCCGCCTGACCACGGTTGTGTGCGGTGCTACCACGCTCCCTGCAGGGATCAGGAAAACGTCGCTCTCCCACGCATCCTGCTCGATGAAGACCGTGTCGGCTGCGAGTTCGAGCAACTCGCAGTCGTCTGCTATCGCTTCCGCAGCGGCCACATCCCCGCGAACGATGGGCTGCGACATAAGGGCTTGGATGAGGCGTTTTCGACCCCCTCCCCTTGGAACCTCGTCAGCACGCCGTCTCCCCAACGGATCGTCGCATCACGTTCTCAGTCGAGTATACAGGCCGGCACCGAACGAGTCGCTGGTGGTGAACGTGCTCTGGGAGATGGGCATTGAGCCGGACATCCGAATGCTGCCAGCCCACCATCGAATGCCGCACCGGCACCCAGTCACGTGAGGCGGCAATTCAGGGGGCCATGGTGCGCGTCACTGGAGACCAGTGGGCATCTTGGCCCGCTCGGCGCAGAACTGGGAGCACGGCTACGCGAGGTGCTGGAGACCGGCTTCGACGAGCTGTTCGCCCTGACGGCTGACAACTGTGTCCCAATCTGGGTCAACATCGACCGCGAGGCGCCGATCACCTGGGCGTCGTGTCGCTCCATGCCCGGCAGGAGTGATGGCCGAGCTCAGTTGCCCGCGCCCGTACCCGCACGCGGATCGGATGCGCTGCGGGTCGTGACCCGTCGTCGTCTCGTGCAGACGATCGAGACTTTCTGCGTCTCGGCGCCGAGCGCCGGCTCGTAGCCGGGGTCGAGCACCCAGGTCTCGATCGCCGCTTCGCGATCCGCGTCAGCGGCCGTGGAGGCCAGGATCGCTCCGGCAGCCACGATCATCAGCGCGGGAATCGCACTTGCGGCGCCCCATACGAACCACGCAGCGACACGAGACCGCACGACGACCACCCCGATGCCCGGTCAACGCCAGCACGGCTCGACGATGCCGTCGGGACCGTCGGACATCAGGCAGGCGGGGGAGGCGGACGCCGGCGCGTTCGGCTCGATCGACCTGGCGAGGGCGTCGGTCGCGACTCCGGTGCGCTCCGGACCGGGGTCGGTCAGCGTCATGGCAACACCCGGCTCCATTCGTCCGAGCGCCGCGCCGCCGAGCATGACCAACAGCGCCATGATCGAACTGGCCGCCAGGGATATCGCCAACTCAACCGTGAGACTGCGCCTGTGCTTGACGAACAGGCCTCGTACACGACCGGCGGTGATGGGCCGGATGACCCCCACTCGGACGCATGGAGGAGGGCCGGCAGGCAAGGAATGGGTGAGTGTCAGTGCGCCGCCTCGGTCCATGCCGCCCCCTCAGCCGCATCCGAGGCGCTGTCGGGATGTCGGCCATCGCTTCGATCCGCCTCTGAGCCCACTCTATGGGCTTGACGACGAGCGCGCATCGGCAGAACTACCAACAGCGCTACCAATCTTTGCGGTCGGTCGGCCTCGGGTAGGGGACCCCGCGCACCGAGCGGCGGTCAGCGGTAGGGGACTCGGAAGCTAGATCGTCGGCTTCGCGACCAGGCCCTGCCCAATCGCCCAGGTCGCGACCTGTGTCCGGGACGCGAGCCCGAGCTTCTCCAGGATGTGGCCGACATGGGCTCCCGCCGTCCTCTCGGTGATCACCAACTCGGCCGCGATCTGGCGGTTCGTCAGTCCGCGTGCCACAAGCGCCGCGGTCTCGCGCTCCCGCGGGGTGAGACGATCGGGCCGGACCGGGGTGCCAGTGGAGGTGGGAACCGGTGGATTCAGGGGTGCGATATCCTCCGCGGTCGGAACGAGGCTTGAGTGGACCTGCCGCGCCGCCTCGAGCGCCTCCTCCACCGCCATCTCCAGCGGTAGGCCGCGCCCTGCCGCCCAGGCTGCGCCCAACGATGCGTCGCTCATCCCACCCTGCAACGCGGCGATGTCGGACTCACGCATGCGGCGCTCGGCTTCCGATCTCGGCGCACGGATCGCCTCGCGCAGAAGCTCGGTGGCCCCGAAGAGCCTGGCCGCTTGATCGAGCCGTCCGGTCACGATGAGCAGGTGGCCGATCCCCTCCAGGCAGTTCGCGATTCCGGCGCGGTCTCCGCTCTCGCGGGAGAGCGTCAGGCCGTCCACCAGCAAGGTCGACGCCCGGCCGTGCTGATCGACGCTGAGCGCCAAGCGGGCGAGCTCCACGAGGACCCAGTTCACGCCGCGAACGGTGCCCAGGCGCGTCCAGAGGGCAAGGGCCTCCTCGAGGAGCGGCAGGGCCCGATCGGCGTCTCCGGCTTCGTGGAGGACCCGCGCGAGGTCGCCGAGGGACCAGCCGATCCCCCAGTCATCCCGCCGACGCTGCGCCACCCCGAGCGCCCGCCCGTGGTTGGCGATGGCCCGGTCGAGGTGGCCGCAGAACCGCTGCAGCTCCGCGAGGTTCTCCAAGCCGCGCCAGACCCCGTACTCGTCGCCCGCCTGTCGGAAGAGGCCCAGCGCCTCCTCGATCCGTTCCGGCTTGATCTCCCTCCTCCGCACCGCCGCCACGACCGTCAGGGTGAGGAGCGCGTGCCCGACGGTCGGGAGATCGCCGAGGTCGCGCGCCATCGCGAACGCGCGACCGGCCAGGGTCTCGGCCCGCTCCCACTCGTTGTGCATCCAGGCGAAGTAGGCGGCCCAGAACAGCGCGCGTGCCAGGGGCGGGCTCGGTCGGTCCGGGGCACGCGCGAGGATCGCGGCCTGCCAGTCGCGCCCCTCCGTCATATGGCCGCGGACGGACCAGTAGCGGGACAGCGCGCGAACGAGGCGCGGCCCGAGGTCGTCGCCCTCGGGATCGACCCCGGCCCGGCTCCAGGCCAGCGCGGCCCGCGCGTTGTCGCGTTCGGCATCGATCACCCCCAGCCAGGTCGCCTGCTCGTGTCCGTAAAGCTTCGGCTCGATCTCCTCGGCCAACGCCAGCAGCCACCCCGCATGGCGCCGTTCCAGCATCTCCTCCTCGCCGCCCTCCCGCAAGCGCTCCCTGGCGTACTGTCGGATGGGCTCGAGCACGCGATAGCGGGCGCCCTCGCCGCGCTCGGCCGGTCCCAGGAGCGACTTGTCGAGCAGGGCCGAGACGAGGTCGAGGACGTCGGAGGCATCCGTCCCGGCGACGGCACACACTGCCTCGGCCGCTTCCAACGTCCAACTACCACTGAAGACAGAGAGTCGAGCCAGCAGCCTGCGCTCCGACTCGGTGAGGAGCGCGTAGCTCCAGTCGATGGCTGCCCTCAGCGTCTGCTGTCGTGGCACGTTGGTCCGATAGCCGCCCGTGAGCAGCTTCAGACTGTCATCCAGGCGGACGGCGATCTGGGCCGCGCTGAGCACCGACAGGCGCGCCGCTGATAGCTCGAGCGCCAACGGAATACCGTCCAGCCGAGCACAGATCTGCGCAATATCCGCGGCATTCGCTCCGGTGATGGCAAACTCGGGGCGGACGGTCGTCGCCCTGTCGGCGAAGAGGCGGACTGACTCGAAGTGCAGCAGTGCATCGGGGGACATCGGCCGGCCGGCCTCAGGCCGCGAGAGCGACGGCACGCGCCAGGTGGTCTCGCCTTCGACGGAGAGCGGCGCGCGGCTCGTGGCCAGGATCCACACGGCGGGGACGGCGCGTACGAGATGGTCGACCAGCGATGCGCAGGCGGTCAGCAAATGTTCGCAGTTGTCGAGGATCAGCAGGACGCGGTTGATCCCGAGATAGTCCACCAGGACCTCGGCCGGCGGGCGACCGCCCTGCTCGAGCAGGCCCAACGTCGCGGTGATCGCTTGTGGCAGCAGGGCCGGGTCGTGCAGCGGGGCCAGGTCGACGAAGCAGATCCGATTGGGTTCGTTCGCTCCCACCCGCCGTGCCCATTCGCTCGCGAGCCGGGTCTTGCCGACGCCGGGTGAACCTGTGAGCGTGACGACACGAGCGCGCACCAGCAATCGGTCGAGCTCAGCGAGCTCGCGTTCACGCCCGATGAAGCGGGTCAGGCGGACAGGAAGCGAGGAGCGACGGACCGGATCGCGGTCCAGGCGGGGATCCATCGTCGCTACCCCCTAACAGTCGGCTCGCCCGGCGGCCTTCACAGGATGCCGTGACAATATCCGATCGGCCTGTTCTACAAGAACGAGACACGCCGGGGCTCGCGGCGGCCGTCCAACTCGTGTCGTTGGTGAAGGGCCTGCACGCCAGCGTGGCGATCCTCCGCGACGACGGGGCTGCCCCGGGAGAGGCGCTCCGCCTTCCGGCGCCTCGCGCGCCTCGGTGCCGCGTCAGACCGCCGACACAATCAGGTGGCCCACTCCCGCCCGACGAGATCGCCGTGGCTCGATGAGCGCGTCCTTCTGCCGGCGATCCGGCAGGCGTCCGACGCGCCGTCAGCACCGAGCGTACGTCGGGGAGGTGCTCACTGCGATCACGCTGCTGACAGCAGCCCTGGACGGATGGCGCGCGAAGTGGCACTTACCTCGCAGGGGTCCTCACACCGCTCACGGTGCTCACAGTCTTCGGGGTACTCACAGTCATCACGTGCTCACAATACTCACGGTTCAGCGTGACCACCGTGACCACTGTGAGGGGTGTGAGGACTGTGAGCACCAGGTAGGTCAGGGACGGCGTCATTAGCGTGATCTCCGTGAGCGGTGTGACCACCATCGACGCGGAGGGCTGGGCGGACGCGAGGTCGCCGGACGTGAGCTTAATGAGTGGGTCAGACAGGTGAAGGCCCGGGCACGGACCGACCATGGCGGGCTGCCACCACGGCGAACCCCAGGCATGCCCGTCGGGACGGTCCCCCACTCGGTGGGCCGCGCGCCCCTGCCGAGTTCACCCGGGTCCCCCGGGACGTTGGCTGCGGGGCCTGAACGATCGCCGCCCTCCTGACGCGGTCGGCGGGGCGCGGGTCGGCCGCCGGAGCCGCGGACGTCTGCGACTCCGGCGGCCGACCGATCCGCGGGGGACGGGCGTGGTCGCCGGTGGCGCCAGCCGGCTCGGCACGAGCCGTGCATAGCGGTGGGGACGCGGAATGCCGCTCACGGAGGAGATGGTGACCATCGTAGATGCGAGTCCGGTCCGGCCGGACGAGGCGGATCGCGATCCCCCATCTCCGGCCATCCCGCCGGAGGTCCAGGACGCCCTCCGAAGGCAGGTTGCACAGGCCATCCAGCCGGTCCTGGCCGACTTTCGGAAACAGTCCGTGCGGGCCGTCCGCGAGCAGGTGGAGCAGGCGCAGGAGGCGGACCGCGGGGAGGGGACGGAGGAAGCGCGACCGGCAGCCGAGCCCGGTGGGGAGGAGCGACCGACGCCATCCCTTCGGGGAGATCGCGACTCCGGGCAGCCGGACGGCGTCGACGGGCGAACCCCTCTACATGATGGGGCCGGCCTGGCCCAGGCGGTCGCCTCGGACGTCGTCGGGCAGGTCCCCGGATTTCTCGAGGAAGCGAGCACGCAGTGGCTCCGGTCGCGGCTCGAGGACGGACGCGACGCGCTCTGCTCGACGCGCGTGCGCGACGGCGTCCGCCGGTCGGTCGACCACGCCGTGCACCCCTTCCTCGAGGCCGGGCTCGAGCTCGTCCCGGGCGATGCGGCTCGACGGGCACTCCAGCAGGAGTCGGAGCAGGCGCTCGATGAGCTCATCGAGGATGCCCTCGGGCGGTTCTGCTCCGAGCAGGTCCTGGCCGACCTGCAGCGGCACGGCGAGCGGGCCATCCACGCGCTCGTCCAGGGCGACATCGGCGCGGCGCTGCAGGAGGTCTGGCGGGCCGTCCAGGCGCTACTCCGGGCGCTCCTCGCGGCCGTGCAGGACGAGTGGCAGCGCCTGATCCACCTGCTGCTCAATGTCCTGCTCAAGGCCGCGCAGGAGATGATCGGGACGATCCTGAAAGCGGGGCTCGCGGCCCTCATGCCCGTGTCGGCCGAGGAGATCGAGGAGAAGGCCGAAGCGGCGACGGAGACCCTCCAAGACCGCGCGGCGGAGCTCAAGGAGCGCCTGGCCGAGCGCGTGGGGGCCCTCCAGGAGCGCGTGCAGGAGGAGGTCGGCCAGGTCAAGCAGCGCGTGGCCGACGGGCTAAAGTCGGCCGTCGAGGACGGCACCCGGAACAGTTCCTTCGGGCGGCCGCCGACCGGGCGCCCGCCCTCGCTGCGGCCGCCGTCGGGCCGGCCGCCGACCGGGCGCCCGCCCTCCGCGCGGCCGCCGACGGGCCGTCCGCCGTCGCTGACCCGGCGCGCCACATAAGCGGTGCCAGGGGAGGGCCCCCGACGGGCCGGCTCGCCGTACGTCGGAACCGACGTCAGGCGAACGACCACCCGATCGTCGACAGGTCCCGCCCCGTTCGAGGACGGGGTGGTCGGACGAGCGGCCCCGACGTCGAGGTCGCGGCTACCTCCACCTGCCCCACCAGGTCGGCGACCTCCTCGCGCGCCGGAGGCCGTGGACGGTGCATTCATGTCCGGTCGCGCGGCGGATCGGGGCAGCCGCGCCCGCCCCACGACCGCGACATCGCCGACGTTACCGGGCGCGGCTGCCCCGACCTTGCCCGTGCCCCACCGTTCTACCATCGTGCTCGACGGCCCTTGGCTACCCCGGGGGCGCGATGGCCGTTGGACAGGCGAGACGGACCCGGCAACCAGAGGACGAAGCGCAGCCGCGAGGTCGGACGACGGGGCCACAAGATCGGCAGGACGGCACGGACCGCGAGTCCTGCCCCAACGACTGTGCACGCGGCCGGCAGAGGTCCAAGGGTGAGGAGGATACCGAAGCAGCCGCCCGGGCCGGGGATCAGGTCGCATCATTGTCGCCACTCGGGGCGACATCCACGGCCGTCGGCGCGGCCCTCAGGGAGACGGTCACGCACTCGTCAGCACCCTGCGCGAGCTGCTGCAGACGGTGAAGGCGCTCCTGCAGATGGTGGCATCCCTGCTCAGGCTGATCCTGGTCGCGCGCCGAGAGGGACTCGCGGCGGTCCGCTCGCTGGGGCAGGTCCTCGGCTCCGCCATCGGCGGGGCGACAGGATCCGTCACGCCGTAGGCGCCGCGAGGAGCCCCGACAAAGGGGGCCCCTCGCGGTCCTGTGCTCGTACGGGACCCGACGCGCCGCCGGTGCGTCAGGCCTCGATCCAGGGCGGGCGCTGATCCCAGCCCCTGCTCTTGAGCCTGTCCTTCTCGACGTCCAGGAGGACCCGCTCCTTCGTCACGTCGCGGACGGCGCCGGTCGGGATATAGTACTCGGACCCGAACCCGAGTAGGCCGGACTTCACCTTCAAGATCGCCTCGCCGGCCGCCTCGCCCGTGCGGGCCGTGGTCGACCGGACGGTGGTGGGCTGGTAGATGGCGTCGACCGTGCCGACCTTGTCGCCGTCGTACGTGACGACCTCCATCCCCTCGCGGATGCTGCGCGTGAAGCGGTCCTGCATCACAGACCTCCTTGGCGACCGCTGGATCCATTACCTGGGGCGGCGCTGGCGAACGGTTGCGCAGGCGCCGTGCCACGCGGGCGGCCCGGTACCCGTAGGGCCGGCCTACCGTCTGCCACCGGACCGGAGGCCGAACGGGCGGAACGGTCGACGAGCACGCCGACGACTCCGGGACGGACTGAGCCGGAGGAGGCCGGCCCTAATGGCCGTGCCGACTTGCAATAGTCGGTCCGCTACGCGATCCCTGAAGCGTTTCGACCGCCTGAATGGCCACCGCATGGCTGCGTCCTCCTCATGCCCCACTACGTACATGGACCCATTGATATGCGCTCGGAGCTCGTGGGTGGTCAAGCGTTCGGCCCCCGTCTTCTCCGAACTGTACGCAATCCTTGCGCTGCCGCCCGCGGGCAGGGGCCTACCCGCTGCGTGAGAGGCCATGCGAGGCGGCGACGGGACCCGATCGGGCCAGGGCACCTCAAGCGGGTGATCGCCCGATCCCCGGGGCCGGACGAGGATGCGGGCCGCCACCATGGTGGGTCTTGGTGCGAGGCGCGGACAGGCCAGGCACGACGCGAGGGACCGATGCTCGAGCTCACTACCGTCGCCGTCACTCGGACCATCGAGGCGATCGTGGACGTCGTCCTCGGGGCCGTCCGGTTCGTCCTCGGGCTCGTCCTGGGGATCCTCCGGGTGCTCCTCGGCGTCCTCAAGGTCGTGCTCGGGGCCATCTTGTGGGCGGTCGTCGCGATCCTCCGGGCCGTCCTCTAGGAGATTTGCGCCGGCCTGGCGCCCGCGGTCGCCTGCCGTAGGTCGGCCCGAGGCCATCCGGGCTACCAGAGGCCGAGGGCCCTGAGCACCGCGAGGATGACCGCGACGGCTCCGATGAGCGTCACGATGTCCGGGCCGGCACCGCGTCCCCAGCTGTACCACCTGCGCCTGGCCATGCGTCCCTCCCGGCCGCCGCGTCGCGATCCTGGCTTCTCCGAACGCAGCCGGCGTGCCAGTGCAGCGGCGGCCAGGTCCACCTCGCCTGGACCGAAGCGCTCGATCGGGGGCATCAGCACCAGAAGATGGAGGGTTTGGTGACCAGGTCCAGCGCCGTCCCTCGGTGTGGCCGAGTGCGCGGCAGGGGGCAGGTGAGCGCCAGGCGCCGCTCAGCCCGTCGTGGCGGTGGATCGGATCAGCAGGGCGTCTTCGCCGGACCGTACGCGATCCGTGCGGCTGGCGGCCGCGTCGAGGCCCGGGCGTTGCACCGTCTGCATGGTGTGGGGTGCGTCGCCAAGACTTGTCGTCGGAGGCGAAACATGCAGCGAGTCATTGACCCCGCTCCCGCGGCAACCCAGGCGGCAACGCTGACCGCCATCGAGCAGGAGGTCGCTGGCCTGATCGCAGACGGGCTGTCGAATCAAGCGATCGCCAAACGGCTCGGCCTGGGCCGGATGACGGTCAGCCAGCATGTCGCGACCATCTTGTGGCGGCTGGGCCTGCGGGCGCGGCACGAGATCGCCGTCTGGGCCATCGCCCAGCCCCGCTCCGAAATCCCTGCCGGGGCCGCAGCGTCGGCCGGGACGGGTCGGCGATCCGCCCCGGCCCGGACCACGGCTAGCACTGAAACAGCGCGTGCGTGGCGGCCCGATTGAGGGTGGCCGGGACGTACGGGTTGTCCGGGACCGGGTCCGTAACGGTGTCCACGTTCATCCAGGAGGCCCCCCTCGAGCCGCACGGTCTGCAGCGGGGACTTGTCGACCGCCGCATGGCGTTGTCGGTGATCCTCATGTTGGCATTGTTCGGCAGCTGGCCGGTGGCCACCCCGGCGAGCTCACGTCTCGCGCCCAGCTGAAAGCCGATGCTGTCCACGCGCGAGCCGGAGATGGCCGGGACCGAGGCCGGGTCGAGCGAGCGCAGCGTCATGCGGGTGGTCTGGCCGAAGCTCGAGTGCGGCGTCACCTCGACGGTCACGTCGTAGCTGCCGGTGCCGAGCTGGATGACGGTGACCTCGCGCGCGTCGGAGCACGTGGTCGGGACGGTCCGCGACTCCGGCGACCCCCTCGCTGCCGTCTCGCCGGCGTCGCCATTGTTGGGCGCGCCATCAGGGCGATAGGCCCGGGGAACGGCTCGCATCGTGCAGTTTCGCACCACCTCGGGCGGGAGGAATGGCCTCGTGACCGTGAGCATCGGCCTCGGTGATCTCGTCGCCGATCGCTATCAGCTGATCGAGCCGCTCGGGCGGGGCGGGATGGGTCGGTTTACCGCGGCCTGGATGAACTGCTCGACCGCCCGGTCGCCGTCAAGCTGATCTATGACGACGCGGTGTGCGACCGCGATGTACGGCACGCGTGTGCGGTCGAAGCGCGCACGGCGGCCCGCCTCGATCATCCGGGCATCGTGCGGATCCCCGATAGCGGCTTCGACGACGGCCGCTGCTACGTCGTGATGTCGCTCGTCGAAGGCCGCACCCTCGCCGAGATCCTCCGTGAGGACGGATCGTTCTCAGTCGATCGTGCGCTCGACCTGGCGATTCAAGTCGCGGACGCCTTGGCGTCCGCGCACCGAGCGGGCGTCATCCACTGCGACGTCAAGCCCGGCAACCTGCTGGTCGACGCCAACTGGCACATTTGGCTGGTCGACTTCGGCATCGCCCGGGTCACGTCCTGCACGACCGGCCTAACGGGCGAGCTGCTCCAGGGCTCGGCCCAGTACGTCGCGCCCGAGCAGGTGGAGGGCGCCTCGGTCGACGGCCGCACCGACCTGTACGCGCTCGGCACCGTGCTCTACGAGATGCTGGCCGGCCGGACCCCGTTCGGGGGCGGCACGATCGCCGCGATCCTGGCACGCCGCCTGGTGAACGATCCGCCCTCGATCCGCGAGGTCAATCCGGCCGTTCCGCCCCAGGTCGGTCGGGTCGTCCTGAAGGCGCTGGCCCGCGCCCCCGTCGAGCGCTTCCAGACGGCCGACGAGTTGCGTGACGCGCTGCGTTCGCCGCTCCCGAGTCGGTCCCTGCGGGCCGGCCTGGTCGGCGCGACGCTCGGCGGACTGATGCTCGGCGCCGCGGCGGCGCAGCATCGAGCTCCCGAGCATGCGACTGAGCTGGTAGCGGTCGCCCAGGTGATGGACGCCCACGTGGTCACGTTCGAGCCGCTGCCCACGCCGAGCCCCTTGCCGCCGACGACCGTCGCCGCCGAGCTGCCGGCCGAGCCGCCTCCGACGGAACCAGCGCCGACTGCTGCGGCTCCGACACCCGAGCCGCCGGTCGTCGTGGCGCCCGTTCGCCGAGCTGCGGCGTCGCCCGCACAGCCCCTGGCCGCGCCGCAGCAGACGCCCGCCGCGCCGAAGTCGGCTCCGACGCCCCCACCCGCGGCCGACGCGAACGACGCCGAGCCAACCGAACAGGCCTCGCCGTCAAGGGGCGAGCCGAAGCCGGCGCCGGCACGCCCGGTCACCCTGCAGCCGGCCCCCAGCCGGCCGCCGGCGCTCCAGCCGGCCCCGCCCCCGCCGGCGCCGCAACCGGCCCCGACCCAGCAGCTGGCGCCGGCCCGGCCGCCAGCGACGCAGCCGGCGCCGGCCCGCCCGGTCATCCCGATGCCGGTGTCGGTCACCGCGAAGGTTAGCCAGGCTTCTGGCTCGCGTGCGACGGTCAGGCTGATCGCGCGGACGCGGGACATTCGCGGGGCGCGACGGGGCTGGGGCGGCGGTGGCGCGCGTCCGGCCGAGGTTCCGACGGGAGGCTCCTTGCCGAGGAGCAGAGACCATGCCAGATCCGCGCGCCCTCGTTGTCGGAGGTCCCGGCCGGCGGCCATCACGAGATCGGCGAGCGGGCGACGGGGACCGTAGCACCCACGATCGCGGGCTCGAAGGTCGGGTCGCACAAGCCAGCGCCCCGGCGATCAGGCCGGGGCGCTGGTGGCCAAGACCGCGATCAGCGGGCGCTACGCTGCGGCAATCGAGCGCTCGTCGAGGCGCCCCGGAATCCCGATTGCCCGATCCGGATCGTTGAGCCGGTCCCACGTCGCTCGGGACGCGTCGGACCAGTACCTGATCCCAGCAGCTTCGTAGAGTCCGATCCCGAGCTCGAACCTGGTTCGCAGGTCCACGTGCTCGTGACGCGCCCGATGGTTCACCCAGCCGTAGAGCTCGATGCCGTAGGTGCCCAGGACCCAGAACTCCTCCGGCTCGAGCCGGGGACCCACGAACTGGATACCGAGGAACTGACTCTCCTTCGCGCGGACGTCGGCATCGTCGGTCTTCATCTGCACGGGCAGCGCCGCCGTTGACGACGGCAGGTAGTCGTAGACGAGCTCCCAGCTCAACTGAAGCCGTGAGCCCCCGGGCGGGGTGAGATACGCCTCCAGCCGCCGAATCGACGCCGGAGCCTCGCCCTGGTTGACGATGTGGCAATCCAGATTGAACGCGGCAACCCGCGGCCTGGCCTCCGTGATCACCACGCTGAAGACGTTGCGGGGGTACACCCGCACGATCGGGTCACTCGGGCCGCGCGCGATGCCTCCGAGCCGGGGCGCGGACGGCGGTCCGAGCTTCTTTGCGAGCGCCGCGAACACCTCGTCGACCTCGACCTGGCGCATGTCGAGGTATGCCGTGTCGCTCGGCAGGCCCGGCAGCTCGGAGTCGTCGAGCTGGAGTGGCAGAACGTACGGGGTGCGCTCGCGAACGGCACGCGACAGGGCGGCCGAGCGCTCGAGCCGGGTCCACGGCTTCTCGATGTAGGTCCGCGACACGAACGGCACGCAATAGCGCGACTGGTGCTCGTAGACGTGCCACAGCTTCGCCGGGAGACTCTCTCCCCATAGCTCGGCGCGCTCGTACTCATCGAAGAAGACCGCGTAGCCGGCCGTCTGCAGACGTTGGGCCAGTTGCCGCGCCACCGCCCGATCTTCGCCGGCGAAGGACCGTGCGACATCGTAGCGAGTTGGTTCAGGTGCCATCAACTTTCTCGGCTCGCGGGACCCGATGCCACCTCGGGCTCCTCATTCATCTCGATCCGTAGCTGTCAGAGCTGGCAGGGCCGAGAAGCAGGCCGCTGCTCCGCCCACCACCCGAGGCCGGGGCGATGCCACGCCCCGGTCCGGCCGACGCGCCTCAGTAGCTCAGCTTCAGGGTCGGATCGCCTAGGATCACGTTGCGGTAGTGCGGCTGGTTCGCGGCGTTCTCCGCCCCCATCAGCGCGAGCACCGCCTCGCCGAACGGCTTGTTCTGCTGAAGCCGTTGGAAGAGCCCCGTGTAGTCGCCCGGCGGATTGGTGACGTTGTGGGCGAGCACGGCCAGTCCGTTCGCATGGGCAAGGTACGCCGTACCGAGCATGTGCGCGCCGTACTGGCGATTGAGCGGCGTCGCCGGCGAGGTCTTCTCGCCGTCCACGAGGAACTGTGGCCGGAACAGGATCTTCGCGACGTCGCAGCCCCCGAGCAGGTAGAAGCGCGACAGGGCGTGCTTGTTCGGCGTGGCGATGATGTGGGCTTCCTTGACGCCGCCGCTGGGCAGGATCGAGACCGACGAGCTACTGCCCGGGCTGGTGTAGGTCGCGGGGAAGCCGGTCGGGAAGACGTCCTGGCCCGACTCCGCCGCGAAGTAGTGGTTGAGCCAGTCGCTGTGCATGACGTACTGGCAGATCAGGTACTCCTGCTGGAACGACGCGATGTAATTGGCGATGCTCGCCTTCTGAGTGGCCGCGAAGGCTGGCGTGTCCGCGTGGACCGTGATGTTGCTGAGGGGCACCGCGGCCGACATCTTCGTGCGCTCGGCCTGCCAGCCGCCGGCAAAGTCCTTGTCCAGGAAGACGTAGCCACGACGGGTGCGCGACGTCGTCCGGTGGGCATGGTTGCGGTTGAAGTAGTCCATCAACAAACGGACCTCCTCCGCTTCCGACCATTCCCAGCCCTGGAGGCCCGTTCGCCAGGCCGCCTGCGACAGGCTGACCCGGCCGATCCAGAACTTGACGTCGGCGCCGTACCGATTCGGGTCGCGCTGCGAGTGGTGGACCTCCGATTGCCGCATCAACACGAACCCGGGCGCGCTCCACTGGGTGCGCGGATAGAAGGCGAAGTTCGGCGGCAGCCCGTAGTCGTACGGCAGGCGGAGCACCTGGGGGCTGCCCGGTGGCACCATCGGCGCGACAGGTTGCCATTCCCAGTAGCCGAACGGATCGCCGAGCATCGCGTCCACGCAGAAGTAGTCGAGCTCGCCCTGCCCGCCGCCGGGCACGTCGTTGAACGTGCAGATCCCCGCCGCCGGAAAGTCGCCGACCAGGACGACCCCGCTCAGGCGTGCGTCGCCGGCGAAGTAGAAGTCGCGGATGGCCCGATGGAGCTGGAGCACCTCCGAGGGGAGGTGCCGATGCCCCCGCTCGCCGGTTTCGTCACTCCGGACGTCGTAGCTGTAGGCGTAGACGTCCCAGCCCTCGTTCTGCAGGTCGTCGAGCCAGCGCGTGAACGGGGACCAGCCGACGCTCGCGGTAGCGAGAATCGGACCGAGCAGGCGCTCCTCGACGAGCACGAGGACGCGCGGCGAGGTCGGCGCGCCCGGCCGCGACGTGAGATAGCGCAAGTCGGGCTTCGTGCTTGCCAGCCGCGTCTCGGCCGGCCAGGCGCGCTCCGCATGCCAGGAATAGGTCCGGGTGCCGTCCACGAACTGCCCGCGCACGGTGTCGAACGACAGCCGGCCGGTGTAGCGCTGGGTGCCGCGCGTGAACGCCAGCTCATTCGTGGCGCTCGTGAAGCTCACCACCGTGAGCGCTTCCCAGACCTGGTGCGCGTCGAGCCACAATCGTCCTGCGGCCCCACCTCCTGTCATCCAGAGCTGCAATCTGCCGATGTAACCATTCGCGTCGATGCGCCAGTCGCCGACGGCGTCGCGGTACTCCATGGCTGCCCCCCGGTGAGCCATTCCCGATCGCTTCGATCGTCTCTCGAGCGCGATGGCGGGATCCGTCAGCGCCCTCCCCTCGGCGCCTGACGTCCATCGTACGAACGTGCGCTCATCACCCTGTGACACGGATTACGAATCGATGACGGCAGCGGACCCCTCCCCTCGCTCGCGATTGGCGAGCGTGATCCGCATCTTGATTCGAGCGTAGGAGGGAGCGATGGACAGCACGGTGGCCAGGCCGACACCGGGAGTGTAAGGGTGCGAACGTACGGCGTAGTTGGTCGCACAAACGTCCAGGCAGGTGGCGGAGTGCCGCCGGCCGCCCTCCCGGTACCCCGTGCTCGGGCTACCTCGGCTCGGGCACCGAGGACGGACAATGTGGTGCACGAGCGAGCCCGGTGGACCGTGCCGCGTCAACTGACTGGTGGTCGTGCCCGCCCCGGCCGCGTGACTGCACCCGTTCTCGCGCCTTGCGCCTCGCCACGAAATGCGCGGGTGCGTACACTGCCACCCGCCGCGCCCGGGCCGTGGTAGGCTGAGGCCGGCGCGTCGATGTCGGAACAGAGGCCCGACGCTTACCCGACGTGTGCTATCCGCCCGCCTCGGCCCGGCCGTTCTGCTCGCCTTGGGCCGGGCGATCCCCACGAGCTGGGTGCCGACCCCGGAGACGAGCCATCCTCCGGGGTCGTCGTTCCCCGACGCGGGTACCCGCGTACCGCCGCGCCCCTGGAACTCAGCCAGTGCAAAGATGCCATCTGCGCCATGCGTCGACGTGGGGCCACCAGCACATCGACCTCGAGCTCGAGGGGACGGCGGAGGCGAAGGCCGGGCGGAGCCGGAGCCGCTGAGCGCGGCGTCCTCCCGCCTGCCGCGGCCGGCCGCCGAGCCGAGGAGTGGTGCGCGTGTCTCGGCGCCCAGCGGCCGCGTCGTTGGACAGGAGGCCGCATCCACCCGAGATCGCCTCGGCCCACAACGGCCGCCGCTACGCGCGTCCCTTCTTAGGATCGTACGCGATCCTTCCGCGTCGACGCAGTCCGGGCGGGTCCGGAGGCACGGGCCTTGCGTCCCACTGTGGTTGGGCCCCGGCGCATTCGCGTCGGGATCGCCGACGGACTCACATCGCGCCGGAGGCGCACCGTCTCGGCGGAACGCGATGATGGCCACCTGGAGGAAGCATGGCGAACCAGATACCCGAGCGGGGGCTGAAGCCTGACGAACTCGCCGCCGAGGAGGCCGCCGAGCTTCCCGATCGCGAGGCGATGTCCCTGCTCGACCTCAATCTCGACCTGTCGCTCGACGCCGACGCCGCCGCGCCGGTCGGCGCGGCCATCGCGGCGAACGCGAACGTCGCGGCGCCGATCGACGCTGCGGTCGCCGCCAACGTCGGGTCGGTCGACTCGACCGCGATCGCATCCGCGGATCAAGATGCCCAGATCACCCAGATCCTGGACGGCGTGGCGATCGCGAACGCCGATCAGGAGGGCTCGATCACGCAGGGTTCAGCCGGCCGCTAACCGCAGATCCCGCGAGCCGGAGCCGCTCGCCAGTCAACACCACCACGTCACGCCGATGAGGTGTGTCGAGACGCTGTATCAGGCTGTATCAGAAGGAGGTTCTCCCGTCATGAAGCAGCAGAAACCCGGGCAGCATCAGTCGGAGGCGCTGAGCGGCGATGAGCTTGCTGCCGAGACCGCCGTCGACCTGCCGGATCGCGAGGCGATGTCGACGTTCGGGCACGGCGGCCTCGGCCACGGGGTCGACCACGACTGGGGCAACTTCGCGATGCCGATCAACACTGCCGAAGCCGCCAACATCGAGTCGACGTCCTCGGTCGCCGCCGCCGACGCCGATCAGACCGTGATCATCTACCAGAGCTCGGACGACTAGCCGATGAGCAGCAATCTTCACGACCCGAAGGCCGCGCAGCCGGAGGGCCAGGAGCAGTCCGGCCTCGACCCGGAGGAGCTGCGCGCCGAGCAGGCCGACGACCTGCCGAACCGCGACGCGATGTCGATCATCAGCGTCGGCGGCCTGGAGGGCGGCCTGCCGCCGACCGGCATCCTGGACGGCATCCTCGACACGAACTTGCCTGTCGAGCGGTACCCGGTCGACGAGTTGCCGATCCGGATCATGCCGCCCGACATCACGCCGCCGGTGATCGAGCCGCCGGTGCTCGAACCGCCGGCCGACAGCCTGCCGGTCGAGCCGCCCGTGGACGGCGACCCGGTGAGCGTGCCCGACCCGGTCGATGCGTCTACCGACGTCGGCGTCGAGGCCTGATCCTGACGGGGATGGCCCGGCCCGCGCGATGAACGCAGCCCATTCAGACACCAATCTCAGGAAACTCAGGAATTAAGGAGCGAGATCATGACCCAGAAGCCAGCGAAGGCTGCACCGCAGGGACTCAGCCAGGAAGAGCTCGAAGCCCAGCAGGCCGCCGACCTGCCGGATCGCGAGGCGATGACGACCCTGCTCGACCTCGACGCGAACCTCGACCTGGCGCTCGACCTGGCGGCCCCGATCGACGCCGCCGTCGCCGCCAACGCGAACGCGGCGATCCCGCTGGACGCCTCGGTCGGTGCCAACGTCCTGTCGGTCAATTCGGTGGCCATCTCCTCGGCGGACCAGGACGCCCCGATCACCCAGTCGCTCAATGGCATCGCGAACGCGACCGCGACCCAGGACGCCACGATCGACCAGGGCGACGACATGTCCGAGGACATCGGCACGACTGGTGCTGCTACCGGCACCGGGACCACGACGCCGTAGCGTCGAGTCGCACGCACCCTGACGCGAGCTTTCAGACCACGCGGGTCGGGCATCGCTCGGCCCGCGTGGTGGTGTCCGGCCTCGGGTGCCGGCGATTAAACGATCTCTTGATCAGGTGGGACAATGGCAACGACGCGGGACAGACAACAGGACGCGGCCGGGGAGCCGGTCGCCGAGGACGAGCACGTCACCACACGCCTGCCATCTCGCGAGGCCGTGGCGGCCGCTCGTCGCCGCCTGTCGTCGCCCGACGGGAGTGCCGCACCGCCCGATGCGGACTCGTCACGCGCCGACGGCGCCGGGGCGTCGGCACGCCGGCCGGCCGGTCGGCCGTCACAGCTCGCTCCCCAGGGGTCGCGAACGGCGCGATCCACGGCCCAGACGGCGGGCGGGATGCAAGCGAAGGTCGCCGTACCCGAGCGGCCTCGGCTCGCCCCGGGCGTCCGGCTGGCCGGGCAGATGCGCGAGAGCGCTTTCAAGAACCCGCCCTGGCTGATCGAGCGCGAGGACGCCGGCTACGTCCAGGTCACGGAGCTACTCTACCGCATCGCCGAGCTGTGCGACGGCCGCCGCACCCTGGCCGAGATCGCCGAGGCCGTCTCCGAGCGGACGGGCAGGACGGTCAGCGCGGACAACGTGAAGGTGCTGGTCGGGACACAGCTCGTGCTGAAGGGGCTGGCCCCGGCCGCCAACGGCCGGGTGGTCGGTGGGCAGGGCGGGGCGCGCTCGCTCCTCGCGCTGAGCCTGCGAAACAAGGTGATCGGCCCGAAGCTGCTGGATGGGCCGGCGGCGGTGCTCCAGTGGCTGTTCTGGCCGCCGGTGCTGATCGCGATCATCGGTGCCGCCATTGGCAGCCTGGCCTGGCTGCTGCTCATCCACGGCCTGGCGGCGGGTGGGCGCCAGGCGCTCTACCAGCCGGGGCTGCTGCTGATCGCGCTGGCCCTGACGGCGCTCGCGGCCGGCTTCCACGAGCTGGGGCACGCGGCGGCGCTCCGGTACGGCGGCGGCCGCCCAAAGGGGATGGGCGTCGGGCTGTATCTGGTCTACCCGGCCTTCTACACGGACGTCTCGGACAACTACCGACTGCCGCGCTGGAGCCGGGTCCGGACCGATCTCGGCGGCGTCGTCTTCCATCTCGTCTTCGTGCTGGGAGTCGTAGGGCTGTACCTGCTGACCGGCTGGGAGCTGGTGCTGGTGGCGGTCCCGCTCCTGCTGCTCGACGCGTTCCGCCAGCTCCTGCCGCTCATTCGCCTCGACGGCTACTGGACGCTGGCCGACCTGACCGGCGTCCCGGACTTCCTGTCGCACGTCGGCGCGTTCGTCCGGCGGTACCTGCCGGGCCAGGACGTGCCAGCGACGTTGCCCGAGCTGAAGTGGTGGGGGACGCTCGCCTTCGTCCTCTACATCGTGCTGATCCTGCCGATCCTCGGCTTCATGCTGTTCACGATGGTGCGGACGACGCCGACGATCCTGGCGACGGCCTGGGACTCGGCGGGCCAGCTCGCGGGAGCGTTCGGCGAAGCGAGCGGTGAGGGCAACGGCATCGGGATGGCGTCCTCGGCCGCCCAGATCGCCGTGCTGGCGCTCCCGACCGCCGGCCTACTCTACTCCCTGATTCGCTTCGGCAAGCGGATTGCGCTGGCCGTCTGGCGCTGGAGCAGCCCGACGCCGACTCGCCGGGTTGTTGGTATGCTCGGGACGCTCGGCGTGCTCGGCCTGGTCGGCTACCTCTGGGCGCCGCAGTTGCCGTTCGGCGGCTCCGGCCCGTTCTTCGGTTCGACCCGAGACAGCTTCGCGCCGATCCCGGCAGATTCCCGAGGCACGCTCTTCGACGCCGTCGGCGCGCCGCAGCCGGAGTGGGCCACGCTCGGCGCGCAAACGGATGCCAGCTTCCCATCTGCCGTGCCTTCTCCCAGCCCGGCTGTGCCCGGTTCGGGCGGTGCCATCGAGCCCAGGTCGGCACCATCCCTGACGGCCAGCGTGGAGAATCAGGCGACCGCCACAGCCGAGACCCAGGCGACGGCGACGGCCGAGGCGAGTCAGACGCCGGCGACAGCCGTGACGCCGACCACAGAGGTCCCGACCCGCGGCGCACCGACGGCCGCCGTGCCGGCGGCGACTCCACGGACCGGCGCTCCGGCGCCGCCGCCTGCTCCCGCCGTGACGCCCGGCGGTGCCCAGCCGGCGGCTGCGCCCCCGGCACCGGTCGCCACGAGCAGCTCATCGGCCCCGGCCGCGACGGTGGTCCGGACGCCGCTACCAACAGCTACGCGGGCGCTCGCGCCGTGATCTGCTCGGATCGTGGCGCGCCTCGGAGTCCGCACGCTGAATCGTGAGGATGGCAATGAAATCGTTGATCTCGATCGCACTCGCTGTACTGGTCGTCGTCGCTGCTCAGCTCGGCGCGCCCGAGGCCACACGGGCCCAGACGTCAGGCGACGGCCAGGCGGGCAC
>Ga0075428_100002210_pt1 | contig 21071 bp, 20 predicted proteins | sample RhiMetdeltSRZDD2_FD_75291 | JGI IMG/M metagenome (GOLD analysis project Ga0075428, IMG submission 75291) | Populus rhizosphere microbial communities from Tennessee, USA - Rhizosphere MetaG P. deltoides SRZDD2 | ecosystem: Host-associated > Plants > Roots > Rhizosphere > Soil | place: USA... | reverse complement strand
AGCGCCGTGAGATAGTTGGTGAGCGCGTCGAACCAGACGTACATCACGTGCTTCGGGTCGTCCGGTACCGGAATTCCCCACTGGAATGACGTGCGACTGATGCTCAGATCCTGGAGGCCCGCCTCTACGAACGTCTTCACCTCGTTGAAGCGGAAGTCAGGCTGTACGAATGTGGGATTTGCCTTATAGAAGTCGAGAAGCGGCTGCTGGTACTTGGAAAGCCGGAAATAATAGCTCTCTTCCTTCAACCGTTCGACCTTGCTACCGCAGGTCGGGCACTTGCCATCGACGAGCTGTGTCTCGGGAACAAAGATCTCATCGACCGTGCAGTACCAGCCCTCGTAGTCGCCCTTGTAAATATCTCCCTTCGCCGCAACGCGCCTCCACAGCTCCTGCGCGGCCCTGTGGTGCCGCGGCTCCGTCGTTCGAATGAAATCGTCGTTGGTGATCTCGAGATCGCGGGATACCTGGCGGAACGATGCGGCAACATCGTTGGCGAACGCATCGGTGTTGACACCGGCCTTCTGCGCGGCGCGCTCCACTTTCTGGCCGTGCTCGTCGGTGCCCGTGAGAAAAAACACGTCGTAGCCGAGCAAACGCCGCGAACGAGCGATCGCGTCGGCCACCATCGTCGTGTACGCATGCCCGAGATGCGGCCGTGCGTTGATGTAATAGATCGGCGTCGTGATGAAAAACGGTTTCATTGCTGAAGGCCGCTCGCTGATTGTCACCGGTCGAGAAATGCTTTCATCGCAGCCGCCTGTACTTCTTTCACAGGCCGGCCGCGCTCGGCCGCTATGCGGGCGCAATCCTCGAATTCGGGTGAGGCGTTGAGGATCTCGCCGTTCCGGCGCGCGACCTTGACAGTCACCGGTCCAAACTCGGTCTCAACGGCGATCGTTTCACGATCGAGGCATTCGCGCTTCGCCTCGGTAAAGCGAACACCGATGGTCGTGGTCTCACGGAAGACGATCGACGTGAGGTGCTCGCGTGCTTCAGGCGAAGCGAGGATCGAAAGTAGTGTGCCGGGACGGTTCTTCTTCATCTGAATGGGCGTGTAATACACGTCGAGCGCGCCCTCGCCCATCAACTTGTCGATCAGCAAGCCGAAAATCTGCGGATTCATGTCGTCGATTTCGGTTTCGATGACCGCCACAGTGTGCAGCGACGACGGTCGTTCGTCCTCGCCTATCAATACCCGCAGGACGTTTGGGGACCTCGGAAAATCGCGCGCCCCGGCGCCGTAACCCACCCGCTGCAGCCGCATCGCCGGAACGCCGCCGTAGCTCTCGGCGAACCCCGAAACGAGGAGGGCACCCGTCGGCGTGACGAGTTCAGTATTCTGCGGCCCGGAATAAATCGGCACATCTTTCAGCAAGAGTGTCGTGGCTGGTGCCGGCACCGGATACAGTCCGTGTGCGGATGAGATGGTCCCGCTACCCACGTTGAGCGGCGACGCGGTGATGCGCGCGATTCCAAGCGCGTCGAGCGCGTAGACCGTTCCGACGATGTCGATGATCGAGTCGAGCGCGCCGACTTCGTGCAGGTGAACCTGGTCGATCGGCGTGCCGTGTATGCTCGCCTCGGCCTCGGCCAGTCTCCTGAACAACGCCTTAGCGCGCTCCTTTCCTTCAGGAAGGAGCGCCGACCCATCGATCAGGCGCTCGATCTCGGACAAGCTGCGATGAGAGGAGTGCGAGCGCGATTGCGCGGCTCGGCTCGAGCGCGGTGACGCGGTGGCGCGCTCGTGGTCGTGCGCATGATCAATCGGCGGCTCTTCACCGCGCACGCGGAACTGCGTCGCGGTAATGCCCGCTCGGATGACGCGCTCGGTCCAGATGGCGTCGCGGTCGATCGCAAGGCGGCCGAGCGCACCTCGAAGGTCTTCGAGCGGAAGACCGGCGTCGAGCAGCGCGCCAAGGATCATGTCGCCGGCTGCTCCCGAGAAGCAGTCGAAATAGAGAATCATCAAGCAAAACGATCTTATCCTTTCCCCGCCTATTCGACGCGGCGCTCCATGTGGCCGGCTTCCACGAGGGAGAAATAGCGCTGGTCCGCAAGTATCAGATGGTCGATGACATCGATTCCCATGATCCCACCGGCGTGAACCATTCGGGTCGTCAGCACCAGGTCATCGGGGCTTGGCGTCGGATCGCCCGACGGATGGTTGTGGAAGAGCACGATCGCTGACGCCGACGCGGAGGCTGCTTCACGAAAGACCTCGCGAGGGTGCACAACGGTCGAATCCAGCGAGCCGACCGAGATAATCCGGATCCTGATGACTCGATGCTTTGTGTCGAGCATGACGATGCCGAACTGCTCCACTGGGCCGGCACCATACTGCGGCAGCAGGTACGCGGCGACTTGGCGTGGTGTGGAGAGCTGGGGACGCTCGGCCACGCCTCTGATCAGCGTGCGTCTGCCCAGCTCGACCGCCGCGGTGATGCGTGCGGCGCGCGCCGGGCCGACGCCGGATACAAGACGCAGATAATCGAGGCCCATGCGCGTGAGACCGTGCAGCCCACCGGCGTGTTCGATGAGCTGGTTCGCGACACTGAGCGCGTCGGCGTCGCGTGATCCGCTGCCGATGACGAGAGCGAGCAGCTCGTTGTCGCCGAGGCCGCGCGCACCGAGCCGTTCGAGCTTCTCGCGGGGACGGTCGTGTGGTGCCACGTCTTTCATCGACGCTATACTCAGTTTCTATGTCTAGGCGCGGCGCTTCCGCATGTGTATGGGCCCTCACCTTTGGTCTCCTTGCCGGATGCGCGGAGCCGCCCGACAAGGAAATGGATCAGGCACAGGGCGCCATTGATGCCGCGCGCGCCGCAGGCGCCGACCAGTACGCCAAAACGGAATACGACGCGGCGGCGACGGCGCTCCAAAACGCCCACGAGGCTGTTACCGCCGGCGACTACCGCCTGGCGCTGAATTACGCACTCGAAAGTCGTGAACACGCGCAGAACGCGGCGCGCGATACCGCCGATACCAAGGCCCGCATGCGGTCGGAGATCGAGCGAACCCTTGCGGAGGTCGACGCGCGCGTTGCCAAGGCGCAGGCGCAGATTGCCGCTGCCGAACGCGCCCGTGTACCGCCTCGGCTGCTCCGCCAACCTACCCGCGACCTGGCGACGGTGGTGGCCGACTTGCAAGAACCGCGCGCGGCCGTCGCAGGGGGAGATTACCTGCGCGCGACCCAGGCGCTGGACCGCATGAAAGAGCAGGTCGAGAAGGTGGTGGCCGACGTCGCGGCCGCGACGACGTCGCAAACTTCGCGACGTCGCCGCTAACGCCTGTCGGCAAGAACGTCGTCGGCGTCCTATCGCGTCGCGTTTCCGGATCGCGTGGTCAGGCCCTTGTATAGGAACCGCTGGATACGATAGCCCTGTGATTCGCCAGTGATGATGTTGCCCTTCGGGTCGGTCGCAAGGCTATGGATGTGGAAGAACTCGCCTGCCATGCGCCCCGGTCGTCCAACGTAGCCAACCACTTCCAGCGACGTGCGGTCCATGATCGCGACGCGCTCGTTCGAGCCATCCGCCACGTAGACGAACCGCTGCTGCGGGTCGCGTGATAAGGCGACGCCGAACGCGGATCCCGTGCCCTGCGACTCCCGGCGGTTGTAGCCTTCCTTCACGAACTTCCCGTCGAGCGTAAATGCCTGGACCCGGTTGTTCGCACGATCGGCGACGTACACGGTGCCATCATCGGCAATGGCGATGCCGTGCGGCGTGTTGAATTGCTGAGGCCCGGGTCCGGTAGCCTGACGCGCGCGTGACGCGCCGTCCTCAGGCCGATTCCCGTACGCGCCCCAGTGCCGTTTGTACGCTCCCGTGTCGGCGTCGAAGACGATCACACGTCGGTTGCCATATCCGTCCGCGACGAACAGCTCGTTCGTCTTCGGGTAGACGGCGACGCCGGCTGCCCTGCTGACGTGTGTCGTGTCATTGCTGTCGGCCTCCACCCCTCCGCGCCCGATCTGCAGAACGAATTTGCCCTCTTTGGTGAACTTGAGGATCTGACCGTCTCCATCTCCATTTCCGGTCAGCCAGACGTTGTCCCTCTGGTCCACAAAAATGGCATGTTCGCCGCTTCCGGGCCGGCCATCGCCGTTCGTTCGTCGTTCTTCTGTGCAGGAGGCGCACGGAGCGTATTTGGAAAAGAGCCCGCCTCGGTTGGTCCACGCGTATGCGTTCGTGGGTGAAGGACCGCCCCAACCACGGACGTACGCGCCCTTCTCGTCGAACATGACCACCGGCGGGGCCGCCGCATAGCCGTTCTCGTGAGCGTTTCCCTCTTCGAGTGTATGCGGGCGATGAAACACCCAGACGTTTCCGTGTGAGTCGGCGGCGGTACCGCCCACTCCCCCGAGCACCATCCCGGCCGGCATCCGCGGAAAGGATGCGTCGACCTCGAACACGGGCACTGCTCGTGAACCCTGCGCGGCGACGAGGTTATCCGGTTGTCCGGGTCCAGGTGCAAGCAGCACGAAGATGCCGGCTGTTGCGACGCCGATCAAAATTCGCATCGTCATTGTGAAACCTGTTCAAAATTCCCAACCTGCGGCGGCGAACACCTGCCGTGCTGCTGGTGTCGCGAGTGCGTGGACGACCGCGCGCGCAGCGTCTGGCGCAGTGGATCCGGACATCACGACTGCATCGTAAGCGGTGTACGTCTGAACGGCGGCCGGAAGCGGACCGACAAACGACCCACCGTGCGACTCGCCCAGCTTGATTTCGCTGACCATCGTGAAGCCAATCTGATTACCTTTCGCCATGCCAAGCCGCTGCATGACATCGTCGCCCGTCGGCAACTGAACGACCTTGGAACTGATCTGTTCGGCTACCCCGATTTTGCGCAGCAGCTGCTCGACGAGGAGTCCCGACGCTCCCCGGCTGTAGACGATGGCATCGGCTTGAAGAAGCGCCGCTTTCAGAGCATCGACCGTCGAGATGTCCGGGCGCCGCCCCCCGCGACCGATTCCCACGCCTACGCCGATTCTGCCAACCGGCGTGCGGGTCGCCGCGAGCGCCCGGCCGTCCTTGATCAGCTGGTCAACAGTCGCGGCCTGCGCGATCAGCACATCGGGTGTTTCACCGGCGGCAAGCCGCTTCGCGATGTTCGGTGAGGTGTCGAATTGCACTTTTGCCGCGCGATCCGGCTGCTGAAACGCCTTGTCGAGCGCCTGAACGGGTCCCTGGGCGGCTGCCGTCGCCAGTACGGCCAACTCGGCCGCGGCGACGCGCGCGACGGACGCCGCGACCAGGATTGCGCAGATCGTATATCGCATGGCGCATTACGATATCCGATCTGATTTCGCCGGGGGCAGCAGCGTTGCGTTCCGTTAGCGTGATTTGCTAGCATGCCGCCTCTTTGCGGTCGTCCCGATCGCGCGAGAGGTTCTCTTATGAGCGAGACACCCCGCGTTCGCACTGACCCAGTCGCGTACCGCTGGATCATTCTCGGAGTCGGCATCCTGGCATATGGGGCCACTCAGTTTTCGCGCCAGAACTTCACGGGTGTACAGAAGTTCATAGCGGCGGATCTCGCCCTTGATCGCGGCACGCTGGGACTGATGGCCTCGGCTTTCTTCTATTCGTACGCGCTGTTTCAGATGCCGTGGGGAATCGCATCGGACCGGCTTGGGAGCCGCGCGATCATCGTGGGCGGGATTCTGTTCACGGCTCTCACGATGTCCGGATTTGCCACGGGCGAGACGACAGGGTCGCTCATCGTCTGGCGCATCCTGGCGGGGATCGCCGCCGCGGCGGTCTACGTGCCGCTCACCGGCGGCATCGCCCGATGGTTTCCGGAACGGGAGCGTGGCCTCAGTCAGGGAACGCTCGGCGGGGTAGGCGGCGCGTTTGGAGAAGGCGCAGCGTATGCGCTGCTCCCGATTCTCTCGATCTACTTCGCGTCGGGCTGGCGCGAGGGCATGCACATGATTGCCGCGGGTATCGCTGTCGTCGGTGTGATGGCGCTGTTCCTGCTCCGATCGTCCCCGACCCCTGTCAGCGCGAAGACGCGACAGCGGTTCGAGTGGCGGCTGCTCGGCGACCCCGAAGTGTTGTGCTATGCGTTCCTCTGGTCCGGCTTCGTCATCGGCATCCGGATCGCGCAGACGTGGATCGCCGTCTACGCAGCGGACGTGTACATCAGCGGACAGGGGATGCCGCTCAATCAGGCGGTGGTCACCGCCGGCTTGCTGGCTTTGTTCGCCTACACCGTTGCCGGACGCGCGATCGGCTGCCCAGTCGCGGGCAGGATGTCCGATCTGCTTGCGCGTCGAGGAATCTCGCGAACACTCGTCATCATGGCGTGGCTCGTCATTGGAACTGTTTCGTTCCAGGTGCTGTCTACCGGAGTAACGAGCATCTGGGCACTGGTGATCCTTGCGGTGCTTCTCGGAACGTCGGTCAATCTGTTCGCACTGATTCCAGCGGCAATTTCAGACACCTTCGGACAACACCGAACGGCATCGCTCTCGTCGTTTGCGAACACGATGGCCCAGCTGTCTGGCGCGACCGCGCTCGCGGTGAGCGGCTACGTCGGCATTTCGCTCAACGCACAGCCAGGAAATGCGCTCGCGGAGTACCGCGGAATCTGGCTGTCTGCCGTCGTCGGGATGGCCGTGATGGTGCTCCTGTCGATTGGCTCGTACCTGGCGCTGAGGAACGGATGGGTGAGCCGGCAAGCCCCGGTTGCCACGGCGCCCTCCGCCTGAGAACGTGGTCCGCCTAAAGGCGGACCTATGGCGGGCCGTGAAGGCCCGCCCTACGTCAGTACGTAGTGTCCGGCTTTAGCCGGACCTGTCATGGCGTTTTTGAGACCGTCGCGTATCCGGGGTTCTGCGGTTTGCCGAGGCCGGTATACCGCAGCCGGAAATAGCGCTGACCCTCGTTGACCTCGCCGATATACAGGTTCCCCTTCGAATCGGGCTGCGACGAGAGGCTGTGCAGGTGAAAGAACTGCCGCGCGTTGTGCCCGCCCTGCCCGCCAAATGACGAGAGCAGCGTGAGGTTCCGGCGATCTACTACGAGCAGCGCTTTGTTGCTGCCATCGGCGACGAACAGATAGCGCTGCTGCGGATCGCGTGATAACGAGAAGTTGTGGACGGTGCCTTCGTTCTGGAGCGTGTCTCTATTGACGAATACTTCGGTCACAAAGGTTCCGTCGACTCTGAATACCTGGATGCGGTTGTTCGATCGGTCGCCGACGTACACCATGTCGTCGTTCGATACGACGACCGAGTGCACCGGGTTCCCGAACGACTGCGAGGGTGGTCCTACGATGAGCTTCGCGCGATCCGGAAACTTGTAGCTGTCATCCGGCGGCTTCCCGTATGCCCCCCAATGACGCTTGTACGCGCCGGTGTCGGCGTCGTACACGATGACCCGGCGATTCGTGTAGCCGTCCGCTACGAAGAGCTCGTTCGTTTTGGGGTATACCACCATGCTGGCCGCGCCATACACATTGGCCGTGTCGTTGCTGCCCTTGCTCTGATTCCGTTTGCCGATTTGCAGCAGAAACTTGCCTGCGTTCGTGAACTTCAGGATTTGGTTGTCACCTTTGCCGTTGCCTGCCACCCAGATGTTGCCCTTCTGATCCGCATACACGCCGTGCTCGGTCGTCGGCCACTCGTATCCGTCAGCGGGCCCGCCAAACGCCTTGATGAACTTTCCGTTCTGGTCGTATTCGATAATGGGCGGCGCCGGCGTACAGCACCGCGCGGCAGGAGGACTCAACGCGGCCGATCGCTCGCCCGGCGAGACGCTTGCCGGCCGGTGCGCTATCCAGATGTGATCCTGGCTGTCGACGCTGATTCCGCCAACCTGCCCGGTCGTCCACCTGTTCGGCAGGTCCTGGAAGAACAATGGATCCCAGTCGAAGGTCGGCACACCTTCCGACTGGGCCACGATTGCAACTTTCGCAGGCGTCAGACTGAGGGCGAATGCCGCGCCGCACACCACTCCGGTTATCCATGACCGAGCTTTCATAACGGTGCTCCTCATGTGCGAAGCATGAAGTTGTGACAACGAGGTCAGAACAGAACGGAATCTACGATGCGCCATATAGCGGCGCCGGGACCGGCTGGAAATTAGATGAAAACCCGAGGACTGTCAAACGCGGCGGGGTCGCGGCGGTCGTAGTGTCCGCTCTCAGGCGGTCCGACTAAAGCCGGACACTACGTACTGCCTACGGGCCGCTGACGCAGAAAGTCGAAGTCGCACCCGTGCTCGGCGCCGAGCACTGATTCTGCGTACAACCGAGCGTAGCCGCGCGGCGGCACCGCACGCGTCGTCGTGGAATGGCGGCCGAGCAGTTCGCTCTCGGACAGCAAAACCTCGACGCGACGTTCTCTCACACTGATTCGAATCCGATCACCGGAACGGACCAGTCCGAGAGGGCCGCCAATAGCGCACTCGGGCGACGCGTGCAGAATGACGGTGCCAAAAGCCGTTCCGCTCATGCGCGCGTCGGAGATGCGTACCATGTCCTTGACGCCCGATCGCGCGAGCTTGGCCGGGATCGGCAGGTAACCCGCCTCTGGCATTCCCGCTCCAATAGGCCCCGCATTCTGCAGCACCAGCACGTCATCGGGTGCAACGTCGAGGGCTGGATCGTCGATTCGCGCAGCGAGATCCTCGAGACTGTTGAAGACGACCGCGCGACCAACGTGCTCGAACAAGCGCTGGTCAGCCGCCGCACACTTGAGGATGGCGCCGTTCGGTGCGATGTTGCCGAACATCGCCAGCAGGCCGCCGGTCGCCTGGAAAGGTTCGTCAATCGACCGGGTGACCGCCCGATCCACATATGGCGGCCGCTGCCGTAGGCGTTCGCCGAGCGTTTCGCCCGCCACCGACTGGCACTCGAGGTGCAGCAGCTGTTTCAGTTCGTGGAGTACGGCCCCCATACCGCCGGCCGCATGGAAGTCCTCCATGTAGTGCTGTCCGGTCGGTTTCAGGTTCACCAGCACCGGTGTCGACTCACTGAGCGCGTTGAAGTGACGTAAGTCGATCGACAGCCCAACCCTGCCTGCTATGGCGGCAAGATGAATCACCGCATTGGTCGAACCGCCGATCGCGAGCAGCACTCGCAAGGCGTTCTCGATCGACTCGCCAGTAACGACTTGCTCCGGCCTGAGACCCGAGGCCGCGAGCTGCACCGCTCGGGCTCCTGTCGCTTCGGCAAGCCGGAGGCGATCTGCATGGACTGCAGGAACGGCAGCGCTGCCGGGGAGGCTCATGCCGAGCGCCTCCGCGAGACACGCCATCGTGCTGGCCGTGCCCATCACTGCGCAGGTGCCTGCGGTTACCGCGAGGTTGTCCTCGACACCGTCGATTTCGGCGCGGCTGACCTCTCCCGAGCGGTATCGTGCCCAGAACCGGCGGCAATCAGTGCATGCGCCGAGGCGCTCACCGCGGTGGCGCCCGGTCATCATGGGTCCGACGACGAGCTGGATAGCGGGCACACCCGCGGAGATCGCGCCCATCAACTGTGCCGGGACCGTCTTGTCGCAGCCGCCGACGAGCACGACCGCACTCATCGGCTGCGCGCGAATCATCTCCTCGACGTCCATCGCCATCAGATTGCGGAACACGAGGCTCGTGGGATTGAGAAAGACCTCCCCCAGCGAGATGGTCGGAAACTCCAGCGGGAGTCCACCGGTCGCCAGAACGCCGCGCCTGACCGCCTCAACGAGCTCTGGCGTCAGCCGATGACAGTTATTGAATCCGCTTGCGGCGGTGGCAATGCCGATGATGGGACGCCCGAGCATACCGCTCGAGTAACCCATCGACTTCGCAAACGACCGACGGAGATAGGCCGCGAATTCGGGGTCGCCGTAGTTCGTCAATCCCTGTTCGAGGCCAGGCTTCCGGCTCATTCAGCGGCATCCTTCTCGAGGTACGCGAGCAGCCGTTGCAGTCGATCACTCGCCCTCCGCTGGGTTGCTGCGCCATCGCGATTGCGCCAGTCATAGAACCCCCGCCCGCTGCGGATGCCGACATCGCCGCGTGCCACCATGTCCTGGAGGTACGCGCTGGGCACACCGGTGTGAGACAGCGTCGGCACGATCGAGCGTTGCGCCTGTGCATGCATCTCGAGTCCCGCGAGGTCCTTTTGCTCCAACAGCCCGGTGATGCACATGCGCGGCCCGAGCAGCTTTTTCGCGACGTTGTCGATCATCTCCGCGGTTGCGATGCCGGACTCCAGCAGGTGATAGGCCTCGTGCAGTATCGAGTGCTGGAGCCGGTTGATCAAATACCCGTTGATGGGCCGTTCGAGGAGGATCGGATCGCGTCGGGCCTGTGTGACGGCTGCCACGGCGGTGGCGACTGCCGAATCTTCAGTCTGTGTCCCCCGGACGACCTCAATCATCGGGAAAACGTCAGCAGGCTGAAAGAAGTGCATCGCCAGGAACCGCGCGGGATGCCGCAGCGGCGCCGCAAGATCGTCGAGCGGCAAGCCGGAAGTGTTCGTGGCAAGGGCCGGCCGGCCGCCGTACGCCGCCTCAACGGCCGCGTAGACCCCTTGCTTCACTTTGAGGTCCTCGAACACCGCCTCGATCACGAGATCGGGCAGCATCTCGGGCGGCAGCAGACGTGTCGTCCTTACCCCAGGGTGCGAAAAGGTGATCTCTCGCGGCTCGACGAGCGTGACGCGAATGCCTGCACCGGCAAACAAGCGCGCAATCCCCTGGCCCATTACGCCGCCGCCCACCACGAGGAGCGACGAGCAGAGCGGCGCGTCGGAGGCCTTATCGGTTGAAGCAGGAGACGTCATGTATCCCTCAGTTCACACTTCTCGGTTCTCGGTGCTCAGTTCGTGTTCACGTCCGGTTCGCGCTTCGTGGTTCGGCTGGTTCGCCTGAAGGCGGACACTACGTACGCAGTAGCCACTCTCCTTCCAGCACGATCTCAGCCCAACCGGTCAGGTATACGCCATCGGCGCGCCATTCGACGCGCTGGGTGCCTCCAGGAGCGACGATGTCAGTTTCACGTAAGGCGCCCCCGTGAGCGGCAGCCGCGACGGCCGATGCGCAGGCGCCCGTACCAGATGATGTCGTCGGTCCGACACCACGCTCCCAAATCAGTATCCGCACGCGGTCGGGCGCTTCAACATGAGCGAACTCGACGTTCGTTCCAGAGGGGAACATCGCATGTGTGGACAGTGACGGACCGAGTTGGTGGAAACGAGCGGTCTCCGGCAGTGGCCCGAGCACCACGCATTGGGGGTTGCCCATGCGCAGGACTGTCGCCGCTATCGTTTCGCTCTGGACGGGAATCGCGATTTGCCGGATGTCTTCCGGCTGACCCAGTGCCGCTCGAAATGTGTAGCGTGTCGCATCGCGCGCAAGGAGCTCGAGCCGTTTAGAACCCGCATCGGTCTGAATCACGATGGTGACACCAGGCGGAAGGCTTTGCCTGCGGGCTACCGCTGCGGCCAGGCAGCGAACGCCATTGCCCGACAGCTCGGACGGACTGCCGTCGGCATTGAAGAGCCGCATCGACGCGCCGTCAGTTCGAAACTCGCAGATGATTAGCCCGTCCGCGCCGATGCCCCGATGGCGATCGCACAAGGTACGCGCGAGAGCCGAACAGTCCCCGAAGCCCGTTCGGTCCGACGATGCATCGTCGGCGACCAAAAGGAAATCATTTCCGTAAGCGTGAGCTTTGACGATGGACAACCCGGCGCTTACCGCCACGTACAGCGACCCCTGTTGCGGCGCTCGGCGATTGCATGTTCAGGGAATCTGGAATGCATTGAACACGTAGGTAAACCCTGCGGTCACGCCCCATCCGGGATCGCGAGACGTGAGGCCCACGAGTAGCGCGGCATCGGCCCGAACCGGGCCGGTGGTGTACCGCCCGCCGAATCGAAGAATGCTGCTTGAACCGGTCCCGGGCGGTGGCTCACCTTCGCGGGTACTCGCGTGTCCATGCACTTCGCCAACTAATTCGGCGCGCTGAGTGATCGCGCGCGCGAATGAAAGACCGTAAATCAACACGTCATTCTGCCGATCCCCGCGCGTGGGATCGCCCAGAATGCCAACGCCTCCATTGCCAACGACGCGGACGGATTGAACCGTCTTGGCGACGAGTAGAGAGAAAAAGAAGTCGGTGGTGTCCAGACCTAATCCGCTCTCGTTGGACGCATTAGGCAGCTTCGTCGCGAATCGCACGCCAATGCCAGGGCGCGACACTCCCTCGCTCACGACGCGTACCTTGGTGCCGATGACGAAATCCTCGACGCTTGTCGTCGAATTCCCGGAGACGTTCACCATGCTGGCCAATGGCGCCAGGGGTGATCGCCGCGTGATGTCGAGCCGGTTGTGAAACCCTCCGTCGATCTGCACCTCCGCGATCGAGCTAAGACCGACACTGACTCCAACGACCAGCGCGCGCAGCAGGTTTCCTTCGAGGCCGGACGCCGGGTAGTCCGCATCGTGTGCGTAGTCGAGGCCCCCTTCGAGCAGAATGCGGCCCGCACCTATCGTTTCGGGATCCTCCGTCACGAGCGGACGTTGCTGTGCGAATGCACGGTCGGGCAGCGCCAACATCAGCGTCACGATGGCCACAACCGCCACTATCCATCGCTCGCGCGTACCGCCCCGACAGGTCACAGAGACACGGAGACACGGAGACACAGAGACCTCATCGTTTATCACTGTCGAGCAGAATGGTCACAGGGCCGTCATTAACTAACTCGACGTGCATCATGGCCTGAAATTCGCCGGTGGCCACCGGCAGGGGCGCTGCGCGCAATTCTCTCACGAGATCCTCATACAGCGCGCGAGCCAGCTCGGGTGGCGCGGCACCGTCGAAGGACGGCCTGCGTCCCCGCCTCATGTCGCCATACAACGTGAACTGCGACACCACAAGCACAGCGCCGCCGAGCTCGACAACGGATCGGTCCATTGGCTTGTTGTTTTCGCCCTCGAACAGACGTGCGTCCCGAATCTTGCCGGCGATGTATCGCACTTGTTCCGGGCCATCGTCGCGCCCGATGCCAAGGAGCACGAGCAGTCCGCGTCCAATCTCGCCGACGATGCGATCGCCGACACGGACACGTGCTTCGGTGACGCGTTGAATTACCGCACGCACGGCGGCCTGTCCGCGCACGCTGAACCGCGTGCTCTACACGTCGCAAGACTGTGGTCGGGCCGTAGCGCGCAGGCTTCAGCCTGCGCGGCCATGAATCTGGATGAGCTGAGGGGCCGCCTCGTCCAGGCGAACCGCGATGCTGTCACGCAGCTCGCCGCTTGGATTAAGGCGCGTATCGAGAAGGTGCCGCGGCATGACGTTGCCGAGGGCTTTCAGCATCGACTGCTTGACGCCGGGATGTTCGCGTTCCAGGTCGAGAATCAGCCGCTTTACACGCTGCCGTTGAAGGCTCAGATCGCCGCATGCCGGGCAACAGCAGCCGATTACCGGCAATCCGCATTGCTTCGTGTAACCGCGAGCTTCGTCCTCACTCACATACACCAACGGACGAATGACGACGTGCTCGCCATTATCAGAAACGAGACGGGCGGGCATGGCTTTGAGTGCGCCGGCGAAAAACAGGTTCAGGAGCAGCGTTTCGATGAAGTCGTCCAGATGGTGGCCGAGGGCAATCTTCGTGGCGCCGACTTCATCGGCAATGCGGTACAAGACGCCGCGACGGAGCCTGGCGCACAACGAGCAGGGGGTCGCGTTGGCGTCCAGCAGGTCGTCCATCACATCGCCGATTGCAGTGTGCTCGATCCGGTAGTCCCAGCCGTGTTCCTCGCACGTTCTGGCGATCACATCGTGCTTGAAGTCCTTGTACCCCGAGTCGACGTTTACCGCGATAAGCGTGAAATCGATCGGCGCGCGTCGGCGCAGCAGGTCGAGCGTCTGCATGAGGGCCCAGCTGTCTTTGCCGCCCGACAACCCCACCATTACCCGGTCGCCATCGGCGATCAGGTTGAAATCAACGATGGCTTTGGTGGTCTTCTTGGCAATCCGTGCTTCGAGGGGACTGCGGTAGGACATCTCTAACGAGTCTACCTCACGCTGGGGCCTGGGCCCTGAGGCCTAGTGGTGGCATTGCCGAATTGACATCGGTGCCTGACGATGGCATCGTCGTCCAAGGTCGGGGGCCACCAGAGGAGGTATGCGTGAGAACGCCGCTGGTGCCTGCGCCCTTGCGCGCGAACGTCGGAGATGCCGCGTCTGACGGTCTTGTCATGATGTTTGCCGCCATCCGGAGCCTGATGCTTCGCGGTGGCGGTTAAGGTCCCCGCCGCAGGAATTCGCACTCAGCATCAATCACTATTAGACGGGCGCCCTTCGCCCATGCCACTCCGTGGCCTGTTCGTAGGCATGCGCCAGCGCGAGCACCTCACGTTCACCGAGATGCGGTCCGCTGATCGACACGCCGATCGGCAGCCCGCTGCGGCTGAACCCGCACGGTAGCGAGATACACGGCAGCCCATAGATGTCGAAAGGCTGGGTATTTCGTAATGACAGGGCCACCCCGCCGGGCGGAGGCGTGCCAGGATCGTTCAGTGCTTCGGTGACCGTGGTCGGCAATATCGGCGTTGTCGGCGTGACAAGTAGATCCACAGTGTTGAATACCGACACAACGGTGTGGCGAAGCCGATCGAGCTCGCGACGTCCCTCGATATACGCTGCTGCAGTTACTCGTGAAGCCGCTTCGAGTCGTCGGCGCGTCATCGATTGGTATCGTTCGGGCGTCTTCGTGAAGTACGGCGCGTGAAATGCGTAGGCCTCAGCGCCTACGACAGGCAGGGTGTTATATCGGGGCAGCTCGACGTCACGTGTCGAGGCCGTCAACTTTTGCAAGACGCGCAGCGCCTCGCTGATCGCCCGCTCAATCTCCGGATCCAGTCTTTCGTAGAAGACGGCGCGCGGAATGCCGAGGCGCACCGCCGACACGTTCTGCCGAAGCGAGGCCGCATAGTCAGGCGGCGTCGTGGCGACGCTGTTCGTGTCGAGCGGGTCGTGCCCCGCAATGGGTTGCAGCGTCAACGCCGCGTCGGCAACGGTGCGACACATTGGCCCGATATGGTCGAGGGACCACGACAATGGGACAACACCCCGTGTGCTGACCAGACCGTAAGTTGGCTTGAGACCCACGATGCTGCAGTATGCCGCCGGCTGGCGGATGGAGCCGCCCGTGTCGGAGCCGAGCGCCGCGTAACAAAGACCTGCTGCTACCGCGGCTGCCGATCCGCCGGACGAGCCGCCCGGCACGCGTTCGGTATTCCACGGATTGCGAACCGGGCCGAAATGACTCGGCGCGGAGCTGTCCCCGTAAGCGAACTCGTGCATGTTCAGCTTGCCGAGCACGACCGCGCCAGCGTTCTTCAGCCGCCTTACTACCTCCGCATCTTCCTTTGGTACTCGATCCGCGAAGATCGCGCTGGCGGCGGTTGTTCGTACGCCCGCTGTGTCGATCAGGTCCTTGAGCGCGATTGGCACTCCATGTAACGGGCCCTTCGACACCCCCTTCATGATCTCGGTCTCGGCCGCCTTGGCCTCGGCAAGTGCCTCTGACGCCGTGACGGTGATGAAAGCGTTCAGACGTGGATTGAGGCGTTCGATGCGTGCAAGGCACGCGCGCGTGAGCTCGAGCGGCGAGACCTTCCGAGCGCGTATCAGTTCGCTCGCCTGCGACAACGACATGAACGCGAGGTCGTCAGATGACGGCGGTCCTTGCTGCGCAGCAGCCGTGCCGCCAAACGTCAGGGCCGCACAGGTGTGCGCCGTAGCGGCAAGAAATTCGCGCCTGGTCTGATCCATGTTTGTGACGGTTGATTCTAGCGCCGGTCACGGCGTCCAGGAGCTATGGATCTACGGGCGTCGTGTTTCCGAGCGTCTCCCGTATTTCATACAACGGCGCCGACGCGGATTGCCCGTCCGGATTGACCGCCTCGCGCATTAGCGCTGGCAACCGGCGGATATCGCGCACCACGCCGAACGTTCGCGACAATCCGTACTTGGAGCGCCCGAACCGTCGCGGCCGATGATTTACGACCACCTCTGTGATGCGGCCTCCAAGCTGGCTTGCAATCGCCGGCAGGTATCGATGCATGCCCGGCGAGAGCCTCAGCGATTTGGCCACCTCTGCGCGCAAGACTTTGAGAGAACAGCCCTGGTCATGGAGCCGAATGCCTGTGACCATGCTAATCAGCCAGTTTGCGACGACTGACGGGATGTGCCGGGTTAGAACCGCGTCCTTTCTGGCTTTCCGCCAGCCGCACACGATGTCGTGGTCGCGGGCGACCTGCAGCAGCCGCGGAATGTCCGCGGGATCGTTCTGCAAGTCCCCATCGAGCGTGACGATGAAGCGTCCCCGGGCATGGCTGAAGCCGGCGGTGAATGCGGCGGACTGACCGAAGTGCCGCGTAAACCGGATCACGCGAACGCAGGAATCGCCCTCGTTGATCTCCACCAGCCTCTCGAAGGTGCGATCTTCGCTGCCATCGTCAACGAGAATGATTTCGTACGGGAGGTTGAGCCCGCGCATCACTCCGGACAGTTCCTGATGGAGGGGGATGACGTTGGTCTCCTCGTCGCGGAGCGGTATGACAATCGAGATTTCCGGGGGCACGTCTAGCGATTGTATCCGGCGGTCCCAGTAGCAGGTTCAAACTTCAAACTTTGCACTCTGCACTTTGCATTTTGAACTTCCGGTTTAGTCGAACCCCCGGCCCTAAGGCGTCGGCGTCCGACGGCGCTGACGCCACCACCAGAGCACCGCTGCGAGCAGGATGAGGCCGGCGAACACGAGTGCGAGATCGCGGCCGCGCGTTCGCATCAACTCGAGCGCCGCATCGCCGTACCAAATCGCGAGCATGCCGAGTAACAGGTACCGCAGACCGCGCGCGACCGCGATCGCCACGACGAAGTGCAGCGGCCGGACTCGTGCGACCCCGGCCATCAGCACGAACAGTTTGAACGGCGCTGGTGGAGGAAGCAGTGCGGGCACCATCAACGCCAGGAGGCCATGGCGCTTGTACAACGCGAGCGCACGTTCGGCGTGACCTGGCCTGAGACGCCGGCCGAGGAATGCTTCGCCTCCCTTTTTCGCGAGCGAGTAGATCACCCAACAGCCTGCAACGGAGCCCAAGGTCGCCATCGCGGCGTAATACGGCATCCGGGCTTTGTGCCCAGTCACCATCAGCACGACGAGAATGTCGTTGATTTGTGGCAGCGAGACGAACGACGAATCGAGAAAGGCGATGGTAAAGAGGCCGGGCCCGCCGATGGCGAGCGCAAACCCGTAGATCCAGTCAATGAAGGATTTCACGCCGAAGGTAAACGCAGATACCGTAGAGGCCCGTGATTATATTCTCCTCCGGGCGGCAGCCGGGTGGAACCGAGCGACTTCTCGCCGCCGCCGCGATGATCGGCGCGACCATCAACTGGATTGCCCTCTGGCGCGCTGACCTCGTCCTCAGTCATTACGACGCGAAGGCGCACCTGGTGGTGGCGCGGCGGATCATCGACAACATCACGCCCGGGTGGCAGCAGATTGGCGGTGTGTGGCTCCCGCTGCCTCATCTGCTGAATGCGCTTCCAACACAAATCGATGCGCTGTACCGGACCGGCGCGTTCGCATCCGTGCTCTCGATCGCGTGCTTCGGCATCCTCATCTACGCTGCATCGCGCCATGTCAGGCTCGCCACGGGCTCGCGCCTGGCCGGGTGTGTTGCGGCAGCCCTGCTGATGCTCAATCCGAATCTGCTGTATCTCCACGCAACGCCGATGACCGAGCCACTGCTGCTGGCGATCACGTTTCTGGCGCTGCTGTGGCTTGCGGAATGGGTGGTCGAGAATCGCGATGACGTGCCAGCGCCGTTGGGCATGGCCCTGTTCGCGGCGGCGTGGACGCGCTATGAAGCCTGGCTGGTGATTGCCGTCGCACTGCCGGTCTCTTTGTACGCGTGTTACCGGAGGGGCGCGTCACGGTCGGCGGTCGTTGGCCGGGCGTGGCGACTCGCGCTGTGGCCGGCGGCGGCGGTTTTCCTGTTCCTGTTGATCAGCCGCATCACCACCGGGATGTGGTTCGTTGCCAGCGGGTTCTATGAATCGGACGTGAACTACGACGGACAGCTCACCAAAAGCCTGCTCGCCGTCTGGTGGGGCACCCACCGTCTTGGCACGCGCGCATCCGAGCTCGCGGCGTTGGTCGGAGTTGCACTCCTGATCGTCAAAGCCTCGAGCACCCGAACGAACGCGCCGCTCCTGATTCCCCTCACGCTCGTCGCGTTTGCAATGTTGCCGGTCTACGCCTTCTACGAGGGCCATCCGTTTCGAATTCGCTACATGATTCCGGCAGCGGCAGCCTGTGCCGTCCTCAGCGGCATGGCGGTCGGCTGCCTGCGGCGGCGCACGCGGGTGATCGTGGCGAGTCTCCTCGTGGGTATCACGCTGCTGCAATCGCCGCCGTGGTGGCGGGGCGCGCCCATGCTAGCCGAGTCGCTGTGGGATCGATCCGCCAGCGAGGGGCGGCATCATGTGACCTCCTGTCTCTCGGCCGGATACCGCGGCGAAAAAATCCTCGCCAGCATGGGGTCGCTCGCCCACTATATGCAGGAGCTGTCACACGAAGGATTCACCGTAGCCGACTTCGTGCACGAAGGGAACGGCGTCATATGGCAATTCGCAATGCAGACGAGTCCCCGCTTTCACGCGGGCTGGATGCTGGTGGAGGAACAGTCTGAAGGCGGCGACGTCCTTGCTCGACGGATTCGGCAGGACGCTACGTTTGCGCAGGGCATGACGCGCATCTGCGACGGAGGCGGAGTCGTGTTGTACAAACGCGAAAGTCAAAAGTGAAAAATCAAAAGTCAGTTTACAAGTGCCTTTGACCTTTGCCTTTTGACCTTTGACTTGCAAGTATCTTGTTTATCTCCCAAACCTCCAGCCGAAGGTACCTGCATACGTCCAGCCGCCGAGATCGATGCGCGGATTAGTCTGCAGGATCGAAAACGGTTGGTCCAGGCCGGCGTCGCCACTGAGATACCGAACCTCGAACCCGCCGCTGACGCTGTCGCCGGCGAACCGGATACCGCCGAGCAGGATAGGTCCCGGCTCGGTCCCCGAGGCGACGAAACGCCCAGGAAAGATTGCGTTTTGGCGCTGGAAGTCGACGAAGTCGCCGCTCTCGCTATAGCGCCACGCGATCAGGGCGAGACCGCCGCCGAAGTACGGCTGCACCGGTGAGGTCTGCCGCAGCGGCAGTACGCGAACGGTGAATGCTATCGGAAGCAGCCGGAGCCGAAAGTCCTGCTCGATCTCGGACCCGTCCACGTCGACGAAGTCTGCGAAGACGGAGGGCACCGTGCGGCGGGAAAAACTGACGCCGGCGCCTGCCTCGAAATACTCGCCGAGCGGAACGAGCCACTCACCGCCAACGGTCGCGCCGTTGAAATCATCGATGTCGAAGACGAAGATACCGCGGTTGGCATTCAGCACGTCGCCTTCGACGCGCGCGTCTTCGCCGCGAACCGTGAAGTAGCCCAACGAGAAGTTCAGCGTCTGCTGCGCAGCCGCTGGCCGTGCGTTCATCGTGAGCGCCCCGATTGCCACAAGCACCAGGAGCGTCAGTCGTACGTGCATCGATGGCCTCCGTTGCCCCGCCACGCGGTCGTGCAGCGTCCCGGGCGGCCGGTTCAGTGCATGGCCGATGCCATCGAATATCGCTAATAGATCGGCTGGATTTCAGTCGGATGTCCGCTTTGGAGCACGGCCGTCGCGAAACCCCCGGATGACGGTCAGCATGTGCTCGTGAACGTGCCCATTGGATGCGACGAGGTGCGCAGCTGCCGGATCGAATGGCGATCCATCCATCCCGGTGATATGGCCGCCTGCTTCCGTGACGATCAGCGCGCCGGCGGCCACATCCCATGGCTTCAAATGCTGCTCCCAGAAGCCGTCGAATCGGCCTGCGGCGACGTAGGACAAGTCGAGCGCAGCGGAGCCGAGCCGGCGTACTGCGCGGGCACTGCCGAGGAACGCGCCGAAGAGCGCGACCAGATCGCCCGTCCGTTGATGGACGTCGTACGGAAAGCCCGTGACGAGCAATGCATCGATCAATCGAGAGGTCGCCGAAACCGCCAGCGGCCGTCCGTTGACATATGCTCCGTGCCCTCGCTCCGCAGTAAACAGCTCGTGGCGCGTCGGGTCGTAAATGGCGCCAACTTCAACGCGGCCGTCTATCTCGAGCCCGAGCGACGCGCAGAAGATCGGAAGGCCGTGGGCGTAATTTGTGGTGCCATCGAGTGGGTCGAAGACCCACCGCCACCGCGCTGGCGGCCGCGACGATGAACCAACGCCCAGTTCTTCCGCCAGGACGTCATGTTCGGGGAACCGCTCCGCGATGACCTCGCGGCACATACGTTCGCATTCGAGATCGACTTCCGTGACGAGATCGATCTCGCCCTTCTTGGCGACGCGAAAACCGGATTCGCGCCGCTCGAGCTGAATGGCGCCGGCGCGGAGAACGATTTCTACAGCTGTGGCGAGAAAGACGGGATCTGGCAAGAGTGCGGCATTACGCTCGCTGGTGTTGGGGTCGCTTCACCATTCGCAGTTCCATGCCGCCCTCAGGCGCGCGCTGCAGCACGAGCTCGTCCATGAAGCTGCGGATCAGGAAGATCCCGCGGCCACTGCATTTGAGCAGGTTCTCTGGCGCGAGGCAGTCGGGCAGGGTCGAGGGATCGAAGCCGGGGCCTTCGTCACGCACGCGAATCAAGACACCACCGCCGCCCTCGTGTTCATTCAGTTCGGTGAACTCGACATGCACCCGCTTGCGGCTGTCGTTGCCGTTGCCATGCTTCACGGCGTTGATCACGGATTCGCGGACGGCCACGCCCATCGAGTGAAGCGCGTCGTCGTCCAGACGGACCCGGCGCCCGATGTCATCGCTGACAAGCTGCACCAGGTCGAGTATGTCAAAGCTGCTGGGGAGGTCGAGACGGATGGTCGCGCCGCGAATCATCTGCTCTACCAGCGATTATAGCGGAAGCCCAAAACCAAAGCCCAAAGCCCAAAGCCCAAAGACTAAAGACTAAAGAC
>Ga0075428_100002208_pt1 | contig 21077 bp, 16 predicted proteins | sample RhiMetdeltSRZDD2_FD_75291 | JGI IMG/M metagenome (GOLD analysis project Ga0075428, IMG submission 75291) | Populus rhizosphere microbial communities from Tennessee, USA - Rhizosphere MetaG P. deltoides SRZDD2 | ecosystem: Host-associated > Plants > Roots > Rhizosphere > Soil | place: USA... | reverse complement strand
CGTCGGCAGAGGTATAGATGGCCCCCTCGTCGCCCACGGCCACAAACAGACCGTTGCCGAAAGCGACGTCCTCGATCTGTTCGGAGTCCGAAAGGCCATAACCGGCCGGCGACCAATTCAGTCCGTCGGAAGAAATCAAGATGGGGCTCTCGTAATACGGCTGCGAAATGGCCACGAAGATCCCATTGCCGAAGGCGATCGCGCGAATGCGACGCGGAATATTGAGAGGAAGCGTCGCATCCTGCCAGCGGACGCCGTCTGTGGAAGTAAGAACCTCATCGCCCGCGGCGGCAACGAAGCGGCCATTGGCGAAAATGAGCGCTTCGAAAACGGGATAGAAACGGTTGACGCGCGTGGCCCACGTCACGCCATCGGTTGAAGTCAGGATCGCGGCGTCACCGACGGCAACAAAAATTCCGTTGCCGAAAGCGATTGCGCGGATGGTGAGTTCGGATTTCAGCCGATGAACGAACCAGTCGGTTGCGTTGGTTGACACGACAACTGTGTCGTTCTCGCCGACGGCGACGAAACGGCCATTGCCGTAGGCGACTTCGAGAAGCGGGTCGTTTTGCGGCAATGGATTGCGGCGCGTCCAATGGTCGAGCCGGCCCGCGGGTGTAACGTTAAGCGTGGCGACGAGCCCCTCGCTTACGCCGAGCGCATTGCTCGCCACGATAGAATACGCGCCGGCGTCCGCCAATGAAACGTCACGCAGGGAGAATCGGCTGTAGTACGACAGGGGCAAAAGCGTGTTGGTCCCATTCCGAAAAATGTAAAGGTCTCCTTGCGGAGCGCCCAGGAGGGTAGTGCCCGGGAGATAAAAGCGCGCAGTCTCACCCTCCAGCACATTCAAGGTGACAGTGCCGGAACCGAGTGCTGGAGCAGCGTTCGATAGGGTGACGGTGATAACGCTGCTGGTGAGGCTGCCTAAATAATTGCTGGCCACGAGAGTGTAGTCGCCGATGGCGCGACTATCGACATTGTAGAAGGACAGGTACGAGTTTGTAGCGCCGGGAATATCGATGCCGTTCAGTCGCCATTGCAACGCTGGAGAAGGCCAGCCATCGAGAATAGCACTGATGGAATGTTGGGAGCCGAACGCCATCGCTTCGATGGAGTTAGTGGTCGGCGATGATATCTGGGGCGGATAAGGATCGGGGTCGGGGTAATGAACAACGGTCAAGGTCGAGACCGTGCTGGTGACCGAGAGCCCGGCGCCGTTCCGAGCGACGACGGTGTACGCGCCGGCATCGTTGGTCGTCAGCAGCGAGAGCTGCATGGAAGCGTTAGTCTGGCCGACAATCGGTGCGTCATTATGTCTCCATTGATAGTAAATGGGTTCCTCAAAGCATATTGGAGGGTTGAACCAAAAGTAGGCGTAACCACCGGTGGTGGACTGCTGCGATGCAGGCGAAAGAAAAAGCGTGTCGAGGGGAGGCACTGGGATATCCATGATATGGCTGCCGAAAGCGACGAATTTTCCATTGCCGTAGGCGATGGCTTTGACGGACATCGCTTCGGGCATCACGAGGTTCGTCCACCAATAGTCTCCGTGAGTGTACCAGATTGGATTCGAAGGGTATGAAGTTGCACCGACGAGCGTGCAATCCGCGGCGGCAATGGCCGGGACGTCAACCCCACCAAAGGTGGCGCCCTGCCAGTTCACACCGTCTGACGAGAGCAGTACCTGGTCGATGTAGGAAGGGCCGTCGTCGTCATCGTCTGAACTGGTGATGTTAACGACGATGGCGAATTTGCCGTCGCCGTAGGTGATCGGCCCCTGCATCGCGCTGGTGGCACGCGGAATATTTGCGCCCTGTTCACGCCACGTCACTCCGTCGGTCGAAGTTAGAACCAGATTGGCTGCTTGACGTCCACCAATGGCCAGAAAGCGGCCCTCGCCGAAGGCAATGCCGCCGAAGGGCAACGGACCCGCGACCGCTGGCGGCAGCGCGCCGGTCGGGACCGCAGCTTCGACATCCACCCTCGTCCAATCCGCTCCGTTGGTTGAAGCGAGCATCGTCCAAACAGACCCAAGCCCTTTCGTGCCCACGACGAACATGCCGTTGCCGTAGGCGATGTCCGGGTTTGACCATGCGCCGCCGGTGCTGCGGACCACCCAGTCGACGCCGTTCGAGGAACTCAGCAACGTGCCATTCGCCCCGGCGGCCACGAACAACCCGCCTCCGTGCGCGACGGCCTGCAGATTGTTGGTAGTGCCGGAGGAACGGAGTTCCCACGGTCCGGAGTTGATCGACGAATAAATGGTGCCATTCGCTCCTACTGAAACGAACGCGGCATCGCCGAAAGCGGCATCGTTGAGCGTCTGGCCTGGGGGAAGCGCGGTCCCCGCCGCGGCCAGGGCGGCAAGTGCGAGAGCAAAACCGGTCATCAGAATCTTCATAAAACTGCCTGCGCACTCGCCTTCATATGGGTGGTGTTGGTTAAACGCTGAGTTTTCTCGATTCTTTCAGCAAAGCACGGCTTTTCGGAGGCCGACCGCCGATTAGCCTCAGAATTATGATTAAGGGAAAAGCCCGAAGTGTTACAATCTGGGGAGCGGGCTCGGGCGAGCTGCGGTACGGCACAAACGAATAGCAAAAAACGCCCGTTGTCACACAATTGTAACAAAAAGCTTGCCTTTGTGACAATTTTGCGCTCTGCTCTCGTTTCGTCCCAACAAAATACCGAGCTTGGCATCAGGGGTGAAGCAGCGTACTGCTGCATGCGCAAACGCAATCGAGTGATTGAGTTGTTCTTCCGGGTGACCGGCTCACGGAAACCGTCTGCTATGCGAACCATTCTCTCGAAGACACGGATCACTGAATTGCTATGCCTTGGATTGCTGTGCGCTGGCGCAAGCAATGCCCAGAACGTCGCTACGAATTGGGCAGCGTTTAACGACCATCGACCGAGTGCGGTGGGCACGTCGCCCAACGCGAGCGGATATGATATGAGGCTGACGGGGCAGGGGGGACCTTTGAAGGATTTCTTTACTGGCGCGACGATTCCCGCATCGCTGATTGTCACTTCGGTTGGCGCGCCCGACGACTTTGGCGCAAACTCTTATCCCGCTGCCGATACTCCTGCCTACAACTTGTTCAATGGGATCGTCGACGTTGGAAACACCGGGACGATCGGGATCCGAAACCGAACTGCCGGCGGTGTGGTATCGGCAGTGACCCTCACCTTCACGAACCTTGACCCGGCGCAGCGCTATATTTTTGTGGGCACCTCCGTGCGCGGCAATAACTACGCGCGACGCTGGACCGTCTCAAGCATTCAAGGGGCGGTTTCATTTCAGGACGATCACACCGCGGGTGTTTACACGGTCAATGAGTTTCCCACGGGCACTCTCACCAATGGCCAGGCGGCGTTCAACAGCGGCGAAAATCGAGCTGATGGCGCGCTGGTACGCTGGATCAATATCGATCCCGGCCCCGATGGAACATTCTCCGTGCGCTGCGACCAGTGGCTTGACAATCCGCTGCCCAACGGCCAAACCCCGGACGAGAGCGTTTACGGATATTCTTTCACCGCAATTTACCTGGCGGAAGTGGGCGAACCCTACGCGCCGATCTTTCTCGACACGACGCAGCCGACCAACCGGGTGGTGCTGCAAAGCAGGCCCACCACGCTGTCGGTCTCGGCGCGTGGCGCTCCCCTCCCGACCTATCAGTGGTATAAAGATGGTGTTGCTATTGATCCGTTGGTGAATCCCTCAGCGACAACACCCAATCTTGTCATTCCCCGTATGTCCGCCACTGATGCGGGGAGTTACTACCTACAAGTTGTAAATAGCGTTGGAACAACCAACAGCAGAACTGCAGTCGTCGGTTACCTTCCGGATACGCAGGCGCCTCGGGTCGTGCGCGCTGTTGGGAGCCCGACGTTCGACCGGATCACCGTGGAGTACGACGAGGTGATGGATTCGTTGACCGCCACTGACGCAGTGAATTATGCCGTCAGCCCGCCTCTCGGTGTCATCAGCGCGGAACTCGCGCCGAACGGCAGTTCAGTAGTGCTGACCACGGACGCCCAGGCGCCCGACACGCAGTACACCGTCACGGCAACCTTCGCGCAGGATCTCGCTGGAAATCCGGTCGCGGCCCCGAACAACACGGCGCAGTTTCGTTCATGGATCGTGAGCCCCGCCTGTTCCGGAGTGCTGTTCGAGGCGTTCAGTTCAGTGGGGACAACGATCCCGGCATTTACGAATTATGCGGTGTATCCGAACAACCCTTTTACGAACATGCTTATCCAGGGCATGCACACGCGCATGGCCTTCCCCGATAATCTGAACGAGAATTACGGGGGACGCTTGCGAGCGTTGTTCATACCCCTGGTGTCAGGAAACTGGCGACTGTTCATGAGCAGCGACGACCCCGGCGAACTGTGGTTCAACCCCAACGGATCGGGCTCGAGTGGAAGGCAGCGCGTGGCCTTTGAAAACGCCTGCTGCAATCTCTACCAGCCGGCCGGAGGCAGCCAAACCTCTCCGGCCTTCCCGCTCATCGCCGGTCAGGGCTACTACGTGGAGTTGATTTACAAAGAAAACACGGGCGGTGACTACGGCATGGTAGCTGCGCGCATGGAAGGAGATGGCGTTCCCACCGGCGGCAACGACCAGGGGGCTGAAGCGGGCGAAGCCATCAGCGGGACGGTGGCGCCAAGCCGGTTTTCCACCGTCGGCTCAGGGGCTGTACCGGCCGGTGTGGCCGGCGCATTGTCGATCAATCAAAACCTCAGCAACGTTTCGACTCAAGCCAATCAGCAGGTGACCCTCAGACTCGGCGCGACCGCGCCAAACTCCCCCTACGTTTGCTATCAATGGCAGAAAAGTGAGGATGGCGGGACCACATTCGAAGACATCCCCGGCGCGACACGGGCGGAATACACGACGCCGGTTCTGACCGTCGCCGATGACCACGGTGACGTTTACCGCGTCGTGGCGGGAATTCCCGGTGTCTCTGTCACCAGCGCCAACGCGACTCTGACCGTGGCGGCGGACCGGACCGCGCCGCGTGTTACCCGCGTGGTCCCTGTCAGTCCGACGTTGATTTCGGTTTTCTTTAGCGAACCAATGGAGCCGCCGTCCACTGCGAGTGAATCCTTTGCGTATGAAATCGACCAGGGCATCGGAGTGTCCGCGGCCACTTTGGATCCGACCAACAGGCATCGTGTGGACCTGACACTGGGCACGCCGATGACCATTGGAACCACGTACCGGCTCACGTTCTCCACGCCAACTACCCCAATAGTCGATGCCAACAACAACCCGCTTGCACCGCCAAACTCTGTTGACATAACGGCGGTCGATTTGGGGCCAGCGGCCAACCCCGAGGCAGTCGTGGCACTGCCGACCAACACGAAGCGAGCGATAGGCTCCCTCACTCAACGCGGCTTTGCCGTGCGTGTCGTGCAGGTGCTTGACAACATCCCGAACCAGGTCTCGGTGGCTGAGCAATTGCTTGCGGGCCGGTATATGAATTATGCGACCGGCCAGCCGTTTGATAATTACGCCGGAACGCCAAGCTTCACGGAAGCCAACGTAATCGACTACTACGGAAACGGGACCGATACAGGTCACGTTTTGCCAAACGCCTCGATTCCGGGTCTGCCGGCAACCGCGGTCAATTTCGCGGTCGAAGCGCTGACCTATCTGGAGCTTCAGCCCGGCATGTACCGTATGGGCGTCAACAGTGACGACAACTTCCGCGTGAGCCCCGCCACGAGTGTGGCTGACGCGAACAATGCCATTACGCTTGGCACCTTTGACGGCAATGGTCGTGCTCAGGCGGACACAGTCTTTGAATTCATTGTGCCCGAGGCAGGCTTGTATCCCTTCCGCCTCGTCTTTGAGCAGGGCACCGGCGGCTGGGGCATTGAATGGTTTGTCCAGAATCTAATTGATGGAACGTTCACACTCGTGAACGGCAGCGATGAGATCAAGGCGTTCGTGCCCTCGACCGTGACCGCCCCACGCTTGAACATCGGCCGGAACGCCGCTGCGGTCACGCTGTCCTGGACTGGAGGCGGCACGCTGCAACAGGCGGCCGAGATCGCCGGCCCTTGGACTGACTCTGCGAGCCAGGCGAATCCGCAAACCGTCCAACCGCAGGGAAAACGTTTCTTCAGAATTCGACCGTAGACGAAGCACACACTAACAACGAAAAGACCGGGACGAAAGTCCCGGTCTTTTTCATTTCTGGTAAAGTCGGCACTCCGTCGCCGACCGCTTTGTCGTACACTAAGGGGTTGCATCGGCGCGGTGGGCGACGGCCCGTCGACCCTACCCAGCCATCAGCGCCTTCAATTCCTTCAAGAGCTTCGGCACTTCCTGCCAGGGATCGGGCTGGGCTTCGTACTCGAGCGCGACGAAGCCCTGGTAGTTCGCTTTGCGCAAAATAGCGATCATGCGCTTCAGGTCGGCGGCTTCCACGCCGCCGCGGCGCCGGCGCACTTCGGATTTAATCTGCACATTCACCGCGTAGGGCGCACAGAGTTCGAGGTCGCGATACGGATCGTCCGTGTGGAAGTTGCCCGTGTCGAGATTGATGCCTACCCACGGGCTCTTCACCGTCCGCACGATGTCGAGCAAATCCTTTGGTTCCTCGACGATGCCGCCGTGATTTTCAATGCCCATAAACACGCCCTTTTCCGCGGCGAATTTCCCGCACTCCTCAATCGCGTTGATGCAAAACGCTTTGGCTTCGCTTTGGTTCACTCCGCGCGGAACCGAGCCGGCAAAAATCCGGACGTGCGGCGCGCCCATTACTGCGGCGTGGTCAATCCACTTTTTCACGCCGGCGATTTCACGCTCGCGGTCCTTTCCTTCGGGATGCGTGAACGTGTTGCCCACGGCGGTGCCGCTGATCGTCACGCCGCGCAGGCTTGCGTAGCGCTTGATCTTCAACAGGAATTCGTTGTCCGTGTTCTGCGGAAAATAATAGCTGGTAAGCTCCGCGCCCTCGCATCCCTGTGCCGCGCAAAAATCGATGAATTGAAAAAGATCGATCTTTTTTGCTGCGTCGACTTTTCGTTCGCGCGTTGCCGGCGCGTCGCGAAAATATTCGCGGAACGAATACGCGGCGAGGCTCAGTCGCAAGCGCGGCGGTCCCGGCCGGTTGAACGGCTCAATGGCCCACGAGGCTGCGGGAGTCAATGCCGCCCCGGCCGCGATCAAGGTGCTGCGGAGAAAGTCCCGACGGGGAATCGTTTGCATGCGGAACTATTGCCGGAGCCCGACTCCGAAAAAAAGCCGAAAGAAGCGCCGAAATCTAGCCCTTGTTCGGCTTGCGCATCGTTTTGTCGATCTGCTCCAGCAGCTCTTGTGGCCGCGTTGCCTCTTCCAGCGCCGCTACTTCCGGGTCGTTGTGCATATCGACGCCCAGCCTTTTGCCGATCTTCTCCAACATTTCGAGCATCTTGGTATTCTCCTGTTCCGAGAGCAGGTTCACCTGGAGGTCGAGTTGCGCACGCCGCTCATTGAGCGCCGTTTCTCGCTTTTGCGAGATGAGGATGAAAGTGGACAGGAAGATCGCTTCCAGCGAAACCACCAATGTCAGGAACGAGAACGGGAATGGATCAAGACGCCAACGGACAGGCAGCGCTGTGTTCCAAATGATCCAGAGCCCGAACCAGATTACGTGAAACACCACAAAGTGCATCGAGCCCGAGAGGTTCGTAATTGCGTCCGCCGCGCGTTCGAAGCGATCGCGCTTGCCTTTGGTGGCTTCTTCGAGGCGGAGAATTGTTTCGACGTTCCGCTTCGTCAACTCTTCCACCGAGCTGGCATGGCGGTATGGTGACTCGCGGTCTGTCCGACAGTTGAGTTTTCGACGCTCTCCCATGGTCACAGGAATTTACCTCAGGACGCCGAATTTGCCCCAAGGCTTACGCCCCACCCGCGCTGCGGTGTTGGCCTGAGGCGTCCCTCGCAAAACCTGTTTGTGAATCGCAACCCAACCGTGCAACTTCTGCCCCGTCACAAACGCATTAATGAAGCGACTCCTGGGATTACTTTGTTTTGGAATCTCTGCCGCTGCGGCGCAGCAACCTGCGGATAAAGAGGAACTCGTCGGCCGCCACCACGAAAGCCGCGCGGTCACCCCGGCGAACCAGGTGGTCACGCCTTATGGCATTCAGATCGAGCTGCCCGGTTTGAGGCCGCAGGCCATTGCGCTCAGCCCCGTGGCGCCGTTGCTGGTCACTTCGGGAAAAACCAGCGAGTTGGTCGTGCTGGATGCGGTCAGCGGCCGCGTGCGGCAGCGCGTCGCGTTCCCCGCCGCACAGACCAACAAAGCGCCGCAGGTTCCCTCCACCAACATCCTGAAGCCCGACGAAAAAGGTCAATTGAGTTACACCGGACTCATCTTTTCCCCCGACGGAAAGCGCATCTACCTTTCCGATGTCAATGGCAGCGTCAAAGTTTTCGATGTGGCCGCAGACGGCATTGTCCAGCCTGCCTTTTCCATTTCCATGCCGCTGGCCAACGCGCCGCGACGCAAAGAAGAGATTCCGGCCGGCCTGGCCCTCTCGCCCGATGGCCGGCGTCTCTACGTCGCCCTCAACTTGTCGAACCGGCTCGGCGAGTTTGACACCCGCATGGGAAAGCTGCTGCGCACCTTCAACGTCGGCGTGGCGCCGTACGACGTGGTCATCCTCGGGCCCAAAGCGTACGTCAGCAATTGGGGTGGGCGCCGGCCGAAGCCCGGTGAACTGACCGGACCCGCCGGGCGTGGCACCGAGGTGAAGGTCGATCCGGTGCGGCACATCGCCCACGAAGGCTCGGTGAGCGTTGTCGATCTGAGATCGGAAAGGACGGCCGTGGAAATTCTCGTCGGCCTTCACTCGTCGGCCCTGGCGCTGCATCCGAAGGGTCGCTACCTCGTCTGTGCCAATGCCGCCAGCGACAACGTGAGCGTCATCGACACCCGCACAGACAAAGTCATCGAGACGATCTGGGTGAAGCAAAGTCCCGCCGACCTTTTCGGCGCGTCGCCGAACGCGCTCTGCTTTTCGCGAAACGGTGACCGCCTTTATGTCGCCAACGGGACGCAAAATGCCGTCGCCGTGATCGAGCTCGATCCTGGCGATTCGAAGTTGCTCGGGTTGATTCCAGTGGGCTGGTTTCCCGGCGCGATTGCTTACGACGCCCGGCGCGAGCGGCTCTGCGTCGCCAACATCAAAGGCATGGCCACCGCAAAGCAACTCGACAAAGAAAGCGGTGGAATGGGCTTCAACGTCTACCAGTATCGCGGCTCCATCTCGCTCGTGAAGATTCCCGGCCGGCGCGAACTGGCCGCATTGTCCGCGGTCGTGTGGCGCAACTATCGCCGCGAGCAACTTGCCGCCACGAAACTTCCGGCGCGTCCCGGCGTGCCGCCGCGGCCTGTGCCCGAACGCATCGGCGAGCCCAGCGTCTTCAAGCACGTCGTTTATATCATCAAGGAGAACCGCACCTACGACCAGGTGCTCGGCGATGAGGCGCGCGGCAACGGCGATCCCTCGCTTTGCATCTACGGCGAGCGCATCACCCCCAATCAACACAAAATCGCGCGCGAGTTTGTGCTGCTCGATAATACCTATTGCTCCGGAATTCTCAGCGCCGACGGACACCAGTGGTCCACGACCGCGTTTGGCACCGATTACCTCGAAAAGTCTTTCGCGGGCTGGCCGCGCAGCTATCCCGATGGCATGGGCGAAGATGAGAACGACGCGCTCGCCTACGCGCCCTCGGGGTTCATCTGGGACAACGTCCTCGCGCACGGCAAAACCTTGCGCAACTACGGCGAATTCGCGGCGCCCGCGGTGAAGTGGCGCGACCCCGCAAAAAAAGGGACGCCGGATTTTCTGTCGTGTTACCGCACGTGGAAGGGCGAAGCCAATGAAGTCGTCTTTGCGAGCTATCCGATGATCGAGACTATTCGTCCGTATCAGCCGACGAATTACGTTGGTTGGGAAATGGCCGTGCCCGATCAATATCGCGCGGATTTTTTCATTCGCGAGTTGCAGGAGTACGAGCAGCGCGGCGAATTCCCGAACCTCGTGATCATCTGCCTGCCCAACGATCACACCAGCGGGACGAAGGCCGGAAATCCAACTCCCGCCGCATGCATGGCTGACAACGACCTCGCGTTTGGGCGCATCGTTGAAGCCATCAGCAACAGCCGTTTCTGGAAGGAGACCGTCATTCTCGCCATCGAAGACGATCCCCAGGCCGGTTGGGACCACGTGAGCGGCTATCGCACGACCGCCTATTGCATCAGCCCCTACACGCGCCGCGGCGCCGTCGTCAAAACGCAATACAACACCACCAGCATCCTGCGCACGATCGAACAAATCCTCGGCCTGCCTCCTATGAACCAATTCGACGCGACCGCGACGCCGATGTTCGACTGCTTCACCGAGCTTCCGAACTTCACCCCTTTCACCAGTGTGCCAATCAACATCGCCCTGGACGAAATGAACCCTGAGCCAAAAAAGGTCGCTGACCCTCTGCTCCGCCGGCACGCCCTGCAATCGGCGAAGCTGAACTTCCGCCAGATCGACGCCTGCCCCGAAGACGTCCTGAACCGCATCCTGTGGCACGCCGCGAAGGGTAGCGACGCCGCCTATCCCGAATGGGCGATTACCCGTGGCGCTGCCGAGGAAGAAGACGACTAAAGGCCTGTAACCGGCCCGCAACCTTGGCAGTCGCGAAGCGTCATGGAGTGCGCCGGTGCTCTGGCGCTTTGGACAAACCGCCGCGCGCGACACAATTTGCATTTTGCACTTTAAATTTTTCACTTTGCATTTTCTAGTCTCTGCTAACTCCGCGTACGCGGCCCGCGACCTCGGCAGTCGCGAAGCGTCATGGAGTGCGCCGGTGCTCTGGCGCTTTGGACTAACCGCCGCGCGCGACACAATTTGCATTTTACACTTTAAATTTTTCACTTTGCATTTTCTAGTCTCTGCTAACTCCGCGTACGCGGCCCGCAACCTTGGCAGTCGCGAAGCGTCATGGAGTGCGCCGGTGCTCTGGCGCTTTGGACTAACCGCCGCGCGCGACACAATTTGCATTTTACACTTTAAATTTTTCACTTTGCATTTTCTGGTCTCTGCTAACACTCACCCCATGAAAACGCTCTCCCTCCTCTCGGCGTTTGCTCTTTTCTTCGCTAGCGCCGCGAACCTGCTCGCACAAAACACCAACATTCACTGGCCGCAATTCCGCGGTTGGCAGGCCAGCGGGGTCGCGCTCGGCGCGCGCACGCCGGAAAAGTGGAACGAGCCGAAGTGGAAAACGCCGATCCCGGGGCTCGGTTTGTCGTGCCCGGTCATTTGGGGTGATCGCGTCTTCGTCACCACCGCCGTGAGCCAGGGAGGCAACGAGGATTTGAAGATCGGCCTCTACGGCGACATCGAATCGGTCAACGATACCAACAAACAGTCATTCCAGGTGTTTTGTTTGGACAAGCGCGATGGCAAAGTGCTCTGGAAACAAACCGCGCACGAGGGCGTGCCCAAAGGCAAGCGCCACCCCAAATCCAGCCACGCGAACCCAACGCCCGCGACCGACGGCAAACACCTCGTCGCGTTTTTCGGCGCCGAAGGCTTGTTCTGTTACGACCTCGAAGGAAAACTTCTCTGGCGCAAGGATATGGGGCCGCTGAACTCCGGATACTTCGTCGTGCCCAGTGCCGAATGGGGCTTCGCCAGTTCACCTGTCATTCACGACAAGTTCGTCATCCTCCAATGCGACGTGCAGACCAACTCCTTCCTCGCCGCGCTCGACATCAAGGACGGCAAAGAACTCTGGCGCACCGCGCGCACCGATGTGCCGACATGGAGCACGCCGACCGTCGACGTCCGACCCGATCGTTTCCAGGTCATTGTCAATGGCTTCAAACACACGGGCGGCTACGACCTTTACACCGGCAAAGAACTTTGGAAACTCGCCCGCGCAGGCGACATCCCGGTGCCCACGCCGATCATCGCCCACGACCTGATCTTTGTTACCAGCGCGCACGGGCGAATGTCACCTCTCCACGCGATCCGCCTCAACGCAACCGGCAACATCACGCCGGAGTATGGTGAAACCACCAACGCCTGGGTCGCCTGGAGTATCACGCGCGGCGGCAATTACATGCAGACACCGATCGTGATTGGTGATTACCTCTATGCCTGTGGCGACCAGGGCGTCGTGAAATGCTTCACGGCAAAAACCGGCGCACAACACTACAGCGAACGCCTCGGCACCGGCGGCCGCGCCGGCTTCACAGCGTCACCCGTCGCGACGAGCGACAAACTCTATTTCACAAGCGAGGCGGGCGTCGTCTACGTGGTGAAGGCGGCGCCGAAATTCGAAGTCCTCGCAAAGAACGAGCTCGGCGAGCCCTCAATGGCCACGCCGGCCATATCAGGCGACGCACTTTATTTCCGGACACGCAAACACCTGGTTTGCGTCAGCGGTCCATGAATTTTCATTCTGCACTCTGCACTCGTAACTCTCACTTGAAGAGGCCACCCCGCCATCTCCGGCGACGCCCTCTTCTTCCGCACCCGCAAACATCTCGTCTGCGTCAGCGGTTCCTTGTAACCCCCGACCTGCGTACGAAGTCTCGGTGTAAAACAAACCAAGTGAAGAGAGCACTTCTCACAGGCGCCATTCCACGATCAGGACTGAATTTCGCGTACCCGGCCCGCAGCCCTCGACCTCGCGCGGATTCTCCTCAATCCAGCCAATTCTCCACCCGCAAATCCGGCACTCTTTCAAAATCCGACAAGTTGCGCGTTAACAATAGTGCGTCGTGCGCGAGATAAATTGCGGCGATCTTCAGATCCATCGTGCCCACGCGCAACCGCTGTCGCTTGAGACCATCAAACAGCCGTGCCGCTGCACCATCAAAGGGCAGAATTGGCAGCCGGCTAAGCGTTTCGATACTCTGCTGAAATCTGGCGTACGCATGCACTTGCTCACGCCCCGGTCGATACCGGTTGATTAGCCCAAGCCATCCTTGCGCGCTTTCTTGAACCGAAATGATCGAAATGAAAACATCTGCTTTGCTGGACTCGATTCGCCTTTGGACATTACATCCAATTAGCGAGTCATTGGTCAGCTCGATATAATGATTCGTGTCGAGCACGACGAACATGGTCTATTTCCGCCGGTTCTCCTTGCCTCGCCACTCCGCCCCCAGCTTGGCTGCCTCTCGATCGAGTCGCTGATCTTTGGATGTCCCGATGATCTGCTTCCACGCATCACGCGCACCGCGTTTCACCTTGGCTTCCAGCGTTGCCACTCTTTTCTGCAAATCGGCCAACTGCTCTTCAATCATTCGTGTACTCACGCTGTAAGTATGCCATTATGCTCACGCCGCCGCAAACCTTCCCCGATCTCCGCGCCGTCCGTCAGTTGCTGACTCTGTCGCGAAGCATTTTAGATTGCGCGAGTCCCTGTTGCCGCACTGATCACTGATTCCTCGCGAGACAAGCCATTGACATCCCAAATCATGGCAAGTATCTGTCGGTCACCTCAAAGAGAGCAGCGGGGGGACTGCGAACGGGCTCTGCGCCGCTGCCTCCCTTCCGTTCACGATGGGGAAACAAACGGGACGGTCAAACTCAATAACCAATCAGCATGAAAACAACATTCACAATTCCACAAATCGCACTCCTTCTTGCCTTCAACGCGTCCGCCGCCACCCGCTATTTGCCGCCTGGCACGCAGGATCAAACCGCTCTCTTTCAAAGCCTCATCAACCAATCCGTATCGGGCGACCGCATTGTGGCTCAGGCTGGAAACCACTATCTCGTCGGCACGGTGGTCGTCAACAAGACCGGGCTTATCATTTCGGGTGACGCTGGAAACGCCATTCGAAAGGCCGGCAACCTTTCCTGTATCGACCTGACCGCTGGCAGCACCACCATCGACGGCCTCTACATAGATGGCGGCAATCGCCCCGAGCCTTGTATGCGGGTCTTAAACTGCAATGGAAACACCATCCTGAATTCCACCTTCCGCAATAGCGGCCACTCCGGCTTGTTAATACACCAGAGCCACCTCAATAACATCCAGGGCTGCAAAGCCTACTATAACTACCTCGTCGGCATATCCCAGTATGGCAGCAGCGACAATACAATCCAATGGTGCCAGATGTACGAAAACGGCGCCGAAGGCCTGACCATCGACGTCGGCTCTCACAACAGCAGGGTTCACCACAATTGGATTCACAAAAACAACCTGCCGCGTCGCGGTGTGGCCGGTATCGGCATTGATGCCTCCAACGGTGCCTGGATCTACAACAACACCATCGACTACAACGGTTTCGACGGCATCAAATTCCAAAACAATGTCTGCTGCGGCTGCGACGGCGTGCGCATCTACGACAATGAGAACATTAGCTACAACCAGCGTTGTGCTGTCAGAATCCGCCGCACTTACCCGGTCACAAACCTGGGCTTTTGGGGCAACCACTGCGTCGGCAACGGCGTCAGCAATGGCATCTGCTACGAGTAACTTGTTGAGGAAGCGGGCGGGCCGCGCACCACCGCCCCGCCCGCCCTCATCCTGCCGAATTTAAAAGGTGCCCCCCGCGTCTCCAGGCCGAAGGCCTAAACCAACCTGAGCCGCGGGCAACGCCCGCGGACCCTCGATTCATCCAGCGCTCTGGGGCAAAACCATGCGCATAAAGACACCACGCATTTTTCAAAGCCGTTCGTCTCCGGTGCAAAGCAGTTCCAACTTGTCGCTCACAGCGCCCGCTGTCATCCTCTAGCATCACAACGGAGTACGCAAAGCTTGGCTTAATCCGACTAAGCGGAACATTGAACGAGTAGTGGGATTAGTCCTCGAGAACAGAATCGAAGCATCGCATCTGCGGCGCTTCGCATACGGACGGGTGCTTGATGATCTTCAAGCTGTGGAATTTGTGAGTCTGTTTAAACCAGTTCTTAATAGCAGCGGATCACGCCCAGCCCTGTTAGAAATAGTTTCAATGTATACCTACAGATCGGACGATCGATGGGCTGGATGCAAGACGTTCATTACTGAACTTCTTATGTCCGCTGATTTTGCTTCATCAATCGACTCGACGATGGATGCGCATTACTGGGAGGAAGCAGCCGTCAAACTTCTCACTGGAGGCACGGAACCAGAATTGGCGGTCGAAATTACGCGTCAGATAATTGGTACGGCGCATCAAGACGCAACCCGATTCAGACTCGATATTGACCAGCGCGCAATACTACGCGTGGTGTTTTCGCATTACGGCGAAACCTGTTGGCCCTTGATTGGTGCGGAATTGACTTCTGCACAGTCTTATCGTCTGCGGCATTTACTAGGACCACATGGCGTCGCGGAACGAGAAACATCAGTCTCGTGGTTTCTTGACAAAAAGATTTTGACCGATTGGGCCCGAACAACTCCCGATGGCGTCGCAATGCTGCTGGATATTATTGGCCTCTTTGTTGTCGATGAAGCTGGGGAATATCACTGGCATCCGACCGTGCTTGCGTTGCTGGAATGCGGCTTCAATGATGCTGCTGCAAGTGCGATTGCTTCGAATCTCTTCACATATTCTTCCTGGGGGTCGCGAGTACCTTACATTGACAAGCGGCTCCGACTGTTGAACGAACTTCAAGATCATCCGAATCTCATGGTCCGCAACATGGCTAGAGATCTCATTGAGGGCTTTGAAAAGGACAAGCGCCAGCATCAAAAAAGAGACGAGGAGTTCAAGGCGGGAATTCTTTGAAGCCCAAAGAGGTCGGTCCCAAGTATTTACCAAGCCTTTCTCCTCCGACGGCAAAAGGTGAGTCATTTCGCTCGGACATCCTTATATGCTTCCAGCCAAGTCATCCAAACCGACGTGTTCGTACCCGGCGGGTGTTCAAATGCAAACGTGATCCTGTGTTCGTCTCCCGTCGTTAAATACCGCTGGAGGCCCGGATAGTTGGTGTATAGATCGTCGGTCAGAATCCACGCCTCGGGAATGCCCTTCGTCTGTAGCCAATTGCATGGCTTGCCTCGTTGTGAGTCGATGTTAAAGGCCACCACTTCGTCTCCACGCCGCTCGATTCGAACCTCTCCGCTCAACCGAGAATCTCCAGCCATTACCATTGAGAACGCGTAACCGTTCCGCGGCGTAAACGAGCACGTCACAACTGAGCCGGTGCAGTCTACGAGCTTGCTCTCTCGTGGTATCGGGGTGTGCATCGCGCGCAGATAAAAGGAATGGACTACGAATCCGATAGCTATGACGACGCCGAGCACCAGCACTGTTAGCATGATTCTCTTAGCCATTGGTTCAATTCATCATTTCGACTGCTCCGGCGCAAAATAAAATGCTTTCATGCGTTGGCCGAAGCGTGGTGGTTCTGATGTTTCACCCGGGTCGAAAAGGGATCGGTCCTGAATAAAGTACACTTCACGCGCGCGGAGATCCAAAGCCGAAGTTACGGACGGGAGAGCACGCACGCCCGCGAGTGGCAGAGTGTCACGGTTGGACTCGCTCGCGTCTAAATCGACAGAACTGATCTCAGTCGACGCAATCCAGCCTCTCCTGAATCTCCCGCGCGGACGCGCCCGAACCGACCGGGAGCTCGTCGAACACGCGCGGAGGGAAGTCGACTTCGCGGACCACCACGGGCTCGACGGTGTGAAGCAATTTGATACACTTGCCCACTCAGCCGTGATCAACCATGCCTAAGTGGCTTCAGCAGATGTTTGCGCCCACGTTGATGCTGTGGGTTTGCATCCTCGGGTGGGGCATTACAATGGCGGTCGATCCCGACGGAATGTCAACGCGGGCGGAAATGGCCGCGAGCGTTGCCTTGTCACTCGTCATCGCCTCGTGGGTGCTGGCCGATGCTCGTAAACGCGGACGACGGCTCTGCTATGACTATGATTCTTTCGTTTATTTCGCGTGGCCCGTGGTTGGGACTGCCTATCTTTTCCAGACCAGGGGCTGGCGAGCACTTCTCACTCTGCTTTGTTTCGCAGCCATCTGGCTTGTTGCTGTTATATGCGGCGCAGCAGTGTCTCTTGTCCGGCAGTCTTGATGACCACGCCACGAAAGGAAAATGAGGGTGGAAAGGGGGGAAGCCGGTCGCTCCTGCGCGCGCGCCTTAGACCGCGAAGGCGTGGACATCACTTCTACTCCTGCCTCCCTGGAACGTCGAGTTTCTCGTAGATCAGTTGCCTTCCCGCAAGAACGTCGCCTAAGATCACATGCCGGACATCGCGGGATGAAAACTACGCTCCGAAACATCTTCAAATCGGTTGTGTGGCTGCTAAGTCTTTTTGTCGTTTACGGATTGAGCGTTGGACCTGTCCTCCGGATTACAACCGGCAATCGTCACATAAACAATATCGCAGCAGGATTTTATCATCCGGTCTTGAACATCGGTAACACCGATGGCTGGCCGATCTTGCGGACCTATCTGCGCCTGTGGAGTGTCTATGAACCCGTCGCCGAATGGCGCCTGGCGCCTCAGTTGCCCGATATTGCCAATATCACTCGCTTTGAATGCGCGCGGTGTCCGCTGGACGATGCTGCCTGGGGATCATTGCCGTGGGAGCACGGCAAATTCATCCTTGAAGCGATTCGCGATGCTGGCCCATGGGAACCAAAATCCACACGCGGATGGTTGTTCGGGCGCATCTTGCCTGCGCCTGCGGATTTTGCGGTAGCCGTGATAACCGACGATGGTCGGCAATATGAGGTTAGCTTCAGCAGGCACGCCCAATCGTTTTCCATGGGTCGAATGGTTTGGGATATTCCCGCGGCGTCAGCGACACAGATCATGCAAAGAATAGAACCACTTTTCGAATAGCCTCGTCGCCTTGCAGTGGCTGCTGTTTAAGGTAAAACAGATGCCAGTCGATTTATTACCGATTCGACCACGCTGTACCAACGACTTACGCAAATCAAAATCGGCGTACGCCGATTTTCGATAGGGGCGTCGCTCCGTAGGGGCGCTTTTGCGTTTCCTTGCGTCTCTTGCGGCGATTCCCCGGTTCCTTACTCGAAATCGTAGACCACGACCTTCTCGCGGACGGGCTTGAAGACCTTTTCCACGAACTCGATGTGGGAGGGGTGCTCCTGGTAATCGTCCTGCGCTTTTTTGTCGCGGAAGGTGATGGTGAGGGCGACCTGATAGCTCTGGTCGACGACTGGGCGATGGCTTTTCTCCATGCGCCCGACATGGAAAAACAGGATGCCTGGGATGGGCTTGAGGTATTTCTCGGCGCCAGCGATCAATTCATCGGCGGCTTTCGGGTTTTCAGGCTTGGTCCAGAAAATGACAACGTGCGAAAACATCCGCGCATTGAAATGGGCGGCGCGGGCCGGTGCAAGCCGGTTCTCTGCCTTGACACGCGGGCGGATTTTCGACGGGATAACGCTTCTTTATGAAGAATTATCGCCTGAACCGGCTTTTCAACGCGAAATCGAACCGCTGTTTTGATGTCGCGGTCGATCACGGCTTCTTCAACGAGCGCGGATTTCTCCAGGGGATCGAGAACCTGGAAAAGTCGGTCAAGACGCTCGTCGCTGCCGCGCCGGACGCCATCCAGCTCACGGTCGGGCAGGCGCATTATTTGCAATCCCTTCCCGGCAAAGAGAAACCGGCGCTCGTCTTGCGCACGGATGTGGCGAACGTGTACGGCACGCAATTGCCCCGCACGCTCTTCAGCCGCATGATCGAGCAAGCGGTGGAGCAGGCGATCCGGCTGGACGCGTCGTGCGTGGTGGTGAATCTGTTTCGCATCCCCGAGCAACCCGAGGTCACCGATCAATGCATCCAAAACATTCTGCGCATCAAGCCGGAGTGCGATCGTTATGGCATGCCGCTGATGATCGAGCCGCTAGTGTTTCAACCGAACCAAAAGGCCGGCGGTTACATGGTCGATGGCGATCTCGATAAGATCACGCCGCTCGTGCGCCAGGCGGTCGAGTTGGGCGCGGACGTGATCAAGGCCGACCCAACGGACGACGTGAGCGTGTATCACAAAGTGGTCGAGATTTCCGGGCGCATTCCCGTGCTGGTGCGCGGCGGCGGCAAAGCGCCGGATAAAGAAATTCTCACGCGTACTGAGAATCTGATCAAGCAAGGCGCGGCTGGCATCGTCTACGGGCGCAACATCATTCAACACAGTGATCCGGCGGGAATGACGCGCGCGCTCATGGCGATCGTGCACGACGGCGCGACCGCGCAACAGGCGTCGAAGTTCATCAAGGGTTGAGCATGGACAAAATGCGCGTTGGAATCATCGGCGGCGGGTTGATGGGCCGCGAAGCGGCGAGCGCCTTTGGCCGCTGGTTCGTGCTCGAGGATTTTCCGGTGCAGGCCGAGCTCGTGGCCGTTTGCGATTTACAGGAGAAACTCCTCGACTGGTTTCGCCGCGTCCCCACCGTGCGGCTACTCACGAAGGACCATCATGAATTGCTTCGCTCGCCGGACGTCGATGTTGTTTACGTCGCGGTGCCGCACAATTTGCACGAAAAGATGTACCTCGACGTGCTCGTCGCGGGCAAAGATTTGCTCGCGGAAAAACCGTTCGGCATCGATTTGAAAGCCGCGCGCGCGATTCGCGACGCGGCGGCGAAGTCCGGCCGGTTCGTTCGATGCAGCTCCGAGTTTCCGTTCCTTCCGCCGGCGCAGCGCGTCGTCCAGGCGGTGCAATCCGGCAAGCTGGGGCGGATCATGGAAATCCGTTCCGGTTTTTGGCACGCGAGCGACCTTGATCCGACGAAGCCGGTGAACTGGAAGCGGCAGGTGAAAACGTGCGGCGAGATCGGCGTGATGGGGGATCTCGGCATGCACGCTGTGCACGTTCCGTTCCGGCTCGGTTGGAAACCGCTACGCGTTTACGCGCAACTGCAAAAAATTTACGCGCAACGGCCCGACGGCAAAGGCGGCACCGCCGTGTGCGACACGTGGGACAACGCGATGCTCCACACCGAAGTGAAGATCAGCAACGACGAGGTCCCGATGCGTCTGGAGATGAAGCGCCTCGCGCCCGGCGAGACCAACACGTGGTTCATCGAAGTGCTCGGCACCGAAGGCGGCGTGCGCTTCAGCACCAAAGAGCCGAAGACGCTGTGGGTCTTCGAGCGCGCCAAAGAACAGATTTGGCAGCGCATCGACCTGGGACACCAGATGCCGTTCACGACGATCACAGGTGGAATTTTCGAGGCAGGCTTTCCGGATTGCTTTCTGCAGATGTGGGCGGCCTATACGGCCGAGCGCGCCGGCAAACTGGGCAATCGATTTGGCTGCGTCACTCCGGATGAAGCGGTACTAAGCCACGAACTCTTCGCTGCCGCGCTCGAGTCGCATTCAAAGAAAACAGCGGTTGCGCTCTAGAGCCGCCTAAGGATTGCGATCCTCGTGCGCGTCGCCACCGTGATGTTCCGGGCCGCCGGCCTGTTGTTCAGGACCACCTTCGCCGGCGGGATGTTCCTCGCCTTTGCGTTGGCCGCTGCTGCCGAATGCGTCGGACTGGCCGGACCGTTCACGCGAAGTGCGCTTGCGGCCCGCATCGGTTTTCTTGCTCGCTTCGCGCCCGCTGGGATTGCCTTTATTCTCTGCCATAATCCCGACGCTCGGCCCGGTCGCGTTCGAGTTCCATTAGGGAAACTCCCCAAATTGAACTGGTGAAGGTGTAGCGCGGTCGTAATCTCAGGTTATGAAAGGGCGGAGGCAGATTTTTCTGCCGGCGGTGTTTGGGATACTCATCGCGGCAGTCGTGTTTGCACTGTTACGACAGCCGCCCGAACCGAGCTTCCAGGGAAGAACGCTCAGCGAGTGGGTGGACGATATCAGCCCGACTCCACTGGGACGCAGCGCAAGGTTGGGCACGGTGACCTTTATGCCTGTGCGAGTGGTCAACACTCGTACGGGTGCATTTGTAGTCAGGCCGCCGGGCGTGTTTGGACAACAAACTCCACAGCACACTGCAGCAACCCAGGCGATCCGCGAAATTGGGACGAACGCGCTTCCGTATCTGCTGCGCACGATTTATTCGCAAGACCCTCCATGGAAAACGAAGTTCGTGGACGTTTGGCGAAAACAGAAGTGGGTGAAGC
>Ga0075428_100002206_pt1 | contig 21079 bp, 16 predicted proteins | sample RhiMetdeltSRZDD2_FD_75291 | JGI IMG/M metagenome (GOLD analysis project Ga0075428, IMG submission 75291) | Populus rhizosphere microbial communities from Tennessee, USA - Rhizosphere MetaG P. deltoides SRZDD2 | ecosystem: Host-associated > Plants > Roots > Rhizosphere > Soil | place: USA... | reverse complement strand
GGCGACAGCTTCGCGTGGGAGGACCTCGACGGTGGCACCGGCACGTGGCTGCGCTTCCGGATCGACAAGAAGGTGCTGCCCAAGAAGTGGCTGCAGATCCACCGCGATGCGGCCGAGAAGGCTCGCGGCAAGAAGCTCTCCGCGCGCGAACGACGCGAGCTCAAGGACGACCTCGCCGAAAAGCTGCTGCCGCGCGTGCTGCCGACGATCAACCTCGTCGACGCGCTGCTCTTCCACGAGCAGAAGCTCGTGCTGCTGTTCGCGACGGGCAAGGGTGCACGCGAAGCCTTCGGCAAACTCTTCTTCGAGACCTTCACGGTGCCGCTCGAGCGCGCCAACCCGCTGGTGTGTGGCTTGCGCGCCGGGCTCAGCGCGGACCAGAAGCGTCAGCTCGAACACGCCGAGCCGGTGCGTTGGCCCGACCACATCGCAGGCGACCGCCCGCCGCGCATCCGCCCGCAACAGACCGAGGACGCAGAGGAACAGGAGGCAGAGGCATGAAACACGCGACGCAAGGCAGCGAGACGCACGGCTTCCTCGGCGAGGAGTTCCTGACCTGGATCTGGTTCCGATGGGAGACCGATGGCGGCGAGTTCACTCTGTCCGGTGGTCGCGTCGTCGGCGTGGCGCTCGACGACTTCCTCGCCTTCGCGGCACCGAGCGAAGACGAGACCGAGCAGACGCTGCGCCGCGGCCTGCCGACACGCACGGTCCAGGCCCGGACCGCGTTGCGCCAGGGGCATCGGCTCAGGCGCGCGCGCTTGCTGATCGCCGAGGGCTCGCGCCAGTGGACCGCAACGCTCGATGCCCCGACGTTTGCGCTCAGCAGCGTCAAGCTGCCCGAGGACGCGGAGGATTGTGAGTCCGACGAGGACCGCACCGCGGACCGGACCGCCAACTGGCTCCAGCTGCACGAGATCTTGCAGGCGCTCTACGCGCGGTTCCTCGAGGAACGGCTGCGCCCCGACTACCTGAAAACGGTCGGAGAAGAGCACGCGCGCTGGATGGCGAGTTGAGCTGCCGTCACGGGCCCAGGGCCACCACGACAGCGGGCTCCACTGCAGCACCGACTCTCGCGAGCAGCTCGCCGAGCCACGCCGCCGTCGCGGTCGCATGCCGCGCGTCCTGGCCCAAGGCACCCCATACGACTCCGAGCACCCGCACCGTCGCTCCGTGCGTCTTGGTGCGCTGGGCGTCTTTCACGGCATTCGCACACGGACCTTCCGCATCACACAGGCACAGCAGTCCCGCGACGTCGATCTCCTGACCACCGCGGTTGAACACGTACTTGCTGCCCGCCTGCGGCACCTGCACCGAGACTGGCGGCTTGCACAGATCGAGGTCGACGATGCTGATCGGCAGACCCGAATGCAGCGACGCGACGTTGCCGGCATCGACGGCCGCGTTGATCGATCCGACACGCCCGTCGCCGACCGCCGCCGCGAGGTATTCCGACGACGGCTTGCCGCGTCCCGTCGGACGGTAGCCGTGCACCCGCAGCAGGTCCCGAACGGCCAATCGCACGGGCTCGCTGCTGCGCACGGGAGCCTCGGCATCGAGACGCAACAGCGCTTGCAACCACGCCGGCGACGGCAGCTGTTCGAGCCGCTGCGGCATGGTTGCGACGACCGCGTGCAGCTCGAGACCCGGATACGCGGTGACGGGAAGGTTCATCGTTCGTACTTCGGCAGATGCTCCATCGCCTTCTTGTGCAACCACGCGGCGACGTCGATCGCATCGCGGAAGTTCGGCACGGAACTGCCGCCGATCGGCACGATCTCGGGCTCGGCGTCGTGGCGCCGCAGCGGATCGCTCGTGTCGGTATCGCGTCGGTCCCAGCTGCCTTGGTGATCCCAGGACCACAACACGCCCCCACCACGCGTCGAGACGAGCTGCCAGTGCAGGCTCCAGTGCGCGCTGCGCAGCGAGCGGTCCCCGTCCATCGCGAAGGCGCCGACCTTCAGCTGCATCACGGCGTCCACGCCGAGCGCGGGGCCGATCCGGGCCGCATCCGGTTCGACGCCCTCGAGCAGGCCGGCTTCGGCGAGCATCTGCTTTCCCACGGCCAGTGAATGCACATCGTAGCCACGCCCGCGCACGGCGAGGTCGAGGCCGGCGAACACGTCGCGCGCCACGTTGGCTTCGGGCAACACGGGCCACACCACGATCCCTTGCGGCATCGGACCTTTCAGCGGCGTGGGCTCCACCTTGCCACCGAGCTGACACGCGCCCGCCGCGGCCACCAACAGGCACGAGAGCACGACGGCGGTTCGCGTCATGGCGCCATTCTGGCGCTGCGCGAGCCACGCGACAACTCAGCGCCAGATTCAGCGGCCGTCGAACAGCACGGCCGTGGGAATGGCGTTGCTCGTCCGCACGACGATCTCGTGCTTGCTGGTGCTGCCATCGGGCGCGGTGAACAAGACGGGCAGCGTGACCTTGGACGAGCCAGGGCCGATCTCGACGCTCATGCCGTTGTCGCGCTCGAACCGTTGGCCCAGCTGCGCCGCACGCAGTCGCGCGAGGAGCCGCGCGAGGCCGACCGTCATGCGCTGCGGGAAGAGGCCTTCCATGCGCGGGCCGAAGTCCTCGTCGCGCGCCAGAGCCTCGAAGTCGGCGAGGCTCGTCGGATCGAACGGCCCGACCTTGTCGCCGAAGATCCGGTGGAAGCGCACTCCATCCGGACGGGTTTCGATCGCGAACTCGCTGCGCAGCGTCCAGGCCGCATCGTCCGTCGCGGGCCGGTCGATCCAGCTGCAGCCCTTGCTCGCGTCACCGAGGGACAGGGCCAGTACGTGGTTGCGATCGGGTGGCGGCATCGCGGGCAGGAATCGAACGAGCTCGCGGCACACCTCGGGCTCCTCGCCGGTCTGCCAGGTGCGGCGCACGATGCCGATGCCACGCGCGAAGAACAGGTGCTCGACGCGATTGCCGGCAGGCAACGCGCTGTCGACGCGCACGTGCACGCACGAGAACGTCTGCTCGCCGATCTGCAGCTTCTCACCGACACCGAGCAGCGTGGCCGTGCACTCGATCGGATCGGGCGTCCTGCGGCGGCCACCGGCCGCGACTCCCCTCGGCAGCTGCTTTGGCGGCAGCGTGCGCCAGCCCCATTTGGCCTCGGCCCCGACCGGGCTCGGCAACACGACGCCGTCGACGTTGCACGGCGAGAAGATCGGATCGACGAGCAAGCTGTCCGAGGCATGCAGCCGAACGCCCTGCGCATCGGCGCTCCAGAACGCGAATGCAGGCTCGCGCGAGCGATCAGCGCCGATCGTCGTGAGCTGGGCGATGACGACGTCCTGCATCGGGACCCTTGCAGTGACGACCACCGTCACGTCGTGGTTCGTGTCGCCGCAGACCTCGCGGTACTCCCACCGGTTGCCCAGCGCGAGCGGGAAGTGCGCCGCTGCGTCCATGGCGCCAGCCGGGCGATCCGGCTTCGGTTCCTGCTGCGGTGACAACGCTGTCCCGCTGCCCGAGCCGCGCGTCGCGATCGCGACGCCGCCGACCACCGCGATGCCGCCGAGCACCACCACGGCCGCGAACAGCGGAGTGCGTCGCGTTCGTGCCGCGGCAGCGGCGTGCACCGATGCCCCCGCGTTGCGCGCGACACTCGATCCTCGGCAAGCGCGCAGGATCGCACCGGTCAGGTCCGGCGGCGCGGCCGCGCCGAGCCGTTCCTCGAGCGCTGCATCGACGAACGCCACCTCCGCTTCCTCTCGCTGCGTCATGGAGATCACCTCGTTTTCGCGCGGATGCACTGCGCGAGCAGTTCGCGGGCCCGGCGCAGCAATGTCTTCACGCCACCGGCGCGAAGACCGAGTGGTCCCGCCAGAGCGTCTTCCGCGAGGCCGTGCCGGTAGCGCAGATCGAGCGCCTGCCGCGTCCGCTCGGGCAGGCTCTGCAGGCACAACGCCAGTGCCTCCTGGTAACCGTCGCCGCCGTCGATGCCGGCTTTCTCCTGCCACACCGCAAGGAGCAGGTCGCCATCGTGGAGCGGCACGCCCCATCGTGCCCGCCGGCCCGAAGACCGGAACAGATTGGCCGCCGTCGTGCGCAGCCAGGCCGCAACCGCGGGCTCCGTGCGGTCGACGGGCGGTCGCTGCAGCAGCAACAGGAAGGCCTCCTGCAACAGGTCGTCGGCGAGCGCCGGATCGGCGCCGAGCCAGCGGAGGAAGCGCCACACGCCCCGCTGGTGGCTGCGGATGATCGCCTCGTCGCTCTCGATGTGCTGGTCCGCAGGCGGGGCTACGACATCGGTCATGGCGGGAGGAAGACGTTTGGCGCAGCGCGTCCGCGTCTTTCGAGGAAAACTACCGGGGCCCCGCCTCTCGGCGGCTCACCGGATGCCGGGCGCTCCTGGAGCCGCTGCTTCGGCTGGCCCACCACGGCCGCCGCCGCGCCTGCCTTGAGGCGGCCGCGCGGGCTGACGCGGCAGCTTCTCGTCGCGCTGCGCCGTCTGCCACACGAACGTCGCCATGACGACGGAGGCCTGCTTGAGGTCGTCGGCAATCGCGTGGTCCCACACGTCCATGTTCGAGTGGTGCGTGCGCGGGCCGTAGCTGACCTCGTCCTGGATGAACTGGAACCCCGGCACGCCGACGCCATCGAAAGAGAGGTGGTCGGTGCCGCCGGTGTCGTTGAGCGTCAGCGTCGACGCGCCGTGCGTGTGGAAGGGCCGCAGCCAGCTGCGGAAGATCGGCGCCACGGCTTCATTGCCCTGCAGGTAGACGCCGCGCACCTTGCCCGTGCCGTTGTCGAGGTTGAAGTAACCCGCGACCTGAGCGTGTTCGGGTTTCGTCTGCAGCTTCTGCACCCTCTCGCCGCCCTCTACTGCAGCAGGTTCCTCGACCCATTGGCCGAGGTGGTCCTTCGCGTAGGCGCGCGAGCCCATGAGTCCCTGCTCCTCGCCGCTCCAGAGGCACGCCCGGACCGTGCGGCGCGGCTTGATGCCGGCCTTCTTGCAATACTCCGCGATGAGGCGCGAGGCCTCGATCACGACCGCGCTGCCGCAGCCGTTGTCGGTGCTACCGGTCCCCGATTGCCAGCTGTCGAGGTGCGCGCCCAACATCGAGAACTCGCTGCCGATCGCCGCGTCGGACCCCGGGAGGTCCGCGACGACGTTGTAGTCGTTCTGATCATCGCTGAAGAACGAGGTGCGCAGTTCGAGCGCCACCTGCACGGGCAGGCCCTTCGCGAGCAGTCGGCACATGCGGTTGTAGTGTTCGACCGCGATCGTGAACTGCGGGATGACGTCCGCGTCGGCATCGCGTGGGCTCGCGCGCTGGCCGCGCGGGGCGTCGGCAGCGCCCGGCTTGGCCACGGCACTCGCACCCTGCACGAACACGGTGCCGTAGTCGCCCTTGCTGGCGCGGTCGACGATCGCGAGCGGGCGCTTCTTGTTGACGATGGCCATCATCTGTTCGCGCCGCTGGAAGCCCGCGTTCGATCCGACCTGGGCCGCGGCCTCGGCGGCGCGCTGGGCAGGACGCTGCGCCTCGCTGCGCTGCTGGTCGGCGAGCCGCAGCAGGCTCTCGGGGTCGTGGCGCTTGCTGATGCCATCGAACGGCTCCTTGACGTCGCGCACGGCCTCGATCAGCACGACCCTGCCCGTGAGGTCGGCCGCTTCGAGTTGTTCGGCGGACAGCGCCGCCACGTGAACGACCTCGGCTACGACGCGCCCTTCGATGGCCGGCGACCAGGCCTTCGGGAATGCGATCACAGGCCACGGGTTGTCACCGATCACGGCCATCATCACGTGATCACACCGCCACCCGCGGCCGAACGGCCCCCACTGCTCGGTGCGCGCCTTCATGCCCATGAGATCGAAGGTCTTGGTGGCCCACTTCTGCGCCTTGCGGATGTTCGGCGAACCCGTGACACGCGGGCCGTAGACGTCGCAGAGCCAGCTCAGGTGCTCCATGACCTGCGATCGCTGCAGGCCTTCTTCGAGGAAGAACGCGACGGCGGCTTCGTCGACGGCGTTCGGGTTGGCCGGCGCCGCAGGCGCGGCTTGGGCTGCGGGCGCCTGGGGTGTGGCCGGCGCGGTCTGGTTCTGGGCGAGCAGCAGCGCCGGCAGGGAGAGCGGGAGGAACGTATGGGAGAAGCGGAGCATGTAGGCCTCGGGGGACGATGGAGAGCGGTGTGTCTACTGCGTCATGCCGGCTTCTGCGAGGGGGTCGGGCGCGGTTACAGGAATGCTGCTCGGAACCGAGTGGTGGCGGCCAGGCGCAGCCGCACCGCAATCGACGTCACTCGAGGCGCTTGATGACATGCCAGCCGAACGGGCTCTTGCTGCGATGGTGCGCTGCCACGCCGATCTCACCGACCGCGAGACGGAACGCGATCTGATGGAAGTTCTGGGCGTAGTCGTACCGATCGGCCTGCGTCAGCGTGTAGGTCCCGCCGCCGTCGTCCGAGCTGTACTTCTGCATCAAGGTCGCGAAATCCTCGCCGTCGCGCGCTCGCTTCAACAGCTCGTCGGTCAACGTGCGCGCCTCGGCGTAGGTGCGTTTGCTCTCGGAACCCTGCTTCGCGCCGACGAACGCGACGAGAACGTGCTGCACTTTCACCTTCTCGGCGCCGTGTTCGGTCCGCGCCATGATCGCGGCGATGTCGCGTCCGAGCGGCGTGTCGTCGGGTGGGTCGCTGCACGCGCTGACCGCGCAAGCGAGGACGACGAGAACGCAGCGAGAACGATGAAGGCGTGGCACGCGCGCACTCTATCGCGACACCCTCGCGCCCCGTGCATCGCGTCGCGGTGATCCTCGCGGTATGCATGACGACCTGATGCAACGCAGCGTGCCGACGCCCGACCCCTGCATTCCGCACCTGTCGCTGGCTGCGGTCTTCCTGCGATTCCTGCGTTTCGGCTCGCTGGCCTGGGGCGGCCCCGTGGCGCAGATCGCGATGCTGCAACGCGAGCTCGTCGAGGCAGAGCGGTGGGTCTCGCCCGAGCGGTTCCGGCGCGCGCTGGCCGTCTACCAGGTCCTGCCGGGACCAGAAGCACACGAGCTGTGCGTCTGGTTCGGCATGCTCGCGCGTGGTCGCCTCGGTGCGGTGCTGGCCGGTCTCGGCTTCATGCTGCCGGGCTTCGTGCTGATGCTGGCACTCAGCGCGCTCTATGCGAACGGGGTCGTGAGGACGCCGGAGCTGCGGCCTCTCTTCGCGGGGCTGCAGGCGGCCGTGGTCGCGATGATCGTGCGCGCGCTGTTCCGGATCGGGCACCACGCGCTCTACGACCGCTGGCTCGCGGGGATCGCCGCAGCCTGCTGTGGTTCGACGTTGCTCGGCGTGCACTTCGCGATCGCACTCGCTTTCGGCGGCGTGAGCTGCGTGTGGCTGCGCCGCACGCGGTGGTGGCTCGCCGCGGCCGGCGCGCTGCTGTTCGCGGGCTTGACGGCGTTCGTGCTGTTCGACACGCCGTCCCCGCAGATCGTCGATGCCGCGACGCCAGCCACGGACGCGCCGTCGGCGCAGGCCCTGTTCCTGTCGGGTCTCCGCACGGGGCTGCTGACGTTCGGCGGCGCCTACACGGCGATCCCGTTCCTGCAGCACGACGCGGTCGTCGCCGGCGCCTGGATGACGAACGATCAGTTCCTCGAAGGCCTCGCGCTCGGCGGCGTGCTGCCGGCGCCACTCATCATCTTTGGCACGTTCGTCGGCTACGTGGGCGGCGGATTCGTCGGTGCGCTGATGCTGACGGCCGGGATCTTCCTGCCCGCGTTCTGCTTCACGCTGCTCGGACACGGCTTGTTCGAGCGCATCACTGGCAACGTCGCCGTGCACAACCTTCTCGACGGCGTGACCGCGGCGGTCGTCGGCATCATGGCCGCGACCACCGTCGGCCTCGTGCGCAGCGGCATCACAGACGTGCCGAGTGCGTGCATCGCGGCCGTGGGCCTCGTGATGTTGTGGTTCTGGCGCAGCCGAGCGGCCGTGCCGCTGACCGTGCTCGCCGGTGGTCTGCTCGGGCTCGCCGTGCTGCGATGACGATCGCGGCGCGGCCCATGGATCTCAGTGCTTCAGCGGCGCCGAGACCTTGCTGTTGCCCGAAGCCGCTTCGACCTCGAACCACGCCAGGCTGCCCTCGGGCAGCGGCTTCGGCACCATCACGTGGCCGTGCATCGTGGTGCCGCCTTCGTTCTGGAAGCGTGTCTTCATCGAGCCCTGCCCCGACTCGAGGCCGATCCACGCGCGCAGCGTCTCGGGCCGCTTGCTGCCGGCCGGGAACCGCACGTCGAAGTCGGCCTCCTTGCCGGGCACGACGTCACCGAGCAGCACGATCTGGACCTTGAGCCCGCCGAGCGTGACTTCGCCGAGCGGATGCTCCGGGCCGTGGCCTTCGTGCTGGCCGGCGGGCTCGGGCTCGCCGTTCTTGTGCACGGTGCCGTCGGCGTGGGTATGCGTGCCGGAAGGCTCGCCACCGCAGGCAGCGAACAGGAAGGAAGCGAACAACGTGACTTTCAGTTTCGACTTCATGGGTGAACGTTCCGCGTGCCGGAGGCCACTTCCATTACCGGGACCTTGTTCTTGAACATCAGGAAGAAACCCGCCGGCACGACCAGGAGATTCAGGAAGGTGGAGGACAAGAGACCACCGAGCACCACCACTGACAAGGGTGCAAGGATCTCGCTGCCCGGCTCGCCGGCCGCGAATACGAGCGGCACGAGGCCGAGCGCCGCGGCGAGTGCCGTCATGAGCACGGGCACCATGCGCTCCTGCGACCCGCGCACGACGGCTTCTTGCAGCAGCGCGCCTTCGCCGATCAGGTCGAAGTAGTGCCGCACGAGCAGGATGCCGTTGCGCACCGCGATGCCGAACAGCGTGACGAACCCGACCATGCTCGCGATCGAGATGACCGGCGCCTGATACCGCTCGCTCGAGAGACCGAACAGGGCCAGCGTGTTCCAGAACAGGCTCGGCGACTCGGTCAGGTAGATCGCCGCGATGCCGCCGATCAACGACAGAGGCAGGTTCACCATGACGAGCACGGCCGCGCGCATCGAGCCGAGCGCGCTGCTGATCAGCATCAGCATCAACACGACCACGACACCGCCCATCATGTAGATCGTCTTGCTCGCCGACTGCTGCGCCTCGAACTGGCCGCCGAAGTCCACGGTGTAGCCCGCGCTCGCGACGATCGGCTCGACGCGTCGCCGAACCTCGTCGACGAGCTGGCCGAGGTTGTAGCCCTCGGCGACGTTGCACGACACCACGGCCTTGCGCCGCGCGCCCTCGCGCGCGATCAGGTTCGACGTGCGTTCGAGCCCGATGTCGGCCACGTCGCGCAGGCGAACGTGCGCGCCGCCGGCACCGCGCAGCACGAGCGCGCCGACGTCGGCGATCGCGGCCCGTTCGTCGGGATGCAGCCGCACCGTGATCGCGTAGCGCCGCGTGCCTTCGTTCACTTCGGCGACCGTCTCGCCCATCAGCGCATGCTGCACCTGTTCCGCTGCCGCTGCGGGGCTGAGGCCGACCGCGGCCAGCTCGCGTGGCCGGTAGCGGACCGGCAGCGACGTGCTCATGACTTCGCGATTCGCCGCGACGTCGCGTGTGCCGGGCACCTGCAGGCACACGGCTTCGATCTGCTTCGCGAGGCGGCGCAGCACCGACAGGTCGTCGCCCTGCACGACGATCGCCAGCGCCGCGGGCGTGCCCGACAGCACATGCGAGAGCCGGTGTTCGATCGGCTGGCCGACGCTCGGCGTGATGCCGGGCACGCTGCCGAGCACGACGTCGATCGCGGCGCGCATCTTGTGTTTGTCCTGCCCCGGCAGCATCGAGACCTCGATCTCGGACGAGCTGACCGGTTCGGCGTGCTCGTCGCGTTCGGCGCGGCCCGTGCGTCGTACGACCGCGCGCACGCCCGGGATCAGGCCGAGCTGGGTCTCGACGCCGACCGCCATCCGGTTGCTCTCGGCCAGCGAGGTGCCCGGCGGCGCGAACAGGAAGACCGTGAACGTGCCCTCGTTGAACTCGGGCAGGAAGCTCGTGCCGTAGGTCGCGGCGAGCCCGAGGCTCGCCACTGTCGCGAGCGCTGCCGCGGCGAGCACGGTCTTGGCGCGGTTCAGCGCCCAACCGAGCGACGGCTCGTAGGCGCGTTTGAGCCAGCGCACGAGGAAACCGTCGCGGTGCTCGCCGCCGCGGCCGACCTTCGCCAGCAGGTAGCGGCACAACGCGGGTGTCACCGTGAGTGCCGTGAGCAGCGAGGCGAGCGTCGACGCGATGTAGGCGATGCCGAGCGGGCGGAAGAAGCGGCCTTCGAGGCCCTGCAGGAACAGCAGCGGCACGAACACCATCACGATGATGACCGTCGCGAACACCATCGGTTGCCGGATCTCGTTGCTCGCCGACAGCACGAGGGCGGCCACGGGCACGCGTTCCTCGCGCGGTTTCCGCGCGTTCTCGCGCAGACGCCGGAACACGTTCTCGACGTCGATGATCGCATCGTCGACGAGGCCGCCGATCGCCACGGCAAGTCCTCCGAGAGTCATCACGTTGACCGACAAGCCCCACGCCCAGAGCACGAGAAGCGCCGAGCCGAGGCTGATCGGCAGCGCTAGGAGCGTGATGAACGTCGTGCGGACGTCGAGCAGGAACAGTACGAGAATGAGCCCGACGAGGATCGCCGCATCTCGCAGCACGGCGATCAGGTTGTTCACCGAGAGGTTGATGAAGTCGGACTGCCGCATCACGTGGCGGTTCAGCACGATGCCGGCAGGCATCGACTTCTGCGCCTGATCGAGCTTCTTGTCGATCGCGTCGGTCAAGCGCAGCGTGTTCGTGCCGGGGCCCTTCTGCACGCCCAGCACGACGGCCGGCTTGCCGCCTTCCGAGGCCGTGCCGCGCTTCGGCGTGGCGCCGAACGTCACGTCCGCGACCTGGCCGATCGTGATCGGCGCATCGCCGCGGTAGCGCACGATCGCGCCTTTGATGTCGTCGACGGATCGCACGCGGCCCGTCTGCCGCACCGGCAGCTCGAGACCGCCGACGTCGGGCAGATACCCGGCACCGGCCGTGCTGTGCGAGTTGCGCGCCGCCTCGACGACGTCCTCCATCGTCAGCCCGTGCAGCTGCAGCTGCTCCTGCCGCACGTTGACCTGGTATTCGGGCAGGTCGCCGCCGATCGCGACCACCTGCGCAACGCCGGGCACGGACAGCAGCAGGTTGCGCAGGTCGAACTCCGCATACGCGCGCACGGCCATCGGCGTCTCCTTGCCGTCCGGCGACGACAACGACAGCAGCATGATCTCGCCCGTGATCGACGTGATCGGCGTGATCTCGGCATGCGCGTTCTCGGGCAGCGAAGCGCGCACCGCGCCGAGCTTCTCGGCGACGAGCATGCGCGACCGGTAGATGTCCTCGCCCCATTCGAACTCGACCCAGACGATCGACAGCCCCACCGCGCTCGAACTGCGCACGGACCGCACGCCGGACAGGCCGTTCACCGCGCTCTCGATCGGGAACGTGACGTTCTGCTCGACCTCGTCGGCGGCGAGCCCCGGCGCTTCCGTCAACACGACCACGGTCGGCGCGTTCAACTCGGGGAACACGTCGATCGGCATGCGCGGAACCTGCCAGAGCGCGAGCCCGAGCACGATGCCGGACAGCAGCAGGACCACGGCTGGCTGGCGCAGCGAGAACGCGATGAGCGCGCGGAACATGGGCGATCTACTTGTCCTTGCCTTCGTGGAACGTGCCGTCGGCGTGGAAGTGGCCGCCCTTCGGCGCTGTGCCGGAGCTCGCGAGCATCAGCTCGTAGACGCCCGCCAGCACGACTTCGTCGCCGTCGACGAGACCGCTCTTGACCTCGACCCAACGGCCGTCGTCGAGGCCGAGGTCCGCTTCGACGCGGATGACCTTGTCCGGATCGGCGGGATCGCGCCGGAAGAAAACCCGCTGCAGACCGTCCTGCAGCACGGCCGCGAGCGGGATCGCCAGCTCGGCCTCGCTGCCGCCGCGAGTCTCGACTTCGAGGAAACCCGCGACGCCGGGGCGACACCAGGCGGCCGTGGGCGAAGGCTGCACGAACAGATCGATCGTGCGCTGCGCCGGATCGGCTTCGACGCCGAGCATCAACGTGCCGGTCACGCGGTCCGAAGCCGCGGCACTGCCCCGAGCCGGCACGACGACCGACGGCAACCCGTCCTGCAGGTTCGGCAGATCGCTCTGCAGGCCGCGCGCACGGAAGCGCACCTGAGACAGGTCCGCGATCGCGAGCACGAGCTCGCCCGTCTCGACCCACCCGCCGGTGGCGACGGGCAGCTTGTCCACGATGCCCGTCCTGGCTGCGCGGACTTCGATGACCGAGATCCGGCGCCAGGCGGGTTCCTTGGTGCCACCCTGGTCTGCCTCTGCGCGCAGCGCGTCGATCGGCAGGCCCACGACCGTGGCGGCCGCAGCGAGGGCGAGCTCGAACCGCTGCTTGCCCGCGCGGACCTCGGCGCGCAAGCGCGTCAACTCCGATCCCGTCGACGCGTGTTGCTCGGCTGCTTCGGTGGTCTGGGCGCGCAGCACAGCGAGCTGCGTCCTCGCGTTGGCGAGCTCCTGGGCCTGCCCACCCACCTCGCGCGCCGTGGCCTCGAGCGTCTTCACGTGTTCGGTCAGCACCGCCGATGCCTCGCGCAGGCTCTGTTCGTGAGTTTCGTGCGCGACCAGCAGCGGCTCGAGCGCCGCGATCCGCGCTTCTGCGACTTCGATCGCGGTCACGATCTCGCCGAGCTCCCGCCGCGTGCGCTGCCACTCCGGAGCCTCCAGCCGATACAGCGGCGCGCCTGCCTCGACGCGCTGCAGCGGTTGCACGAGGACCTCGACACGCCCGGCGAGCGGCGTGCGGTGTTCGTGCCGGCCGGCCGGCAGCAACTCGAAGTAACCGGCCACGCGCAGCGTCTGGCTCACGCGCCGGCGCTCGACCTTCACGAATTCGATGCCGAGGTTGCGCCGAACCGGCGCGGGAACGGCAATGCGGTTCGTGATCGCGGGTTCCGGGTCTTGTTGCGGCTCCTTCAGTGGTTCCTTGCGGCACGCGGCCAGCAAGCCGAGGCAGCAGAAGATGGTTCGGGTCAGTCTCATCGTGCGGCCTCCGCGGCGTCGCCAACCGCGAGGGTTGGCCAGAACAGGGCGTTGATCTCGATGGTTGCTTCGGTCTCGGCCAGGACCGCTTCGAGCGCCATGGCCTTGGCTTCGTAGGCGCGCGTCACGGCGTCCAGGATCAGCAAGGTGTCGAGCTGGCCGAGTTCGGCGAGACGACGGCCTTCGACTACCTGTTGCTCGGCCAGCGGCACGAGCTCGACGTCGACGAGCCGGCGCCGGCTCTGCGCCGCCTCGAAACGACGCTCGGCGCGCGCGAGGTCCTGCGTCGCACGTTCGAAACTGGCGCGCAGCGTCTCGGCCGCGACTTCGCGCGCGGCGCGCGTCGCCGCGATCTCGCGCGCGTTGCCGTTCCAGAGCGGCAGCGGCAGGCTGAATCCCAACGCGGCGCGCGGTTGTCCGTCCTCTTCCTGCCACCCGGGAAACAGCGTCAGCTCGGGCCACTGCTTGCGGATCGCCAGGGCGAACGCGTGCTCGCTGACATCGTGCTCGCGCCGTGCGATGGCGACGCGGGGTCCATCGGCGAGGAGGACGCGGCGCTGCCCAGGATCCGCGATGCGCTGGCCCACGCCGGTCGCCGGCAGCAAGGGCACGGCGCGGTCCGGCGGCAGTCCGAGCAACTGCTTCAGGTCGACCTCGGCGGCGCCCAGCGACGCCTTCGCGTGCAGCAGTTGCGACTGGCGCGTCAGCCGTTCCAACGTGAAGGCGCGCGCTTCGACCCGCGTGATGAGCTGGCCGGCCGAGAGACGGGCTGCGATCGCTTCGACGGCCGTGAGCTGTGCGACGAGCTCTTCGAGCAGCTCGACTGCGATCCTGCCGGCGCTCCATTGCGCCCACGACTTGTCGAGCTCGTTCAGGACGCGCGCTTCGGCGACGCGGGCCTGCACGAGCGCCTCGGCGTGGCGGCTCTCCGCGAGCTCCTTCTCGAGACCGGGGCGTCCCGTGATCGGCAGAGTGAGTCCGATCGAGGCAGAAACCACCCACGGGTGGCCGACGCTCTCGAGGATCTTCGCGAAGTCGCCGTGCAGCTCCGGATCGGCCCAGCGGCCGGCATTCTCGGCCGACGCCCGCGCCACGCCTGCGCGCAGCCGGATCGTGCGCAGCTCGGCGTTGAACAACAGCGCCACGTAGCGGCCTTCGCCGAGGGTCAAACCGTCGTCGAGGTCGAACGCGGGCAGGGTCGGGTCATGGCTGCGCAGGCGATCGGCGAACTGCCGCACCGATGCGCCATCGAGGGCGCGGGCTGCGAACGCGCGCGCATGGGCCTCGAGATCGACGGGCTCGGCCGAATAGGAATGGCACGCGCTGGCGACGACGGTCGCGAGCAGTGCCAGGGAATGAGGTCGTGGCATCAGGAGTCGACGGGAACGGTTCGCAGAGCCAGGAAGCGCCGCCAGAAGCGCAGGCGCACGGCGAGCGCAAGCGAGCGCTCGTGCGAACGGTCGACTACAGCAGCAGCAGCGTGGTGGCGCGCAACAGCGTGCGCTGGTCGGTGCGTGGCGGCCCCGTTGCAGGCGGGTGCGGCACGGTCGTTCCCGAGGTGCGCGCCGTCGCGCGCTCCTGGATCCAGCCGAAGACGGGCGGTGGCTCGTCGTGGTGGTCCTGACCAGCGGGTGGCGGCGCCAGCTCGATCGCGAAGTCCACGTGCTCGCAACCGCGACCCGGTGCTGCCAGCTCGGCGCTGCCATCGTCCGCGCAACACGCGCCCCCGTGGTGCTGCTCTTGCGCGCAGCAGGCCCCGGCGGCGTGTACGAACTCGACCCGGCCGATCCCATCCGCATGGATGCAGATCACCAGCAACCGCGGCAGCCCGAGCCCGAGCACCAACAGCGCCACGAGGGCGAGCGTGCGCAGCGCGGTGTCACGGCCATGGCAGGGCATGAAGGGACCTATCGGTTGGCGGGAGGCCAATGATGAGTGCCGATGACGGGGGACAACGATCACAGCGTGTGTGCCGCGCGGTGAGAAGTCAAGGTCGCACGGCGCGGCGTGATATGGCGACCCCATACGTGCGAGCCCGAACAGGCAATGCGCCCGTCATTTCGAGGCCGGCAACCACGTGATGTCGCAGGCCCATTCCTTCGCGAGCTCACGCGGCGCCGTGTTGGCTGCCGTGAACAGGACCAACCTATTGCGTTCTCTCCCGAGCCGGGCAATGGCGGCGCTGCCATCGCGCGACACGCACAGATCCTCGTACTGCAGCACGCTGCGTTCGATCGAAGCGAGCGGCTCTGGATTGCCTCTGGCGCGCAACACCGACCTCCCGCCCTCGGCGATGACCTCGAACTGCGGCGGGCTCTTCGGCGGAGCACCCGGAACGGGAGGCGCTTCGTGCCACAATCCGAGGTCGCTGTAGGCCGTCTCGTCGGTCACTTCACCGGTCGCGAGGTCGCGCGTGACGAACACGAAGCTGCCGCGCAGACCCTGCACGTCGCCGCGCGTCTCGGAGCAGACGACGTGGCCGTCGTCGCGCCAACCGACCTCGAGCACGGGCGTGCTGCTCGAACCGGCGGAGACCTGGATCGGCAGATCGGCGACCGTGCGCAGCATTTCCCCGGTGCTCGTGTCGACGACGCAGAGCCGGCCTCGGCCGTTGTCGACGCAGCCGATCGCGAGGCGCTGGCCTGCGGGTGACAGCGACACGCGCAAGCCCGTGACGCCGGGCTCCGCCGTCGTGAGCCGGCGACCCTGGGCGCGAGCGAGACTCACGACCCAGACTTCGTTGTCCTCGGTAAATGCGATCGCGAGATTGCCCTGCACGAGCGGCACGCGCTGGAAGCGTTGCTCGGCGAGGCGGCGGCGTTCGCCGGGCTCGCGCCATGGCGCTGCATAGAAGAAGTTGTCGTGCGCGGGCTCGCGGCGATCGCCTAGGTGCAGCACGTCGTCGCCGTGCACCGCGACGAACTCGTGCGGAGCGCCGGCGGCGAGCTCGCGTGTCGTGCCGGCCGTCAGATCGACGACGAGCAGAGCGTAGGGCGAGCCGAAGCTCGCGACGAGCAGGTGGTCGCGGTCGAGACGCTGCAACACGCGCGCGTTGTCGCGGCTGCGGAAGAACTCGCGCGGTGCAGCTGCGCCGTCGACGTTGGCGACGAAGTGCACGTTCTCGCGGTCCTTGCCTTCGCCGCGCCCGACCGTGAAGCAGACGATCGGGCCATCGGCGATCGCCGGCGTCTCGGTCTGTGCCGCGGCACAGCACATCGACCCGGCAAACACGAGAGTGCGATGGAATCGTGCACGCATGCGCGTCGGTTCACCTCCGCCACCGGCAGTCTCGCAGCCGCGGGACCATGCCGCAACAGGCCGGGCTGGTTCGCCTGGTTCGCGACGCGCCACGCGTCGATTGCCGCGGGCCCTGCGCGCGGCCACACTGCCCGCATGATCTCGAGGAGAATCGCCGCAGCCCTCTCTCTGTGCCTGCCGCTGTCGGCGCAGACCCTGATCTGGCCCGGCGAGGACATCGCGACGATCGACGCGCGCCACCTGCGCGCCTACGTGCCGGCTGCGTCGGCCGACCGCTTGCGCGCCGTCGTCGCGCGCGCCGACCAGATCTACGCCCACATGATCGCCGACGCGGGTTTCGTCCCGAGCGACAAGCTGCGCGTGCTGCTCGCGGACTGGGTCGACGACCACAACGGCTATTCGTTCGTGACGCCGTTCCCGCTCGTGCAGGTCGAGCTCGCGCCGGCACAACCGGACTCGACGATCTTCGCGGGCGGCCTCGACGTCGAGCGCACTCTCGTGCACGAGTTCGCGCACCAGATCAGCAACGATCGCAACAGCGGCTTCCGCGGCGTGCTCGAGAACATCTTCGGCCGGCTGCTGCCGAACGACCTCGTCAGCTTCCTGCTGTTCTACCTCTCGACGCCGGCCCACCAGACCATGCCGCGCTTCTGGCAGGAGGGCGTCGCGGTCTGGGCCGAGACGGCCTACGCCGATGCGCAGAGCGCGTGGGCCGGCCGCGGCCGCGATCCGCTGACGCACATGGTCTGGCGTCTCGACGCGGCCGCCGGCGGCATCCCGCACGAACGCGACTGGCGCGTGACCTGGCACGAGTGGCCGTTCGGTGGACGCGCCTACAGCTACGGAACGGCCTACCTTCGTTACCTCGAAGCGAGCCTCGGCAACCGCGCCTCGGTGTGGCGGTTCGTGCAGGAGCAGGCGCGCCAGTGGGCGTTCCTGTTCGACAGCGGCCCACGCCGCCTCGTCGGCGTCCGGCACGGAACGCTGCTCGCGCGCGCGCGAACAGCGCTGCAGGACGAGCAGGCAAGAGCACTCGAGACCCTGCGCGGCGCGCCCGTGACGAGTCTGCGCCGCGACACACCGGCCGACATGTTGGTCGGCGCTCCGGCCTGGCGCGGCAACGACACGCTGTTGTTCGCGGGCAATCCCGCGCACGACCGCGCGCGCCTGCACACGCTGCGGCTCGGCGCGACGAAGGAGTGGCTCCGGAGCTCGGGCACGACGATGCTGGCCATGGGTGCCGTGCGCGCGCTGCCCGACGGCGGCGAGCACACGGGCATCGTCTACCACGAGTTCAACTGGCGCAGCATCAGCTACATCGTCGTCGACGGCGCTTGCTGCGGCTGGCGCCTGCTGCAGCCCGACGCCGGTCCCCTGCGCGATGGCGAACGCACGGTCGTCGCCGTGCAATTGCGCGACGGCGGCGGCCAGGATCTCGTCGTGCACAAGCTGCGAGGGGGCTCACTCGACGCGGGCGTCACCGTGCCGACCTCGGGCACGCCGTGGACGCCGGCGCTGCGGCCCGGCGCTGCTCGCGAACACGAGCTCGTCTGGGTCGAGACGGATGCCGCGGGCTCGCGGCTCGTGCTCGGTTCGCTGCGCGACGCGAACGCACGTTCCGTGTTGTGGACCGTGCGCGGTCGCATCCTGCATCCAGTCTGGTCCGCCGACGGCGAGGCACTCTACTGCTGCGCCGATCACACGGGTGTTCCGAACGCGTATCGCGTCACGCCGGGCGGCGTGGCCGCGGTGACGCCGATCACGAACACGATCGGCGGCGTGGTCGCCTGCGTGCCTTCGCCCGACGGCAGCACACTGGCGCTCGTCGACCACGACGAGCGCGGCCCGTTCCTCGCGCGCATGCCGAACGACCCCGCGTCGTATGCGAAGACGGTGCCGGAGCTCACGCTGGCCTGGCCGGCGCCTGTGGCGCCCGACGCCACACCGGGCCCGGCGGTGCGGCGCGCGACCCCCATTCCAGCGCTGCCCGCAGGCGCTGCCGAAGCGCTCACGGTGGGACCCTACAGCGGGCTGCGCGAGATGCGCCCGCTGTTCTGGGCGCCTTCGACGTTCGCGGTGCCCGAAGGCGGCTACGGCGCCTACGGCATGATGGCCGACCCGTTGTTCACGCAGGTGATCCAGGGTGGTGGCGGCGTCGGGTTCGCCGAGCAGGAGCCGGTCGGCTTCCTGAGCTGGGACTACCTCGCGCACGAGATCGAGTTCGGCATCAACGGCGGTCGCAGCGAACGCACGTTCGCGGAGACCGTGGCGCGCGGCGGCGAGTTGTTCGACTACACGGAGACGGTGGCACACGGCGAAGTGCGCATCGGCCGCGGCCTGTTCGCGCTCGAACGCACGTTCCTGCTCTACGGCTCGTTCGGCATCGAGGACCACGACGAGGTCGACGAATCGGCGCGCGACTACGCGGGTGGCACGTATGTGAAGCCGCCGTTCCGCGACACCGAGACCTACGCCGAGATCACGGTCGGCTACGACGATTCGACGTTCTACCCGACGAGCTACACGCGTGAGGACGGCCTGACCGCGGTCGCCGTCTATCGCCACTCGGGTTTCGGCGGCGAGCTCGACCGCAACATGGCATTCGGCGACGCGGGCTACACGTGGAGCATCTTCCCGCAGGCGGGCCACCAGGTGATCGTGCGCGGCCAGGCCGGCTGGTCCGACGGCGACGACACGCTGCAGGGCAACTTCAGCATCGGCGGCGGCCTGTCGACGGGTCTGCCGCGTGGTTACCTCGACGAAGCCGTGGCGACGGGGCGGTATCTGCTGGCCGGCAGCTTCGCGTATCGCTTCGCGCCGTTCCGGCCGTTCGCGGCCGCGAGCACGACGCCGTTCCGCGCGCGCCAGCTCGTCGTCGAGTTGTTCGGCGACACGGCCAAGGCGAGTAACGACCACCTCGGCGGCGATGGCGAGTGGTTCACGAGCGTCGGCACCGAGGTCCTGGCCAACACCGAGTTCTTCGACGCGGGCTTCACGCCGGGCGTCGGCGTCGCGTTCCAGCTCGACGGCGAGCGCGACGTGCGCGCCTACTTCACGCTCGGTTTCAGCTTCTAGCGAAGAGCTTGTTCACCGCGCGGTGCAGCGCCTCCAGGGCAGCGCCGCGATTCCAGTCGCCGCGGGTGCGGTCGCCGGTCCAGTTGCTGATCGCGCGCACGTGCAGCATGGGCAGTTCGAGTTGACGGCACACGTAGGCGGCGGCGGCTCCCTCCATCGTCTCGACGTCCGCGCCGCTGCGGCGGGCCATGCGTTCGGACGTGGCCTCCGTGCCGCTGCACGTGCTGACCGTGACGCCGCGCACGATCGGCACCGATAGCAGCGCCGCAACCTGCTGCGCCATGCGCGGGTTGGCCGGAAACGGGCCCGTGTCGCTGAGGCGCTGCCCCGCGCCCCAGGTCGGCGCGCCGAAGTCCTGGAAGCCCGACGGGGTTTCGACGCCTTCGTCGCCGAAACGGTCGCTGCCGACGACGCACAACTCGCCGCGGCGCAAGGGACCAGGCGAGTCGCGATGGCGGTCGGGGAAGGCACCCGCGAAGCCGAACAACAGCACGGCGCGAAAGCCCGGATTGCTGCGCAGGTGACTGTAGAGCGACAGCGTGGTGGCCGTCTTGCCGACGCCGCCGACCAACGGGATCACGTGGTCGCCAGGACTCTCGGCCGGCGACGCACACACGAGCAGGAAGTCACGGATCGACACGCCGCCGTAGGCCGGCTCGTCCCCGCTCACCGATCCCCCGTTGCGACCTTGCCCTTGCTGACCAGCATCTTGCGGAAATCGCCATCGTCCTTCGCGAACTGCTCGGCCAACCGCCGCCAGCCGTCGGCGATCACCATGAAGCGGCAGGTCTCGGACCCGGTCGGGTCCCCGGTCGGCGCCTCGACGCAGAGTCCTTCGATCGCCGTGACGTGCGCGAGGAACTGGTGCAGGTTCGCTGCCCACCGGCACTCGTCCATGTCCTCGTAGTCGAGGTCCTGCAACAGCGAGATGCCCGCCAGGAACGAAGGCCGTCCCAACCGCCCGAGCTTCTGCGCATGACCGGCAGAGAATGCCGGCGCCCTGGCCAGGACCTTGACCTGTTCGCGATAGCTGTCGAAATCCGGCGGCGCTCCGAGCTTCTCGGCGTCGAGCTCACAGAGCGGCTGCACCTTGTTGCGCGTCGCATTGCGCGCCGACTTCTGGACGTTGGAGACGTGCTGATCGATCTTCGCAGCCAACGTCTGCGGCACCGGCGCCGGCGTCGGCCGCGACACCGAGGGTACTGCGCGAGACGGCCCTCTCGATCGTTCCCTCGCCGCGGCGGTGGTCGTGTAGGTGACCGAGCGACCCGTGGACATGAACACCAACATCACGCCTGGCAGCACCAGGATGCAAAGCAGGACCACGACGCCCAACCCGCGGCGACGCCGCGGCAGGGGCGGCGGCAGCGGCGGCGGCAGCTGGGGCGGCAGCGGCGGCGCCACACAGTGCGGCAGCTCGGCGCGCGAGGGTGGTCGAGCCTGACCGAGCGCACGCTCCTGCCCGCCGAACGCGGCGATGAGGTCGTGCACGCTCTGGTAGCGCGCGGCCGGGTCCTTCTGCAGGCAGCGCTGCAGCACGGCGCGTTCGAGCGCCGAGAGATGGGCCGGCAGCACCGGGGCCTCCGTCTCGTGCTTCCTGAGCACCTCCCATTCGCTGTCGCCCGTGAACGGCACGCGACCACACAGCAGCTCGTAGAGCATCACGCCG
>Ga0075428_100002205_pt1 | contig 21080 bp, 11 predicted proteins | sample RhiMetdeltSRZDD2_FD_75291 | JGI IMG/M metagenome (GOLD analysis project Ga0075428, IMG submission 75291) | Populus rhizosphere microbial communities from Tennessee, USA - Rhizosphere MetaG P. deltoides SRZDD2 | ecosystem: Host-associated > Plants > Roots > Rhizosphere > Soil | place: USA... | reverse complement strand
CATCCCCGAGAGCGTCATCGATGACTACGTCTCCGAGCAGACCGCCTATCAGACCGGCAGGGACGCCCACTCCTGAACCCGTCCCACCCCGGTAGGCCTCGACCGGCCCACGGACGAGCGCTCAGCTGTGGAGCGATCCCGTGGCGAGCCGCTGGAGCGCGTCGAGGGCGTCGTAGAACGCCTCAGGGGGCGTCGAGTCGGGGTCGATGAGCCGATGAAGCCGCAGCCCATCCTCCAGAGCAACGAGGATCATGCCGAGCTGCTGGGGCGGGACCTCCGGTTCGACACCGCGCGCTCGGAGAGCGGCGTCGGCGATCGCACCTACGAGGGTGCGCATCGTTCGCACGTGCTCAGCGGCCGCCGGACGTAGCTCTGCTGTTCGGGTGACGAAGAGCATGAGCTCGACCTGGAGGAGAGGGTTCTGGTGCAGCGGGTCGTCCCGCCGAGCGGTGTCCTGTCGGAGTGCCTGCACGAGGTCGGCTGGGTCGGGATGGTGAGCGGCGAGCGTGCGGTTGTGGGTCCAGCTACGTGCGAGGTGATCCTCGAGCATCGCGGCCGCCAGCTCTTCCATGGTGGAGAAGTTCGAGTAGAAGGCGCCCCGGGTGAGACCCGCAGCCGTGGTGATCTGCTCGACGGTCGTGGCCCCGACCCCGTACTCGGCGAAGACGCCCGCCGCTGCGGCGAGCAACCGCTGCCGCGTCTCCTCACGGGTCGGGCGGACACGAGCCCTTGACATGGCTCGACACGATACATCACTGTATCGACTCGATACACGAATGGATCGAGATGTCCGGGGGTCCCAGGGATGAGGTCAGGTCGAGCAAGCAGCACCGCCGCCCACAATGCGCTGTTCCGCGCTCTCGAGGCGCGGCACCCGAACGACGAGCGCGTCGTGACCGACACGCTGGCCGAGGGCCTCCTGCCGTGGCGCTTCAAGCTCGTGGCCGCGGCGGCGCGCTGGACCGCCTCGCGCCGCGCGATCACGCGGATCATCGACCACCGGTGGCCCGGGGTTCGCCCCACCGTGCTTGCTCGCACCTGGCTGATCGACACGATCATCGGCGAGCTGGTGAACGAGACCACCCAGCTCGTGATCCTCGGCGCGGGGTTGGACACCCGTGCCTGGCGCCTACCCAGTGTTCAGGAGCTGGTCGTGTTCGAGGTCGACCATCCCGACACGCAGCGCCGGAAGCGGGCGCTGCTCCGTCCACGCGGCCTCGACGACAGGCACGTGCGCTTCATCCCTACCGACTTCACGGTCGGTCGCCTCGACGCGACGATGGCCGACGGCGGGTTCGACCCGACCCTCCGCACGTTGTTCCTGTGGGAAGGCACGACCAACTACCTCTCGGCTCAGGCTGTCGACGCCACCCTGCGATGGTGTGCCCGGGCCGCAGCAGGCAGCCAACTCGTCTTCACCTACATCGATCAGGACGTGCTCGAAGATCCGAGCCGATACGCGGGCGCCGAGCGCGTCTTCTCGACGTTGCGACGAGCCGGCGAACCGATGACGTTCGGACTCGCACCCCACGTCCTGGCCGAGTACCTCGCCGAACGGGGATTCATCCTGGTCAGCGACACGGGTGCCGCGTCGTTCCGCGAGCAGTGCTACGGCGCAGCCAGCGCCGCGATGCGTGGCCACGAGTTCTACCGACTCGCACACGCACGCATCGCGACGGACGGGGGTGACGCGGGACGGCGGTGCGATTGATGGGCACCGGCCGTACCACCGGCGGCGCGTCAGGCCGACTGTCGGCCGCGGCAGGGATCGGGCCGGACGATGGGGGCCAGCTGACCGTTGATCGCGCCTCGCTGGTCGGCGTATGTGTAGAACTGGCGGAGAGTCTCGGTGTCGGCGGCGTTGTAGGTCCAGTAGAGCCAGCCGCTCATGCCTCTCTGGCACGTTCCGACCTGCATGTCTCGCATGGCGTAGGCCGCCGCGATGATGTCGTTGTTGTAGAAGGTGCGCGAGGCGCCGAACTCGCCGACGATGACCGGACCCCTGATGCGATTCCACTCCATGGTCTGCAGGTTCCGGTCGAGGGTGTAGGGATCGTTGATGCCCGGCTTGTTGGCCGGATAGATGTGTAGGTCGAGGAACGACAGCCGCGACCAGATGGACAGCGAGCGGAACCGGGCCGGATAGCGGTAGTCGATGCCGGGCCTGCAGTCCGAGCTGCAGTAGACGGGCATCCCCTGTGGACCGGGCTTGTACACGGCGCCGTAGGTGAAGGCTCCCATGGTGACCAGTGCTTCCGGGTCGACGCGGCGCACCGCGTCGACCATCCGGTTGGCGTAGACGACGAAGTTGGCGTCGGCTGACTGCTGCCGTTGGACCGGATCGGACATGTCGTAGGTGAGCCCGTCCTGGGTGGTGACCAGGCCGCTCATCCGGTTGTACGGGGCCTTGTCCCCCACGACGTAGGCCTCGTTGTCGGTCTCGTAGGCGAGCACCGTGGACATCAGGTCCGTCCCGATGCGGTCCTGGAGGCCGGTGACGAAGTTCGTCATGTAGGCCTCTTTGGCGCGCACGTAGCTCGGATGGAGGTACTCGAGGTTGCGGCCATCGATGTTGGCGGCCGCCCGGTCGACATGGCCGATCAGCCGGATGTAGTAGGCGTTCTGGGGCACGTGGTCGAGCGAGAACATGACACGTACGCCGTAGCTGGCCGCTCGCCGTACGAAGTCGGCGACGTTGTCCATGTAGGGCCCGTAGAGCGGTTCGTCGTGGCTCCGGCCACGACCGAGGCCATGAGGGTCGACCATACGTGTCCGCGTCGGTCACCGAACCCTGGTCGATGAACACCCGCACCGCGTTGTATCCGTCGCGGGCCAGAGCCCGCATGAGTCCCTCCGCTTCGCCGGTCGTGTAGCGCCCCGGCTCGAACGTCGAGTGGTACGCGTACTGCGGAGTGGGAACGCCGGGCGTGGTCAGCCGCACGTAGTTCGCGCCCCGCGGGGTGAAGCGCCGCCCCGTGGCCACGTCCTGCAGGTAGCCGTACTGCTGCCCTGGCGGTGTCACAGGTCGCAGCCGGGGCAACGGCCCGTTCGCGGTGTCGGTGAGGACGTCGGCCACCGGCCGGTCCTCGACGGAAGCCGACGGCGCAACTGCGACGGCGCCCAGGGCCATAGCCACAACCGTCATCATCAGCCTGTACCTGCGCCACGGGCTCATCTGCACGCCGGGCGAACCTAGGGATGCCGAATTAGCCAGGCGCTAGCCACCAACGGCGTCACCAGCTGGCCGGAAAGGCGCTCGGCCCGTTCCGTTCGATGATCGTCCAAGTGACGCCACGGCGCCTTGACGGCCCATCAGGATGGTGCGCCGTCCGCGCCGGCTCGCGCAGGACGTCCCGCTCCACCGGAGGATGCCGTGATCTATATCGACCCCGCGATCCTTGAGGACGAAGCCCACCAGATCGAAGGCCTTCGAGATGAGTTCAGTTCGCGCCTTGACGTGCGCAAGGCTGCCGTCGAGGGCTTGGAATGGGACGGCGAGGGCCGTCGAGCCTTCGTCGAGCTGTTCACAGAACTTCGGGTGCAGATGGCCAGTGTCGAGGATGTCATTGGAACCATCGCCGCTGTTCTGCGGGACGCGAAGGACGGAATGATCGAGATGGATGAGGAGATCGCGGCGACCATCCGACGGAACGCTTGAGGCTGGGTCCGTTCGACGGAACTGCCATGTCCTGGGGCCATTGGTCGTCTAGCGGCGACCGCCGTCTGAGAGTCAGGTAGATGAGCATCATCGGTCTCTCCGGCCGCGCGCGTGCCGTCGGGATCGGCACGGCCCTGAGCCTGGCATCGCTGGGAGTGCCGGTCGTGTGGGGCGACCATGTGGACCCCCAGAGCATCGACCTGCTCGACGGCGCCGCATGGCTCGGCGATGACACCGGCCGGGTGGTCCACGTGAACGGCGAGACCGGTGGGATCGACGCCGAGCTGGGCTGGGGCGGTCCGATCGAAGGCATGGGGGTCGAACAGAAGGGCGACATCGTGGTGGTGCGGGTGGGCGGTGAGCTCCGCTCGCTCGACGTCGCCAACCTCGAGTGGGGTGCCACCAGCGCCGCGGCCAACGGCCAGGTGATCGCCGCCGAGCGCACGGTGTACCTGGTCGACCCCGACGGGATCGTCCGGCTGCTCGACTCGGTCACGCTCGCCGCCGCAGGCCAGGTGGACCTCGGGTCCCGGCCCGCCGCCAATGCCGCCACCGTGGGCGACCGGCTCGTCGTCCCCCTGGTCGACGGTCACGTCGTCGTGGTCGACGACGGCGAGGTGACCCACGAGATCGACGCTGGCCACCCCGGCGACCAGCTCACGGTGACGGCGCTCGGCGACAGGGTCGCCGTCCTCAACCGGTCAGCCGGGGAGCTCAGCACCGTGCTGCCGCGATCCGGCGGGCGGACGCACCCCGTCGACGTCGACATGCCGGAAGGCGAGGTGATCGTGCCGGCCGAGCTCCCCCGGGGGCCACTCTGGCTGCTCGTCCCGCACACCGGCGAGCTGCTGTCGGCTTCGCCGACGACCGGTGAGGTGCGTTCGGTCCCCGTTGCTCGACCCGGGAGCGAGCTCGCGGGGCCGGTGGTCGACGACGGTCACGCCTACCTCGTCAACCGCACCGGGGCGGAGCTGGTCCAGGTCGATGCAGACACGATGACCGTGGGTCGGCGCGAACCGCTCGGCGTGGCCGACGCCAGCCGTGTCGACATCATCGCCGAGGGTGGGAAGGTCTTCGTGAACGATCCAGCGAGCGCGTTGGCCATCGTGGTTGACGGCGACCGCTACGTGCGGATCGACAAGCACCGAGGACTCTCCGGTCGCCGACCGCAGGACCGACCCCAGGACACGCCGCAGGATCCGGTCCCCTCGGCAGGTGCGACTGACGCCCAACCGCCCCCGCCGACCACACCACCGGCGGCGCCGACGCAGGTGCAGGCCCAGCCGGGCGACGCGTCGGCCACCGTCTCCTGGTCGTTGGCCGGTGGGTCGCCGGCGAGCTCCTTCCAGCTCACGTACGACGGGCTCGGCTCGCCGATCCAGGTACCTGGCGGCGACCGCTCCGTGACCGTGGACGGCCTCGACAACGGCACGACCTACGTGTTCGAGGTCTGGGCCTCCAACGAGGTCGGCGACAGCGACCGGAGCCGATCGAACCCGGTGGTGCCGAGCGACCGGGTCCCCGGGAGTCCGACGGGGGTGACGGCGACCGCCGGCGACGCCTCCGCCCGCGTCGCCTGGGACGCTGCCGACGACCGGGGCCGGGAGATCACCAGCTACGTGGTCACCGCACAGCCCGGCGGGCTGACCCAGGAGACCGCGGGGCGCTCCACCGAGATGGACTTCTCCGGCCTGACCAACGGGACCGACTACACGTTCACCGTCCGAGCGGTGAACGACCTGGGTGTCCAGAGCGACGCATCGCCGCCTTCGAGGCCGGTGAGGCCCTACGGTCCGCCCGGTCAGGTGCCCCAGGTCAACGTGGCCTTCGACGACGGAGTGGTCACGCTCGACTGGGAGGCCTCGCCCAACCAGTCGCCGGAGCCGGTCCGCTACCAGATCGCCATCTCTCCCACGGCCGGTGGGCAGGGGCAGGTCGAGACGCCGGAGACCACGTACTCGTTCTCGGGTCTCCAGAACGGCGTCTCGTACACCTTCAGCATCGTCCCGATCAACGACCGTGGCGCGGGGCCAGCGCGCCAAGCGTCCGCCACTCCGGGGCGCGCTCCCCGCGTCACCAGCATGAGCGCCACGCGCGTCGGCGACCGTCGCTTCGCCGTCGCTCTCGAGGTCGATGACGGCGGCCGACCGGTCTCCGGGTGCACGATCGCGCTGAGCTCGGGCGGATCCGTGGCCTGCGACACGGGCAGCCGGTCGGTCAGCGTCGAGGTCGACGTCCCCACCTTCGACACCGCCTACACCTTCACGGCCACCGTCAGCACGCAGTTGGGTGACGCAAGCAGCAGCGCCCAGGGCGCCTCGGCACCCAAGCCGTTGACCGTCGACACCGACGCCGCCCGGTGGGACGGCGCCACCTGCAGCTGGCCGGGGCACGAGCGCACCCGGCCGCTGCTCAGCGGCACGCAGACCTGCACCGGGTTCATGGCGTGGGTGCCGTTCGGAACCACGGTGGCCGCTCTGTGCTGGACGTCCGGCTCGTCGCACCGCGACGACTACCTGAACCAGTCGACGACGTTCGTCCGGGTCAGCTACGGGGGCATGACCGGCTACATGAGCCACCTCTACTTCACCACCTACCTCGACCGCGACGGCACGATCGCCGGGCTCCGTGCCTGCTGAGGCTGGCGACGGCGATGAGCTACCCGAACAACAACAACGCTGACCCGTTCGCCTGGTTCGCGCAGACCTTCCGGGCCGTTCAGGACAACGTCGAGGTCGTCATCCACGGCAAGCCCGCCGTGGTGCGGCTGGCGTTGGTCTGCCTGCTCGCGGAGGGCCACCTGCTGGTCGAGGACGTCCCCGGCGTCGGCAAGACCATGCTGGCCCGAGCGCTGTCCACCTCCATCGGGACGAACTGGCATCGCATCCAGTTCACGCCCGACCTGTTGCCTTCCGACGTCACCGGGGTCTCGATCTACAGCCAGGCCACGGGCCGCTTCGAGTTCAGGCCTGGACCGGTCTTCGCTGGTGTCGTGCTCGGTGACGAGATCAACCGGGCCTCACCCAAGACCCAGTCGGCGCTGCTGGAGGTGATGGAGGAGCACCACGTGACCGTCGACGGCCACTCGCACCCGGTGCCCCGCCCGTTCATGGTCGTGGCCACGCAGAACCCCGTGGACATGGACGGCACGTACCCGCTGCCCGAGGCGCAGCTGGACCGGTTCCTCATGTGCATCTCGGTGGGGTATCCCGACCGGGCGGCCGAGGTCGAGATCCTCCGGGCCCACCAGGCCGTCCCGGCCATCGAAACCCTGAGGCCGGTGGTGTCGGCGGACGTCGTCCGGGCGATGATCACCGTCACCAACGAGGTCTTCGTGGCGGACAGCGTGCACGACTACATCGTGCGGCTGGCCGCGGCCACCCGCGGGTCGACCGAGGTGCGCCTGGGGGTCAGCCCACGTGGGAGCCTGGCGTTGCTACGAGCGGGACGGGCCTCGGCGGCGGCGGACGGCCGCGGGTACCTCCTGCCCGAGGATGTCCGGGCCTTGGCCGGGGCCGTGCTGTCCCATCGGCTGATCCTGACCCCCGAGGCCGAGGTCCGCGGCGTCAGCGCCACCCAGGTCATCGACCGCGTCGTCCACGAGGTAGCGGTCCCCGACCCGGCCAGCCTCTCGCTGGCGTGAGGTCCGGGAACGAACTGAGGTCGTGGCGCCTGACGCCTCCTGGCCAGGCGGCGGCGGGCGGTGCGCTGGTGCTCTACGTGACGGGCGTGGGGCTGGGTTACGCCGAGCTGATCGTCATCGCCGTGGCGCTCGCCCTCCTCGTGGTCGTAGCCCTCGCCTGGACGTGGCGGCAACCGCGGCTCGAAGCCGAGCGCGAGCTCACACCTCCGGTCGTCGTCCGCGGCGACCCGGCCGAAGCCAGGTTGACCTTCGTCAACCCGGGGCGCCGCGCGACACCGCCCCTGTTCGTCAGCGAGCAGGTCGGGACGCGGTCCGTCGATGCCGTCCTACCCCGCACATCGGCCGGCAGCTCGAGCCGGGTCAGCCTCCCGCTACCGACCGATCGTCGGGGCGTGATCGAGGTAGGTCCGTTGGCGGTCGTTCGCCAGGACCCCTGGGGGTTGACCCGGAGCGCCCGACAGCTCGGCTCCACCGAGGCGCTCTGGGTCTACCCCCGGATCTACGGCGTTGCCTCGCTGTCGTCGGGGCAGCGGCGGGACCTGGAGGGCCCGACCCACGACGGCGCGAGTGGCAGCATCACGTTCCACGCCCTGCGCGAGTACGTCACGGGCGACGACCTGCGGCTCGTCCACTGGCGTTCGACGGCCCGGACCGGGACCATCATGGTCCGCCAGCAGGCCGACCCCAGCCAGCCCGAGACGACGATCGTGCTCGACACGCGGCGTGGGGCCTACGAGGGCGAAGCGTTCGAGGCCGCCGTCGACGCCGTGGCCTCGCTGGTGGTCGCGTCGACCAGCCGCCGGTTCCCGGTGCGCCTCCTGACCGGCGAGGAGGTGATGGCCAGCGGGCACGGGAGCGGTCGGCGGCGAGCCGCGGGCGGGACTCCGGCGGCGTCGGGGTTGATGCAGCACCTGACGCGGGTGCAGCCGACCGAGGACGGGTCGCTGGCCGACGCCGGTCGGCGCCTCGCGACCCAGGCGGGTGGCAACGGCCTCGTGATCGTGACCGGACGGGCCGCACCGGAGGACGTCGCCGCGTTGGGCGCGATACGGGGCCGCTACCTCACGATGGCCTTCGTCCGGTTCCTTCCCGACAGTCGACCGGGCGTCGCGTGGGACCGGGGGCTCGTGAACGTCGTTGCACCGGACGCCGCGACCTTCGCCCGACTGTGGAACGAGCACACGTGAGCGCGGCCGCCGATCTCTCCGCCGGGCGGGACGAACGGGACGGCCGGGGTGGGCTCGCGGATGCCCTCTGCGCCGCGCTGCTCGCGGCGATCGGCGGTGCTGGCTTCGTCGCCGCCTTCCGCGCGCAGGATCTCGCCCGACCCCTGCTCACGGCGACGCTGACCGGAACGGCGGTCAGCCTGGTGGTGACCGGGATCCTGCGCCGTCGACCGTCCATGGCTGCGCTGGTCGCCGTCCCCGCGCTGGTTCCCGCGGCGGTCGTGGGCTGCGGCGGTGGAGCCGATGTGGTGTTCACGGGGCTTCGTGACGGCTGGTGGACGATCCTCGAGTCGGCCGCACCGGTTCGAGCCGAGCCTCCGGTCCTGGTCGTGCCGTTCGCTGTGGTCGCCGGTGCAGCGCTCCTGGGCGCCGAGCTGGCCCAGCGCTCGCGCTCGCCCGTCGCTCCGGTGGTGCCGAGCCTGGCCGCGTTGCTGGTCGGTCTGCTGCTCGGCGCGCCGAGCCGGACCTCCCCGACGTGGGTGCCGGTCGCCTGGGTGGTGGGCGCGGCCCTCGTGGTAGGCCTGCGAACCGCGAGTGGACACGGCGGTGCAGCCGTCGCCGCGTCCACCGACCGTCGGGTCACCCCTCGGCATCTCGGCGCGGGCGGTGACTCGACACCAGTGGCGGTGGGGCAGCGCCGGCCCCGGCGTCGGTTCGGTCAAGCGGCCGCAGCGACCGTGCTGGTGCTGCCCGTGGTATGCCTCGCGCAGGGCTTCGGCCCCGACGCGCCCGGAGCAGGGACACGGCCGCGCTTCACGCTCCGCGATCAGTTCGAGCCCGTCGCGGCGCCGCAGCCGCTCACGAACCCACTGGTGGAGACCACCGCCCTGCAGGCCGGGCCGGACGACCTGCTGTTCGTCGCCGAGACCTCCGGACCGGTCGCGCGGTGGCGCCGGGCGGTGCTCGACACCTACGACGGCCGGGAGTGGCGGAGCCAGGGCACGTTCCTTCCCGCCGGTACCGAGCTCGCCGGGCCCGACTCCCCCGCCCCCGCCAGGGGGGACGGGGGCGAGCCCAGCGGCGAGCGGGTCCGGCAGAGCGTCGAGGTCGTCGGTCTGGATGGTCAATGGCTTCCGGTCGCCGATCGGGTGGTGGAGATCTCCCGCGAGGGGCTTCTGTTCGACCCCCAGGCCGGCGTTCTCCTGGTTGGTGGTGACGGGAACCTGCCGTCCGGCTACGAGGCCATGTCGGTGACAGGCAGCCCCTCGTCGGAACAGCTTGCGACGGCGGCCGTCGCCACCGACCAGGAAGCTCGCCGGGCGACCGCTGTTCCACCGGACCTGCCTGCGGACTTCGTGACCACCGCGGACGAGATCACGCGGGGCGCGGCCTCGGACTACGACCGGGCTCTGGCGATCGAGCGGTTCTTCGTCGAGTCGGCCCCTGAGGCCCCCTTCGAGCTGGCGACAGGTGACCTGCCCAGCGGGCACACCCTGGGCCACCTTCGCTGCTTCCTGTTCGAGGCCGACCGGTGCGCGCGCCGGGGCTCGGCTGAGCAGTTCGTCGCCGCCTTCGCCCTGCTGGCCCGGACCGCTGGCCTACCGGCCCGGGTGGTCGTGGGGTTCGACGGCTCGGGGGCGGCCGGACGCGACGAGGTGACGGCGGCCGAGGCGTCGGCGTGGGCCGAGGTGAAGTTCGACGGCATCGGGTGGGTGGCCTTCGATCCGGTGCCCGAGCCGTCGGTCGACGTGGCTCCGGTGACGACGCTGCTCCCCGGCGGTACGGGCGGGCCCGACGCATCGACCCCGACGACGGTCGCGGAGCCTGACGACGGGTCGCTCTCGTCCGAGGGAGGTGACACGGCGGCCGGTGACGGCGCCGGCAGCGCTCTTCAGGTGGCCCTGTGGGCGGCGGGCGGGCTGGTCGTCATCGCCGTGGTGCTGCTACCCGGAGCCTTGCGGGCGCGGCGACGGCGACGCCGCCGGCGCGCCCGGGGCGCGGCGGAGCGCCTGGCCGGTGCCTGGGCGACCGCGGTCGACGACCTCATCCGAGGAGGTGTGGGCGTCGGCGGGGGCCTCGCCGGCCTCGCGGTCACCGATCTCGTCGGCATCGCCCGTCAGATGGACCACATCGCTCCGGCCGGGCCGTCGCTGGCCGATCTGGGGCTGGTGGTCAACCGGGCGCAATTCGGTGCACCAGTCGTGGACCCGGCCGATGCCGACCGGGCCTGGGCCCTCACCGACGACTTCACGAAGCGGCGGCGCCAGGAACGCTCGATCGCCCAGCGCCTCCGGGAGTACGCCAACCTCCGCCGCTGAGCCGCCGAGCCGCCCGTCGGCGCTCGTACTGATAGCGGCCCTCTGATTGCTCGGCTGGCTCATCTCAGCGGTCCGCCGCTGCCGGGCACCGGTCCGCCACTGCCGGGCACGGGCTCGCCGGGCACGGGTGGGCCGGCGCCACGCTCGGGGGCGCCGCTGATGCCGGGCTGGCCGGCGCCGAGGCCATATTGGCCCTCATCGCGGCCGACGCCAGGCGCCATGGGCCCGGTACGGCCGGGGGCACCGGGTGCGAAGCCAGCTTGGGCACCGTCGGCGCCGTGGGCACGCACCATGGCCCAGGAAGGACCGGGCTCGCCGGACCCGAAGCCATATTGGGGAGGAGCGCCGATCCCTCGCTCGGAGGCGCCCACGATCCCCTGGTCGACCACCGTCCAGCCGTAGGAGTCTGTCTCCCACGGGCGCATGCTGTCCATGGTGGGGTGCCACCCTGTGCCGTCCGTGGGGGGGCGAGCGACGCCGCCGAAGTAGCCGCCGACGCCCCCGCTGACGCCGCCGGCCAGGACGTCCGTCGCGAGTCCGGAGGGGTCGAAGGGGTTCTGGCCGAAGGTCGCGCGGGCGGTCATTCCGAAGGCTGCCGATTCGGTCATGCCCCACACCGCGCCGCTGGCGAGCGGGCTGAGGCCCGCGAGACCACCCATCGTCCCGACGGTGTAGCCGAGGCCGCCGGCGCCGACGCCGATGACGCTGGACACCGCGACCTGGGTCCAGTCGACCTGGCCGGTGAAGGCCTGCTGAGCCATCGCGGACGCGCCACCGGAGACGAGCCCGCCGATGATCATCGAGCTGGCCACCGGCCCGATACCCGGTACGAAGAAGACGGCGGCCGCGCCGACGATCATGAGGCCACCGACGATCCACCCGGCGTTGCGATCGAACCAGCTCTCGTTCCAATGCTCCCGGGCCTCGGCGAGCTCCTGGTCGGTGAGCGGGCGGAGACCGGTCGGGTCGGACCAGCCGATGGGGTCGTTGGCGGCGTAGTGGTAGGGGTTGCTTCCCCAGGGGTGACCGGTCAGCCCGGGCAGCGGGTCCGGCGAGAGGAACGAACGAGTCGCCGGGTCGTACGCGCGGGCTCGCAACCAGACGAGACCGTCGACGTTGAGCTCGCCCTGGCAGTCCACTTCGAGCCCGACCGGGCCGGACGGCTCGTAGCCGTTGGACGGTGCCGCAACGACACCACCCCATGGATCGGGTACGGCGCCGTTGCCGTTGGGCCAGGCCGCCGCCATGTGCGGGAGGCCGCCAGCGGCGGCCAGGACATGGTCTCCGACCACCCGGAGCTCCTCGATCGGGCGGGCGGGATCCCAGACGAGGGGGATGCCGTCGATGGCGGCCAGCCGTCCGAGAGCGTCGTAGGACAGGCGACGTCGGCCGGTGACGCCGTCGGCCCCGGTGGTCTCGATCCCGTCCAGCTGGCCCGCGGGACCCCAGTGGTAGCGACGCTCGCCGTACGGGCCGAGCTCGGCGACCCGCCGCCCACATGCATCCCAGTCGAACCGGACATCCTCCCCCCGGCCGACGATGCTGGTCAGCTGCCCCGCCCGGTCGTAGCCGAAGCGTCGGGTGCCGTTCGGCGTGTCGTCCCGGATCAGCCGACCGACGGCGTCCCATTCGAAGCGCCGGATGCTCTCGCCGACCCGGACGGCGACCAGTTGCCCCGCCCGGTCGTAGCCGTAGCGGATGCAGCGACCGTCACCGTGCTCTTCGGTGACCCTGCGTCCAGCGGGGTCGTAGCTGAGCTCCACCGAAGCCTCTGGTAGACCGGTCACCTCGCAGGTCCAGCCGGTCAGGCGCCCGGCCTCCCAGCGACGCTCCTCGACCCGGGTGGCTCCGGCGACCCGGACGGGACGGCCGGCGACATCCCGCTCGATCACCACCTCGCCCATGGTGGGGTCGTGGATCACGGTGGGCCGGCCGGCCGGATCGAGCTCGTAGGTGGTCGTGGCGGTCAGCCCAGGGCGCTCGATGGCGGCGGCCACGACGTTGCCCGCCCCGTCGCGCGCCCATCGCATGGTCACGGCGCCCGTGGTCTCGGCGAGCAGCAGACCGTCGGCGTCCCACTCTCGGGTGACGGTGGCGCCGTCCGCTCCCGTGATCCGTACCACGCGGCCGAGCAGATCCCGCTCCACGGTGCTTTCGACCCCGTCGCTCCCCCAGGCAACGAGGCGATCCGAGTCGTCCCAACGCCACCGTTGGGTCCCTCCGTCAGCATCGGTCCGGCTCACCAGGCGCCCGCCGACGTCATAGGTGAACCGGGTCGCGCGCCCCAGCGGGTCAATGGTCTCGACCGGACGACCCATCGTGTCGAGACGCCGCTCCCAACGGGCACCGGTCGGATCGACCTGGGCCACGACCCGGCCCATCACGTCGCGCTCGAAGCGCACCTCACCGCCGTTGGGGTCGACCACGGACACGGCGCGGCCCGCCGCGTCGTATCCCGTTCGGGTTACCGCTCCGTCCGGTCCGATGACCTCGACGGGCCGGCCAACGGCGTCGTAGACGTAGCGCGTCACGCCGCCAGCGGGGTTGGTCACCGCGGTGACCCGACCGACGGGGTCGTAGGCGTAGCGGGTCGTTTCCCCGGTCGGCTCGACGACCCTCACCAGCCGGCCGTCGCGGTCGTAGCGGAAGCGGCGTCGGCTGCCCGCCGGACCGGTGACCACCCGGAGGCGGCCCAGGTGGTCGTAGTCGTAGCCGATCCGGGCACCGGTTGGACCCACCACCGACGTCAGGCGACCACCCGGCGAATAGGTGAACCGGGTGACGCCACCCGTCGCTTCGGTTACCTCGACGATCCTTCCGCACCGGTCGTAGGCCGCCCTGGCGCCCGAACCGTCCGGCCGGAGGTGGGCGACGGCCCGGCCCACCCGGTCGTACCCGAAGGCGACCGAGGTGCGACCGTCGTCGATCCCGGTGATCCTCCCCGCCTCGTTCACGCCGACGGAGCGGCGGGCCCCGGTCGGGCTGATGGTGGCGACAGGGGTACCTTCGGCGTCGTACTCGCGCCGCCAGATCGCGCCACCGGGATCGCTGACCTCGGTGACCCGGAGCAGGGGGTCATGAGTGAGGTCCCAGTGACCGCCGTCCGCCTGGACCACGCTCACCAGGGCGTCCTGCTCGTCCCACTCGAGCCGGGTGACGGCACCGGTCGGATCGATGTCCTCGATCACGTTGCCGTGTCTGCCACGGCGAAGCACGCGACGCGCCCCGGTCGGATCCTCGGTCGCGAGAACCCGACCGGCAGGCGACCGCTCGATCCGCCAGATCGCGCCGTCCGCCGTGCGCCGACGGACCATGTAGCCGGCCGCGTCCCGCTCGACCTCCTCCCGGTGGCCCAGCGGTGACGTCGCCGCGACCATCTGGCCCGTCCGATCCCAGTCGTACCGAGTCGTCGCCCCGTCGCCGTCGGTCACAGCGACGACGTGGCCCTGGTCGTCGTAGGCGAACTGGAGGACCACACCGTCGGGATCCACCACCTGCCGGACCAGTCCGTCGACCACCTCGACATGGGTGACTCCGCCTTCGGGATCGACGATCCTGCTCGGGATCCGCTCGTCGGCCCGGTAGCTGTACCGGCACGTTTCCTCGTCTGGCCCCGTGGCAGCGACGCAACGGCTCAGTTCGTCCCACTCCAGGGCCACGACAGCGCCGTCGGGTCGCTCGACACGCACGCAATGACCCTGTCGATCCCGGCGGTAGCTGGTCGTCCCGTCCCGCCGGTCGATGACCGCGACCACCCGGCCCTCGTCGTCGTAGGCCTTGGTCGTCGCCCGGCCAGCGCCGTCGACCACCTGCACCAGGCGACCGGCCTCGTCGTGCAGCCAACGGCTGGTCGAACCGTCAGGGTCGCCGATCACCTCCGACGAGAGGTCGGGATGGTAGGAGAACCGGACGAGCCGACCCGCCGCCGTCTGCTGGGTGCTCACACGACCAGCTCGGTCGTAGGTGTTGCGGGCCGTCACGACGTGGTCGCCGTCCTCCACGGCCAGGAGGCCTCGGTGCGTGTCCCACTCGTAACGGCGGATGCCCAGCGGCCCCTGCACCTCCACCAGCCGACCCGTCTCGTCGTACCGGTAGTCGACGCGGCGGCCGTCGTCAGCCACCGCTGCCACGATGCGCCGACCGTCCCACTGGAAGGCCACGGACCGCCCCCGGACGTGGCCGAGGCGCACCAACCTCTCACCGTCCCAGGTCAGGACGACTCCGTTGCTCGGTCCGTGGTCGATCGCAGCCGGTCTTCCTTCAGCATCGAACCGCCAGCTCAGGCCCTCGAGCCCGAACTCGACCACTCCCCCGTCCTCGGCCACGCTGACCCGGCCACCGAAGCCAGCGACGGTCCCGGTCGACAGCGGCACCTCCACGACCTCGCCGTCAGGACCACGAAGGCTCGCGACCCTGCCCGCCCCGTCCCGACGCAGCCGGGCGGACGCCCACGAAGACCAGCCGGGACCGAACGGCCCCACCTCGCTGTCCAGGCTGTTGTAGGTGCGCCGGACCTGCAGCCACCTCAAGGCGGGCCCGAAGCCCAGATCGATCTCGACCTCGACGAAGTTGCCCGAGGCAACGTTCACTGGATCGGACGCGTAACCCGAGGTCTGCGGGCCCCCGACGGCCATCGACGGCATGACCCAGAGGTCGAAGCGACCATCCACGAAGCCACCGTTCGCCAGGGCCAGACCGATCTGCACATCCGTCGCGTGGCACAGCTCGGCGCCCCGAGCATCCGCGTCACGGAACGCCTGCGCCACGGTCCGCAACCAGCGGTTGTCCAGGCCATTGGCCGAGATCCACATGCCCACGTTGTTGACGAGGCCGCTGGCGCTGAGGCTCCCCCACTCGTTGTGGACCTCGAAGCTGCCCAGGGCCGCCGACAACGAGCCGTAGGCATCCAAGAGCTCAGAATCCAGGCGCTCACAGGTCGCAACGCAGGAGTCCATGTTGTCGGGGCGCGCCGAGACGACCACATCGACCTCGCTCAGAAGACCGTGCCGAAGCCCGTCCCGCGGGAGGCAGGACCCGACGGCGGCGACAGATGAGGCTCAGGGACCGGAGGCGGAGGCATCGGCGGCGGTGGGATCACCGGCAGGCTCCCGTTCCAGAACTTGTCCCATCCGCTGCGCTCCCCCTCCCGGCGCGCGGCTTCGGCCACCTGGCGCTCCCAGTCACGCGCGGCGAGGCGGCGGTCCTGCTCCTCGTGGGCCGCACGCAGCATGGCCCGCACGTCCTCGGCCGCATCACGCAGGGCGGCAGCCAACTCCACAGCGTCGAAATCACCCGCGAGCGCCCGCTGCATGAACTGCGGCATCGCCTGACCCTGCCAGTCGACCATGGCCTCGTTCTGAGCCGCGGAACGTTGCCCCCGCTTCGCCTCGATCTGCTCGGCCACGAAGTCGAAGTGCACGATCAACTCCTCCGCGCCGGTCCAGTCGAAGGGGACGTCCTCGTGGATCGCACCCAGGTTCTCGTCAGTCACCGCCACCCGCCATCGCCGACGACGCCACGGCCCCGCGAAGCCACGGCCGCCGAAGCCACCCAGCACTTGCACACGCCGACCGAACGTAGAAGGGGACCGCTAGCCGGCCGTTAGCGGTCGTCGTTCGGCACCGGACCAACGCGAGCACCCGCGAACCTGCTCAGCCTGGTGCCGGCGTGGCGGCGCCTTGGACGGTGTCCTGGTTGGCGCCGCGGATGCACTGTGGGGGGCTGAACACCGACGCGACGTCACCGGACGGCATGGCGTCGACGGTGGCGACGAGCGCGACGGCGTAGCAATAGCCGACGCCCGGTCGCAGCGACGTCTCCGGGATGAGCAACGACGGCCCGTTCTCGGCCGGCACGACCTGTGGCTCGTCGGACTCGGACAGGACCAGCACCAGGTAGCTGCCCGCGGTGTCTCCCTCCCAGCTCAGCTCGACCCCCGCCGGGCTCTCGACCACGTGCAGGCCGGTCGGGATCGCCGCGTCATCTGGCTCCGACCCCGGGCTCGAGTCCGATCCGTCGCCGCCGGCGTGGTCGTCGTCGCTGACCCGATCCCGCAGGCCGAGTCCGACGACAGCCGCCGCCACGGCCACCAGCAACAGTCCACCGAGGGCCAAGGCGCGGCGGCCCGGACGCCGGCGGGGTCCAGCCGGGTCCGTCGGGATCACCATCGGAGGAGGACGGCGTGGCTGACCGTCGCGCTGGATGGTCAGCTCGCCGGGAGGCGGCGGCCCGAAGGCGGCAGGTGGCAGCGACGACGCGGCCGTCCCGCCGCCGTTGTTACCCACCGCGGCCGGTGGCCGGACGCGCTCGACCGTGAGGTGACCTTCGGGCGCCGCGCCGACGAACTCCGGAGCCCCAGATGTCATCGGCGGGGCAGGCGGCGACGCCACATCAACCCCCGCGGCCTCCAGATCCAGGACCACGGGGTGGGTGGGCGTCACCCCGAGCTCGGCCTGAGCCCGCTCGAGGTCCGTGGCGAAGGCCAGCGCCGTCGACGTGCGATGCGCGGGATCGCGAGCCATGGCCGCCGCCAAGGTCCTCACCAGCGTCGCAGGGACGTCCGGCCGGGTCAGCGGGGGGACGTCGGTCTGCAGGATGCGCAACAGCAATGCGGGCAGCGAGTCGCCGGTCGCCACCTCGTGGGCGGCGTGGCCGGCAAGGACCGCATACAGGGTCGCCGCCAGCGAGTAGACGTCGGACGCGGGGGTCGTGGCGGTCCGCTCGATCACCTCGGGCGCCGCGTAGTAGGGCGTGAACCCATCGGTCTTGATCGAGACCTCGTGCCGTTCGGCCAGGACCGAGAGCCCGAAGTCGGCGAGCACTGGTTGACCATACGGAGTGAGCAGCGCATTTGCCGGGGTGATGTCACGATGGATCACACCGGCTCGGTGTGCGGTCTCCAAGGCCCCGGCGAGAGCGATGCCGATCTGCACCGCATCCTCCACCGGCAGGGGCCCGCCGTTGTCGAGGAGGTCGCGGATGGATCCGTCGGGGAACAGCTCCATGGTGATGTAGGGACGGCCGTCGGCGGCGATCCCGGCGTCGTACAAGGTGACGATGTTCGGATGGGCGGAGAGCCGGCCGGCGAGCTGACACTCACGGAGGAAGCGGCGCTGGGACCGCTCGTCGGTGAGCGCGACCGCCAGGATCTTGATGGCGACCCACCGGTCGAACTTCTCCTGGTACCCGCGGTACACCTCGCTGTGGCCGCCGCGACCCACCGGAACGAGCTCGCGGTACCCGTCGAGTACCAGCACTACCCCGGACCCGTCGTCCCGTCGGCCGCCGTCTCCGCCGGATGGGTCGGCGTCGGCGGTCGTAGGCCGGCTTGGACCAGTAGCCAGCGTCGGTTGGCGACGAGGACTCCCCGACCGGGTGGAAACGCCTGCCCGGGGCGAAGCGTCGGTTTGATGCCCAGGGTGGCGTGGACGTCCGCGCGGCTCTCGGGCTGGAGGAACAAGGTGCTCCGGTTACGTCGCAGCACCGACATCCAGCCCGAATAGGTCCTGGTCATCGTGGTTGGGTCACAGGCGACCACGAGGCGGACGGCATCGTGCTTGGTCAGCGCTTCGAGGGGGCGCAGGATCTCGGCGCCGTCGATGTCCTCGGCGCTGTCGACGAACAGCACGAGCTCGGCCTCGACGCGCTCGACACCGTCCAGCTTCTCGGCCAGCCGGGCCACCACGTCGGCTTGCGAACCCCGGGTGAACGCTGCTTCGTCCCACAGGTCGAGCCCCGACAGGGGGCTGGCCGGGCCGCCGAGCACCACGAGCTGGGGGCCGTCACGGTTCACGGCCCGCAGTCCCCACGCCAGCGCCTCGAGCGTCGAGGACTTGCCCGACAACGGGGGCCCGGTGACCACGAAGTGCTGACGCGCGAGGTCGACCTCGGCGATGTCGACGCTCAGGTCGACGAGGCCGATCGGCGCCACCAGCGCGCGGTCGGCCGGCCGGGACAGGATGAAGGTCTCGGGCAGCTCCGGCAGTCCGCCGAGCCGTTGATGCCCCGCCTTCTCGAGGTTGGCGCCGATGGTGGTCAGGCCCTCCGACTGCTCCGCCCCGGACGGGTCAGGGCTGACGCAGGCCACCTGGACCAGAGTCGATCCGTCCAGGAACCCGCGTCCGTTCGACAGCTCCGACCCCGAGGTCAACGATCTCGGCACCCCCAGGGCTGAGAGCTCGTCCGCGGCCGCCATGCGGAGCACCAGCCGGCTGGAGATCGCCGACATCAGGGCCGCCGGGAGGCCGGATCGTCGGTCGGTCGCGATCACGCAATGGATGCCCACCTGGCGTCCGGCCGACACGATGTGCTGGAACTGTGTCAGCCATTCGTAGCCGTCACCGCGGTCGAACGTGCTGTGCAGGCCGTTGTAGCCGTCGAGGAGGACCAGGGTCCGCGGCGGCCCGGGTGACCCCGGCCGGCGACCGTTGGCACGAAAGGCACTCAGGCTCTCGGCGCGGGCCCCGGCGAGCAGGTCACGGCGGCGCTCGATCTCCCCCGTCAACACGGTGATCAGTCGTGCCACCCGCTCGGGGTCGTCGCCGGCGATGACCTCTCGGCAGTGCGGAAGGTCGCGGACCGCGTCGAGGGCCCGACTGGCGAAGTCCACGACGTAGATCTCCACCTCGTCGGGGCGGCCCTGGATCGCCGCCGCGACCGCGACCGTGCGCAGGAGTGTGGACTTGCCGCTGCCGCCGGTGCCGAACACCAGGAGGCCGCCGGAGGCTTCGAGATCGACGGTCGCCACGGGCTGGGCCTGGTTCTCCGGGTCGTCCGACCTCCCGAGGACGACGACACGCCCTGGATCGGCGACGAGCTCCCTCGCGCGGACGCCGTCCAGCGCCGCCTGGAGGTTGAGCACCTCGGGAAGGGGTTCGATCCACGGGCGACGCGGTGGATCCAGCGCGAGTGCCTGGTGGGCTTCCGCACACGCATCGACCAGAACGTCCAGATGTGTCGGTGCCGCGACCGCGCCGTCGGCGCTCAGCGGTTCCCGGGCCGTGGGCGGGCTCGGCGGACCCGCAGCCCGCTGCCCACCGAAGGTGAACCGCTGTACGTGCGCGACGCCCACCTCGTCGCCGGCCGCGACGGGAGCACCAGACCACGCGCACTGGAAGGCCATCAGAGCCTGGGGGCCGGTGCGCACGTAGCCTCGCCCTCGCAGCGGAACCGGGATGTCCACGGCGTCTCGGGTCCCGACGATGTTCTTGGAATCCGTCGGGTCGAGCACCCGCAGGCAGATGCGAAGGTTCGAGTTGCCCTGGATGTTCTCGTTGACGACCCCGGTCGGGCGTTGCGTGGCGAGCACCAGGTGGATCCCCAAGCTGCGGCCGCGTTGGGCGACATCGACCATCCCGGCGACGAAATCAGGGATCTCCTTCACCAGGGTCGCGAACTCGTCGACGATGATCACGAGGCTCGTCGGCGTCTCGTCCGGCGCGACCTGCAGCATCTCCGCCAGGTCCTTCGCCCGTCCTTCCATGACCGTCATCCGTCGTTGCAGCTCGGCTCGCAACGAGGTGAGAGCGCGCATGCTCATGGCGCCGTCGAGGTTCGTGACGTAGCCGACCGTGTGGGGAAGCCGGCGGAACGCGGCGCTGCTCGCTCCGCCCTTGTAGTCGACGAACAGGAAGTTGAGCCGGTCCGGTGGATGGTCGACCGCCAGCGAGAGGACCAGCGTCTGGAGCAGCTCACTCTTCCCCGCGCCCGACGTACCCCCGATGAGCGTGTGCGGGCCGTGCTCCACGAGGTCGAGGCGCAGAACGCCCTTCGCCGACACGCCGATCGGGAAGGCGAGGCCGTAGGCACGCGGGGTCTTCCATCGCTGCACCACCCCGTCCACGAGGGGACGGTCGAGGCCCGTGATGTCGAGCAGCGGCACGATGCGCGGGATCGCGGTCGTCTCGTTGCCGGCACTCGCATCCCGCAACGGAGCCAGCGAGCGGGCGATCTCCAGTGCCGTGAGGGACCGGATGCCGTCGAGGTCCACCATGCGCTCCGGGAGCCGCGGGTCGGTGTAGCGCAAGGTCGCGGGTTGCGCGCTCGGGCGACACCTGACCACAGCGCCGCACTGGCGAGGCATCTGGAGCTCGCTCTGACCCATCCAGATCACGGCGATGCCGACCGAGGGCCCGATGTCGAGCAGCTGGGACAAGAGGACGGGGTCGGGCTCCGCCGCCTCCCGGAACAGCACGAGCAACCGTGGCCACAGATGCTTCTGGTCGGAAGGCTGCCCTCCCCGGTCGGTGGCCAGCTCGAGCAAGTTGAGGAGCAGTTCGCGGGTCGCCTCGGAGCCG
>Ga0075428_100002202_pt1 | contig 21093 bp, 16 predicted proteins | sample RhiMetdeltSRZDD2_FD_75291 | JGI IMG/M metagenome (GOLD analysis project Ga0075428, IMG submission 75291) | Populus rhizosphere microbial communities from Tennessee, USA - Rhizosphere MetaG P. deltoides SRZDD2 | ecosystem: Host-associated > Plants > Roots > Rhizosphere > Soil | place: USA... | reverse complement strand
AACGCCAACCCACGCAAGCTACCGATAGGACACCGCTACGCGGTTACCACCACCGCAGTCTGTCGCACTTGCGCCGCTTTGCGTTATCCCAACGCGCCGCCAAACCTGAGCCTCTCCTTCTTTGCGTATCAAATCCCTTACCTCAACATAAGCCGCGGCGTACAACGAACGCATCTCCGCAGAAGATAAGGGCCGCTGAAGCCTCTGTTCGAGTTCATCGAGCGGCAATCTCGTTTTGCCTTTGAAGCGCAGGAGCATCGGACCTTCTCCTGCGAAATTAATCGCCAGCCCTTCCACGAGCCAGCGCGGAACACTGCTCCCTCCGTTAGCTTCCATCACCGCGTGCGCATACTCGTGGCGAAGAGTGGACGTTAGGATTCGGCGTCGTCTTAGCACGCCAAGCGGTTGAAGATCTATTCGTCGACCGCGGGTAACAGCAGCAACCCACCACGGTTGTCCGGTTGCAGCGATGAAGTCTTGCGTGGTTTCGTGCACGATAACATCCAAAGCGTTGTCAGACTGAGAGAGGGCTCGGCCGTTGCGAGCAACCATATCTCTTCGTGCGGCTTCGAGGATCCGAATCGCGGCTTCAATCTCTGGGCGAGGGACTCGGACGGGATACTTAACGCGGAAGTGCTCACTCGATAGAGTCTGGCCGGGCATCGACACAGAGTCGCTGATCCGCAAAACCGCCGATGACGACCAACTGGTTTCTTGTTTAGCGAGTGTTGCAGTATCGCTTTGTGTTTCAGTTCCGGGAACTACGCCTGTGCGGTGTTGTGCCGTTGCTTGAGGCCCTCCAAAAAGTCGCGTTCCAGGGAAATACTTCTCCAGTATCTGCTCAGCGGTCGCGCCGCGCCTGGCCATCACGTGCGCCCCATTCTGACAAAGACCCAGCCCATGACCAAATCCACTCCCCCGAAAAACGAACATCGAGCCTCTTCGGCTGACGCTGAAACGCGAGCTCTTCAGCAGGTTCCATCCAAGCGCGCGGCCCACGACCAATTTGAATGCCCAACCGCGAACTTGCCGCCGGCGTTCGCCCTCGATCGAGATGATTTCTGCCCGTCCCGTCGCGTCGCGCCTTGTCACGATGATGTCGTCGATCCGTCGTCCCGCGTCGGTGAGAGGATCGCTTGCAAGCGCTTTGGCGAGGCGAACGGCGGGAATCTCATCGGTCCAATCGTGATTCGGCATAGTGGCGCAGCTGTCATCGCGAACGCCGCGCAAATAGCTCGGGCCAGGAGTGGCCCAAAGCGATTCAAAGTTCGCCGTGTAGCCGCCGCAGGCAGCGTGGAAAAAAGCATCCGCGGTTTGTCCCTGCGCGTCTCGCAAGCATTCGCCTCTGGTATCCGCTACCGCTCGCCGCATCTTCTCGGGCGCTTGCGAGTTACTCGCCACGTATTGTTGACAGTGGGTGTTCGAGCAGAGATCAAAGCCTTCGCTCGAGTGACGGCCGCGATTCTTCAATGCATATGTCCGGCATACAATCGCCTGCGCTTTGAGGGCTTCGATCTCGTCCTCGACCGCCGCTTCAACCGAGAGAACGCCGAGCACATAGTCTTCAACCGGAACACTGACAACTCGATTCTCGCTCAATATCTTTACTCTCAGACTTGAAGCCTCGCCCCCTCGCCTCGTCGCCCCCTCGCCCCCTCGCTCCGTCGCCCCTTCTCCCCCTCTCCCTCTCAAGTACTCCTCGAAAACACGACGGGAAACGACCGCAGCATCTGATCCGTGCGAGCGCTTTATGAATACGAGCACCGCCAGTTCAAGCGATTCGGGGGTTGCTTCGGTCGGAGCATTTGCATCCGCGGCAAAGCTCACAAACCAACCCTGTCGACGAAAGCCATTGCTCGATGTCGATGTGCCCGTTTTGCCAAAGACAAATATCGGAAGCGAGTTCAGTCGAGCTCTCTCAGCGGTACCGTACACAACTGCGGCGCGCATTCCTTCTACAAGGGCTGTTCGTTGCGAATCGTCTATTTGAAGCCTGGCTTTCTCCTCTGCTACGAACTTCTCGGGGTCCGCCGTCTGTGGTCTGAACAGGTGTCCGCCGTTTATCAACGCGCAGTACGCCGTCAGTAGTTGAATCGGCGTTACCAGTAAGTTGTCTCCCTCGCCGAGCAGATTGCGGATTTGCCAGTCGCCTTGCCCAAGGCTGCCGGCCGACTCGGCGCCGGAGTTGACGCCGGTCCTGGAGCCCAGCCCCGCTGACGCAAGAGTTGCTCTAAACGCCTCAAAACTGAGACGCCCGCTGAGCGTCGCGAAACAATAATTGCAGGAGTATCCGAGTGCTTGCGCGAGATTGAAAGGGGTCTTGCTTTTGGGGTGAGAGCAGATGATGTCGAGGCCGTCGCCGTTGAATCGCCCGCGGCAAAGAGTACGCGATTCGCGATCTATCAACCCAGCGCGCATTGCCGCGAGGGCGGTAAAGGACTTTATTGTTGAACCTGGTGGGAACGCTTGTTCGAAGGCGAGTCGAGGATTGACGACCGCGCGGAGGCGACCGGTCTTAGGGTCCATTATCAGCACGGCGCCTTCGTGATCGCCGAGTGCTTCAGTCGCCGCCTTTGCCAATGCTCGATCTACTTCAACGGAGTCTCTGGCGGATCTTGCCTTCGTTTCCCCGGCGCGCGCTGTTGTTTCCTTCTGCCGCCCGCACGAACAGAAACTCGCGGCAATGAAGAACACCGCGAGCCCAACCGCTAAAGGCCTGCGGCGTCTATGCTTCAGCGGGGACATGCCCGGTCCCTTCATTCGGTTGGGTGACGTTCACCTCACTGCCTGGTTGAACTTGTTCGGTAAGCGCTCCCACAGTCACTACCCAGCCGATGAGCGAGAACAAGGCGGCTAGCAGCAACCGAGCAACGAGCAGCCCGGCGTCGAGCCAAGCGCTGCTCGACGGCGTCTTTGTCGCAATCAGGAAATACGGGATTACCGCAAAAAAGACAAAGCCGATCAGATAAATCAGCACTGATCGGGGGGCGAACGCTCGGGCAAGAGTGCGGTGCAAGCCTTTGAAGCTTTGTTTGAGACCGTTGCGAGCGGCTCCGATCCACAGATGAATCGCGACGAGCGGCAATATCAAACAGAACAGCAGATATTGGAGCGTAGTTATTGCTACTGATCCCCAGCTTACCGGTTGAGCTTTCGGCGTCACCGGTCTCGGCGGCGCGGGCGCAGCACGCACAGCTTCGCTAACAGTGGTCGCGGGAGCGGTCGTTTCGGATCCGCCCAGGACATAAATCGCGAGCACTGCGAGTAGAATGAGCGGCAGCGAGATGACGAGGAGCTTCCAGAAATCGCGAAGCGCCCTTCCGAGCAAGATCCAGGCGCGCTCGTTTCCTTGAGTGTATCTGGCGGCCATTGTTTGGATGACAAGAAACAGGATCGGAGCCGCAAGGGCCAACAGCAATGAGAGGATCAACTGGCCTATGGTAGCTTCGCGAGTGACGAAGAACCAGTAGATCGCGCCGAGCATCGCAAGATGGAGTCCGATCAACATGAGCAAGGCGCCCCATCGTCGAAACAGTTCGCGTGTGGCTGAAGTGAATGAGTGAAGGATTCTTATGATCATAACGACTGTGTCGCGCGTCTGTTGTCAATCACCGTAAAACACAAGACCGGTAAAAGTGGTTTTTGTGACACTTCCGCTACTGCCCACGTAGCACCCGCTTGATGCTTGCGTCGGTAGCGTCCACTTCAATGATTAAGTCACCACCTCGCCTGCCAACATAATCTTTAGGCCCGTAGTTGACCCGCCAGGCAGGGCCGTTCTCTATCACCTGCGTTATCGAAATAAGGCTTTGAGGAACATCTACGCTCAGCTCGCGCGCACGCTTATTTGCGGACGCTAGAACCCGCGCCAACGACACAGCCATGTCATCTTCCAGAACATCGGCACTTAGAGTAGCTCCCATTTGATAACCCTCCTATTGTTTAGCGAAAAGGGCGCGGGTCTCAGCGACTTCGCGTACCCGTCCAGCGGGAGTGATAAGAAAGATGATTTCACAAGAGACCACAAACTCGCCAACATAATCGGCGGCTTTCAAATCCTGGTCATCACGCACTCCCCGCTTATCAGTTTCACTAGGTTCTTGCAAATAATCCTCCCCAGTATTGGGATGAGTATGGAAGCTTGCCACGATCTGACTGCCCTCGAACTCACAATTCGGATGAGGAGGCACAGCAATCAAGTCTCGCTCACCGACTGGCCAACGGACGACACTCAGCGTGCCGTCGTTGTTCGTGATTACGAAGCCTCCCTCTTCATGCCCACCGGAAACTCCCGGAGCAGAATCCAGCCAAGCGGCTTCCAAGGCAGCGCGAACCGCAGGGTCCCTGAAGATCTCGTTGTGCGGTTGTGACACGAGCCCTTTTGCCAACGTGAGAGTTACGAGTCGTTGCCAGCAACACCGCGCCTAACTGGCGGTGCCGTGGACACGTGACTCCCCTATCTCTTATCCAAGAAGCTTATCCTCGCGCCCGCCGTGTTCGACTGAACCGTCGGCTGATACATCAGCTCCGCCCGCGCCGGAGCTACTCGAAACTCGCCAGGCACCTGAACTCGCAACGCAACTTGAAACGTCGCGTCACCGTCAAAATAGTCCATAAACAAAGCGGTCTTCTGATCGCGGAACTCGCGTGAGCTGTACCAGTCGGACCACCGATTTGAACCCTCGCCATACGTCAGATCCAATCCGCTGATTCGCTCAACCTGTTCGCATCCGGCGGGGATGGGATCTTCGATCATCAGGTATTTGGCGGTCGATCCCTTAACCTTGAGCCGCGACACAAGCAAGTCACCCGATCGAATCTCCCCACTGAGCGGCTGGATCTCCCAGCGCGCCTGCTCGCCGCTCTCGACCACGCGCAGACGCAAGTACTCGCGAGTCAGCGTGAGATTTGGCGAAGCTTGCGCCTGGATCTCTTCATCTCGAGTGAAGTAGCTCAGCGAAGTTGAGAAGTACAACGCGCCTTTTCCGGTTTTTACCACTCGTATTTGATTCGAACCGCCGAGCTGCGCACCCTTGCGCTCGATCAGGAACGCCTGCGCCGACGCGACATCTGCCGCAGTCACCTGTTTCGAGATCACTTGCTCGCCGTTCAAGAAGACCTGAACCGAGTAGTCCGGAGACAGCTCCTTGCTGATTCTCACGTAATCGATCAATCCAAAGATCGCGAATGCGGTCTGCCGCGTCGACTCCCAGTAGTAACCGTTTCGCCGATTTGCGACCAGCCACTTTGCGGCCTTCGAGAGCAGTCCGCTTTGCGGGTTGATCCGAGCCAGCGCTTTTAGAGAAAGAGCGGTCGCCTCGGTGTCATTCTCGACCTGATAACCGTGAGACGTGTGCTTGGACTCCCAATGCGTGTCGTACTCGTTTGTGCGAGCCGCCTGCTCGATCTCCCCGGCTACCTGACGCGCACGATTGTCGTCACGCTGTTGCTTCAACGCCAACGCGAGCAGCGCTCGGCCATACCCCTGGAGTTGTGCGCGCCTGGCGAATAGATCGTTGAGCACCGATGCGTCCACAGCACCACTCTGACCCAGCGCGTAAACCATGTATGCGCGGGTCTCAGGATCGATTGGTTGAGTGTCATCGCCCTTGCCGCTCGCAATCATCTGCATCAGCTTCTCGCGCCCGTTCGATATACGCTGCTTATCAACCGTGTAGCCGGCGCGGGACGCCAGCGACAAACCGTCGATCACGTATGCGGTCATGAAGGGATCGGTCTTATCATCCTTCCACCAACCCCAACCCCCGTCGCCGTGTTGAAACCCGTAGAGCCGGTCCATCCCGCGCTGCACCTTCGTCGCAAGGTCATTAGTCCCGCGAATCGAAGCGGTCTTTACGTCCTTGAGTGCCTGCGCGACGATCACGTTTGGCAAGAAGCTCGACATAGTCTGCTCGGTGCAGCCGTAGGGATAGGCGGTCAAGTAGTCGAGCGCGCCAAAGAGAGTTCCCGCAACCGACGGCGATGCCTCGATGCGAAGGGCGCGCGCCTGCGCGTGGGCATCGGCCGGCAGGTTGAGAGCTATTGTCTTCTCATCGGAGTCACCGGTAAGCGTAACCGCGCCGCCGGTGGTTTGCTTTAACCCGTGCGGAATAACTTCGAGCGGTATCTCCACGCCGTCTGATTCCTGATCGGTCAGCGCTTTTGCTAACAGCTTCACTTCTCCAACTTGATTTGCGGCGACGCGCCAATCGATCCGATGCTCGCCCTGCTTCGGGATCGTCACGGTTTGCGACGACGCGTTAAGCAACCGCGCACCCGTCACATCGATGGAAATCTTCACGGCCTTTGCCGCATCGAGATAGTTGTGAACTATCGCCGAAAGGGTCACCGTGTCGCCTTCGGTGAGGAAGCGCGGTGTCTCGAGGCGGAGGATCAGGTTCTTGCGGGCGACAAACTTCAAGATTGCTGAGCCCACTCGAGTGTCGGCCGTCACTCCTCTCACCGTGGCTCGCCACGTCGTTAGATTATCCGGCAGCTTCACATCAACGATGGCCTTGCCGTCGGCGCCGGTCACAATATCCGGCTGCCAGAACGTTGTGTCCTTGAAATCCTTTCGTATGGTTGGCTCGGCGTACTGAGCCTCGTTCTTGAAGTCCGCGAGCTGATAGCTCCGTTTGTTGGCCGCAATGTTGAGCGGCTTGTCACCCGAGTGTCCTTTGAAGTAGTAAGAAATCGTAAAGCTCGTCTGCACCTGATTGTAGCGCCGCCCGTAAAACACCTTACGAATGTCGCGGGTCGCATCGGGCCTGACGCTGTAGATCGCTTCGTCGACGACGCCCAGACTAAGCTCCGCGCCTGGCGCCGGAGAGCCGTCCGAGTTGCGGGCAAGTATCGTGTATTTAGCAGTCTCCCGCGGTTTATATTCTTTTTTATCCGCGAGCACCTCGATGTCCAGGAACTTGCTTTTTGCCGGCACGCTCAGGAACCGGTCGTGCGTATACATTTCGCCGTCCTGGATGTAAGCAACATTCAAGTAGACGTTCGGCGAGTATCGAGCCTCGATCGGGACATCGATCATGACCGCGCGTGACGGTGAGTCGACAATGCGGGCGGTCATCACCCCGGTCAGCTCGGTGGTCACCAGCAGATGCGCCTTATCGGTGGGTAACATTGCCAGGACGTGGGCCGTTTCGCCCGGCTGATAAGACTTCTTATCGGCTACGAGCTTGATCGACTGGCTATCCCCCGAAGACCAATCCGACCAGGCATCTTTCCTGTCAGCCACCCACAGATAGTCCTCGTTTGAGGCATATTGCTTGTTGCCATCTTTGACAATCGTTTTGACGTTGATACTGCCGGGTCCGGTCACCGCATAGTCATAGCTAGCCTCGCCTTGCTGGTTGGTTGTGACATCAGCGGATGCTAGCTCGCGCTCCCGTAACGTGTACTCGTTGCGCGTCCGACCCGTTTCGTCTTGCTTTGGTGTCGCGTCCCAGCGCCGTTCGACGAACTTTAGTGTGACTCCGGCGGCAAGCGGTCTGCCTTCATAGTCGGTCGTGCTAACCTTAATCCTGGCGGTGTCGCCTTCGTAGTACACATAACGATCCGTTGAGGTGTTGGCAACGACGTTGCCACGAGTGCCGACAAAGCTGGTCTTCGCCTCAATAGTACGCCGCGATTTATCGGTAACCTGCGCTTCAAGCCGATAGGTGTAATCGGCAGAGTCCTTCTCATCAGCGGCGGGAACCTCGAACTCAATGTCGAGTTTGCCATCGGCATTCAACACCGCCTCGCCGTCCTTCACCATATCGTTGCCGTAGCCGTAGTCGCCGTCGCCTTCGCTTTCGGATTCGCTGGCTTCCGCTTCATCTTCGTCAGCCCACCACCACGGATAATAACGGCTGCGATAGATGTAATAGGTAACGTCCGCTTCCTTGACCGGCTCGCCAAAGAAGTAGCGGGCTTCGATTGAGAATTTGGTCTTCTGGCCGGCCTCGACAAATTTCTTCGGAGTAGTGACGGTGACCTTGTACTCCGGCTTCTTGTACTCCTGTATCTCGAAATACTCGCTCGCGCTCGCAGCACCGGCAGTCGCAACAATCCGATACTGGCCAAGCGGCGCGCCCGGTGCGATATCAACTGAACCGCTGAAGGCTCCTCGAGCTGTCAGCTTGAGCTCGGTCTCGAGCAGTTTGCCGCCGTCCGGATCCTCGATCACTGTAGAGACCGAACCGCTCGGCAGCTCATAACCACGATCTCCGGCGATACGAAGAATTCCACGAAAGAATACCTTTTGCGCGGGCCGATAAACGGGCCGATCAGTGTAAATGTAGCTCGTGAGCCCGCCGCCGCCTTCGCTCTCGCCTTCTTCGCCCTCACCGCCGTAGGCCCCGAAGTAATAAGCTGCCAGATCAGAAATCGCGAAGTGGTCACGATCTTGAGCGGTAACGAGATAAGAGCTGTTTTCGTCTCGAACGGCTTCACTTTCAGGATCGACATCCTCGGAATTCTCCTCAGTCGACGGCTTTGGCTTGGGTCTTTCGACGCGAGTCCGCAACAACCCGCTCTTATCGGTCGTGCCTTTTGCGACCGTTTCCTTGGCTTTGATGACTTCAACCTTTACACCCTCGCGAGGCGCGCCTGACTTGCGATCCGCCGCATAGACCAGAATCTCCCCGGTTGGAGCGGTTTTGTTGATCATCGTGAGGTCGGTCACAATCGCGATCGTGTAGGCCCGAAGATCCCCGTTGACTGCTTCCACCAAATAGACGCCGGGATCGCGTTTGCCCAGCATAACCATCCGCGTGTCATATACGTTATCAAGCGGGGTCAACTTTTCACGCCAGCTGCTGACCATCTGATCCGGGTTGAGCAGTGGAACGCGCGCATAGTCGGCGACGTTCAGAGGCTGCCGATCCCCCTCGCGATTGAGCTTCTGGTTGAGCGACTCTCTAGTGCCCCGGCGAAGCTGATTGCGGAAATAGTCCCTGATCGACTTGAAGATCGAGACTTTGAATGAGCGGACCTTTTCCAGAGCGGATGGCTCTTTTTTGAGCCCGGCGATGATCTGTGTCTTCTCGCCGTCGCCCATCTGATGAGGGTCCTCGAGGCTTTTGAAAAACTTGACCGGGTCCGCTACTCGATAAACCCGGAAGTCCATCTGGTCTATGCCGAGGTAGTTGATCCAGACTCGCGCGCGGTCCGCGGTTCCATATGTTCGATTTGTCGAAAGAGAAAAGTACGGCTTGTCAGTGACGGTGGAAGCCGATTCCGGGGACGTAGCTTCAACGGTGCCGCTCTGGGCGCGCAGCCGAAGCGTCGATATCGAAAGCGCTGCTGCTATGACCGCGAGGTAGACCACTACGGTCGTGATTCGTCGATGACTGAATGAATTATCGTTAAACACTTCGATGCCTCCTCAATCAAGCATCTTGAGCCGATAAAAACCAAGGAAATTTGGGTTGCTGTCGATCGGCCGCCAGCGTTTGTCCGGATGACCGTCTAACACTGAAAGACGCACTTTCTTTAGCGACCCTTCCGAAGCAGGCGAGCCTCCAGTGTGATAGACGACCCAGTCCGACGCCGATTCTCCGTCGCGCTGAGGCTCGCCGATAAAAATCATTGCGTGATAAGGGAACTTCTGAACCCACGGTTGATGGAAAAAAAGAAGATCGCCTTTCTCGGCGCGGCGCCGGTCGCGGCTGACGAACACGCAATTGAAATTCTTGAGCGTGCGAGCATCGGCAAACTCCGCGAACCTGCCGCCTTCGACGTCGCTCTCCTGAAACGAACCAAAATCTACTCGAAAGAGCTTTTCGCCAAGAGGGGAAGATTCAAGGTTGAACGCTTTTACATCTGGCGCGACGTGTTCGTATCCCGGGCCCATCTTGTGAAACCACGGCCGGTCGTGCTTGCGCAGCGCCTCGCGCCAGGCGAAGCGGATCAGACCCGCGCAATCGCGCTGTTCAGTCTTCCATTCGTCGCTGGGTTGATAGAACTGCATCTCTGCGATCGCCGCAAACCAGCTTCTGAAGTTCTGACGATCATCGAACCCGCGCAACTCGGCTCTATCCGGGATGCCGTCAGAGTCGGAATCCAGTGAGGGGGCAGTAACCGGTTGTATCTTGTAATTGTGCGCCTGCGAGTTGCCTCCGCACGCCGCTGACAAGGCGCACCCGATCATCAACACCAGGATGTAAGTGATTCGAAAACGCACTGAGAACCGCCTCCGAGAGCGGGAGATTAGGCCGCGCGGATTATATGGCCGCGAGCCTGCTAAGTCAAAAACACGGGTGCGAACCCAAAAACAAAAACCGAGGTTCAGCGAGTGCTTTGTATACTTTTCCCGAGGTTTGGTTGTCTGGAGGCCCAACACCCACAACTTCAGTTGTGGGTCTTTAGTTTCAACCTACGGAGGGCAGGCTGATCCTCTTCCCGCTTCAAGGTTGCCAGGTGAAGTAAAACTCACAAGCGTCGTCGCCGCGGGCGCGGCAGCGTGTGTGGGTTACTCGTGCTGACCGTGCTCCACACAGTTCAACAGCGTGTCGAAAATACGAGCAGCCACTCGCACAAAAGCTGGGCGGCGGAGCCCTGTCGTATTGAATAGTGAGTAGCCCGCTGGTTCCGCTAAGCGGTCCATAAGACGCGGAACCGAAATCCTGATACGCATGATGGATCAATGCGGACTGAGTCAGAAAGCTGTGAACATCGGGATTGACTAGGCTACTGTACGGACCCGACAGTGCTGAGGTCGCCGAGAACTCCCCGAGATGATCAAACACTTCGTCTTCCTTGTCGCCGTCCCCCAGTTGTTCGGCAATCGAGCGATCGACTAGATCGAGGGTGCTGAGCGGATACCAGTTGTCAACGATGATCTCTTTGAGTGAGGCGCTTTCTTCTTCGGGTAAAGAATTCAGAACTCGGGACCAGGTGTCGGCGCCGTGCTTGAGAACCACAAAGAGGAACCGCGCCCGAAGCAGCCCTCCTTTGACGTTCATGCCTGAATAGCTTGGCTGAGGGGAAGAAGACATCGCGTGACTCCATTCTGAAACGATTCGCGCGGGAAGCGAGCGGCCGGATTATAGCACGAAAGACTGCCGGTGAGACTACTGGAGCAGGTTACTCACTTATCAGCTCAGGAACGTTAGCGTTTTCATAATGCTCGATCAGGACGGCGAGTATCTCCATCAACGACGCAAGCGGATGACTCTCGTTTTCTCCGACCTCGTCAATTAGTTTGTCCAACAGAGCAACTATCTGGTCGTATTCTTCCTCTGTGTGCGGGACAAAGACGCTTTCGGACAGTGGAGGCCACGAATTCTTTATATCTATGTTCTGCATCGCTATTGCTTCCACTTATTATCGTCGTACTCTTCGTGGGTAAGCACCGCCCTAATATAAAGTCCGCAAATTCATTGAGCCGCTTTCGCGTAATAACGTGCATTAGTCAACGAATCGCCACCGGCGCTGTCTTTGTGAACTCCGCGTTCTTTGGATCGCGAGGCTGCGGATCGACAAACGCTCGTTCTTCGCGAGTGAGCGCGTCCGGCGGGACTCCGCGTTCGATCATCGATGCGAAGTACTCGTCAATCTGATCGTAGATCTCCGAGATGGTCTGCGAATGAAACACCCGCTCTCGGAGCCGAGCGCCTCCCGCAAGCCCGTGCGTAAAGTACCCGCACATCTGCTTCAGCTTGCCCGATAGAGCTCGCTCCGGCAGCTCGTCTCGCAACAGCTCGTGATAACGATGAAGCACTCGATGCTTTTCCGAAAGCGACGGCTGATAAACAGGATCCCCGCGCATCAACTCTGAGGTCTGGCGAAAGATCCACGGATTGGCGATGGCTCCGCGGCCAATCATCACCCCGTTGACACCGGTCTCAGCTAACCTCGCGAGCGCCTGTTCGGGAGTTGTGACGTCCCCACACCCAATCACCGGAATTGAGACCGATCGTTTGACGGCGGTTATGACCTCCCAATTCGCTTGTCCGCTGTAACCCTGCTGGCGAGTTCGCCCGTGAATCGCAACCATGTCTCCGCCACAGTCTTCGATCAACCGCGCCACTTCGACCGCGTTGATCGATGAATCATCCCATCCGGTTCTAATCTTCATGGTGAGCGGGATCGTTATCGCCTTGCGAACGCGGCGCAAAATCTTTTCAAGCTGGGGCAAGTCGCGCAGCAGCGACGAACCGCCTCCCCCGTTGACAACTTTCTTCGCCGGACAACCACAGTTTATGTCTACTATATCGGCTCCGCTTTCTTCGATGATTTCGGCGGCTGCGACCATTCGCGCGTCATCGTAGCCGAATATCTGAATCGAAAGCGGGCGCTCCTCGGGCAGGAACTTCATCATCCGATGCGTTCGCATGTTCCCGCGAGTGATTCCTTCGACCGAGATGAACTCGGTGACAATCAGGCCTACTCCCCCGAGTTCCTTTATCAGACGGCGGAATGACGAATCGGTAACCCCGGCCATCGGCGCGAGCGCCAGGTTAGGAGTGATGGTTACGTTTCCGATGTTGATTTCGTTTGCCATAAGAAACACCAAAGTGTAGCACGGGCTTGCTTTCCGCGTGAATCGTCAAAATCGGGTGGTTTTGAGCGATCCTGGCGTCTTCGCGGTCCTCTGCGTCTTGGCGCGAAAGGGTGCCATGCCGGTTACTTGATTCAAACAAGCCGACAAGCTAGGATGCTCGCGAATTCAGTATCACATCCAATGAGAAACCGATCGACCCATACAGCCGACAACCTCCGAGCCTCGCTAACGATTCTGCTCGCAATCCTGTGCGTAGCCCCCGGCGCCGCGAGCTATCAGTCAGACAAGAAGGAAGACAAAAAGGAAGAGAAGAAGACTGAACCGTACAAGATCGAAAAGCTAACGCAGGGAATGGGGCTTTACTCGATTGGCCCGCTCTCACCAGACAAGAAGTCGGTTCTTCTGATCGCAAAAAAGCCGGACGCCGCGCCTAATCTGTATTTGATGAGCGTCGGTGATAATGCGATTCGGCCGCCGTTGACAACCTTGAAGTGGGGCGTGGCTAGCCCACAATGGTCGCCCGACAGCCAGTGGGTTGCTTTTGCGGGGTTCAACGAAACCGCAAGCTTCGACGAGATCTTCGTCCTCAATATCAAAACAGGTTCAGTGCGTCAGCTCACAACAAACGGCTTCAGCGACAAGGAACCGGTTTTCACCCCGGACGGGAAACAGCTTCTATACACATCGGACGCGAGCCCTCTGCCCGATGCAGCCTTTGGCATCTTGCACGTTGCATCGATTCCGGTGGGCGGTGGAAAGTCGGATTTTTTCACCGAAGATGAATGCTCGACGATACGTCCCGCAATCTCGCAAGACGGCAGAAGCGTCTTGTTGATAAAGATCAGCGATCTCAGCGGAAGACACTCGCTTTGGCAGTATGGCCTCGATGGAAAGGCTCAGCGCGATCTTACTGAGACAAGATACGCGCGAATTCGCGCTCACATCCCGGGAGCCGCGCGTGGAATGATTGTGTTGTGGGCTCAGGAGCAAGCCGAACAGCAGGATAATGTTTATCTGTTCGACCCCGCGGTCGGTCAAGCTCACGAGCTTCCGCAGCCTGACTTGCCCAAATACTCTCCGGCGCTATCGCCTGACGGTAAAATGATCGCCTTTATTGCGCCGGCCGGCGCGGGCTCGCAGCTCTTTGTATACGATTCGGCCACCGAGCAAATCAAACAGCTCACCTACAAACCTGGCAGAACTCACTCGCCGAGATTTGTTTCGAATACCGAGATCCTGTTTGGTTCGGATCGCGAAAAAGAGAACGAGCTTTATCAGGTCGATCTAAGCCAGCCCGTCGAAGAAAAGAAAAAGAAGTAGCATAGACTTCAGTCTGTGTTTCCTACCGTTTCGGCTGTTTTCGGGAATGACCGATCACAGGCTAAAGTCTATGCTACTCACTGCCGCTTGCGCCGCAACTCCTGAGCTTTCTGGTATTCGCGGTTCGCTTCGTCCTGCAAACCCTGGCTGTACAACGCGTGGCCGAGTTTTGTGTACAGGTTGTCATCTGAGGGTCTGAGCGCCGCCGCCTTGCGAAACGCATCTGCCGCTTGCTTCCATTGCTGCCGCGCGAAGTATTCGTCGCCGAGCGCAACCAGCAGATTCACGTTGCTTTGATCATTCGAAGCCGCGGCTTCAAACTCCGCAAGAGCGGCTTGATTCTGTTGACTCCGGTATAGCAGCGCCAGGTTGTAATGCGGGGCCGCCCATTTGGAATCGATCTCACTGGCGCGTTTAAACGCTCGTTCAGCGCGCCAGGTGTCCAGCTTACCCACGTACACAAGCCCGAGAGCATTGTCTACCGCAGCCAGCTTTGCTGTCTGAAGCGGAGCAAGCGCACGCTCGGCTTCGTCATAAAACTGCAACGAGAGCAACGCCACCGCGGCGCTTAGTTTCTCGAGCGCACTTATCTCCCCGTTATCGGGTGTTAGCGTTCTCGCCCGCGAAAGCATCTGACCCGCTCGCTTGAAGTCGTCAACCTTGTCCGAGATGTTGTCGCCGCGGACGTCGCCGCCAACGATCGAACGTCCCTGCGTCGTAAGCGCCGCCGCCAGTGCCGCCTTCAATCGCGCTGCGTCCGAAGCAGTGCTCGGATCGGAGAGCATTCGTTGGTATAAATCCCACGCGCTGTCGTTTCTGGGCTCGATCAAAGTCCCCGAAGCTATTGCAGCTTCAAGTTGCAGGACCAAAGGAGAGGGAGCCGCTTCCGGACGCGCAGCGGGAACAGAGGAAGAAAGGTTCACAGGTTGAGCGCCCCCGCGTTCCGGCGAAACACTAACCGCGCTTGGTGGGTTTATAGAAGGTTTCGGCGCCGCCGGGATCGCGCGAACCCCCGTTTCCGCTCTGGCCAATTCTCCGCTCGGCGCTGGTTGTGTCGCCTTCACGGGACTTGTTGCGTCAGAAGCGGCGTCGCGAGCGGACGGGTTTGTCAGCCCGGCCGTCGGCGCGGGCGTAGCACCAGGATTCCTCAGACTAGAATCGGGCGCGATGACCGCCTTCTTCGTGACTTCCGATGTTGTTCGCGGATCGGTTTTGTCTGAACTGACAACGCGAGACGGTTCGACTTTTTCTTTGTCCGCAGCCATGACTGCGGGAGCTTGCTTTCTATCGTCGGGAACAATTCCCGGTGATTTCTTCTCAGTCCCGGTAGCCGGTTCTGGTTTTATTCTGCTTATCGGAGCCGCGAGTGGCGCGGGTTTTCTTTCGGTGCCCCCCGGAGCTTCATTCGGTAGGGCGGTAGAGGATGGGCTCGCGATCGATTTTGTTCCGGCGGACGACTGACTCGAAGCAGTCGGTGCTGTGATCGGAGGCGCGAGTGGTGAGGGCTTTGTTTCGGTTACCTCCGTTGCTTCATTCGGTTTGGCTGTAGTCGATGGGCTGGCGGCTGGTTTTGTTTCGCTGGACAGCTGACCCGAAGCAATCGGCACTGTGATAGTAGGATCAGGTTTGGGCTGGCGTAGAGCATCCGATGGCTTAAGCTCAACCGGCTTTGATGCTGCGAGCAGGTTTGGATCGTCGGCTTTTTGAGTATTCGGCGGAGGCATCCGGGTCGGTTCGCCTCCCCGAGCCAGCGAGTTTACTGGCTGACTTCCGCTTCGCCACGGTCGTTGTTTGCCGGAGGTATCCTCGGAGACTCGTCCCTTGAGCAGTTCAAAAAGGTCCTCGGCCGCTAATGCTAAGTCCGTAGTGCGACCGGCGCCATCCAACAACACGTCAGTCAGATGTTTCGCGAACACGCCGTGCCCGCCCCATCGCTGACCTTCGCGCGAGAACTCACCCGGCCCGCTGGCGATGATTGCGGACAGACCGGCTCGAGTCGCAGTCATTTGGTGGAGTGCCTGTTCAAAAGCCTTCGAGTAGTTTGGATTGGATTCCGGATCGAAGAAGTCGCGGCGCACCGCGTCCGCAATTACCAGAACTCGTGAGGAACGGACTCTACGCGCCAGTGCCTGACCCAACTCGCTCACTGACAGCGCCGTACCGTAAGGGTCCTTCGGATCGGAATCGTAACCGAGGAGGTATGATTCGCCGAACTCGGGTTCGAACAGCCCGTGTCCCGAAAAGAATATCAGGACTGTGTCAGCCTCAGAGACGGACCGCGCGAGCCAATTACCAACCGCGACTTTTATTGCGGCGGCAGTCGCGTCGGCGCCTGTAAGCAGCTTTACATTCTGCGGGTTGACTCCGCGCTTTTGGATAGCCTCTGCGAATAATGCGGCGTCGCGATCGGCGAACTGGAGTTGCTGTCCGCCGAGAAGCTTCTGATATTTAGAAATCCCCACGACGACTGCCCACGTCCTTGGTTGAGGCGCCTGCTGCGCCTGGGCGGTCATCGCCATCGCAGTGCAGAGTAATAAAAGTGCGAACAGCTTCTTAACCATTGTTCACAGATGAGAAAGGGCGCAACCTTCTACTTGAGTAGAGGCCTGCGCCCTTCTGATGTTTCAACGTTATTCGCCCGCTGAGGGCCGTCGTTTACTTGAAGCTCGAGACCGCCGCTCCTTCGTCGTCGAATGATTCAAAAACGGTCAGCAGCTTGGTGATGGTGAGCAGATCATGAATCTTCTTGGTCTGGTTCAGAAGTTTCAACTGTCCGCCATTGTGGTTCGTCGTCGTGTAAGAGCTCACCAACTCGCCTATCCCTGAGCTGTCGACATACGACACGTCGCCGAGGTTCAGCAATATTTTCTTTTTGCCATCGTCGAGCAGACGGCGGACGGCCTCGCGCAATTGGACGCTGCCCTCACCGATCGTGATCTTTCCTGCGAGATCGAGTATGGTGACATCGCCGGCCTGGCGGTCCTTAATATTCAAATTTGCCATCTTCTTACGTCTCCTTTTCCGTGCTCTAAGTTAATTTAATTTTGGCGCTTTACCTTTCTCATCCGCACCACGCTTCCGCCTTCCGGATGAATCGAATGCTCGACTTCATCCATGAAGGTGCGCATATAAAAGATCCCTCGACCGCTCGGGTTTAGCAGGTGATCCGAGTCAGTGGGGTCCGGCAACTGTGCCGGATCGAACCCTTCACCATAATCCCTGACATAAACCGTTACCGCGTCGGGTTCGGTGACAAATCGAACATCCACCTGCTTGTCGGCAGCGCTCTTGTTGCCATGCATTATAGCGTTGATCACCGCCTCGTGCACCGCAAGCTCAATCCAGCTTGCGTCTTCTTCCTCGAATCCGATCTTTGCCGTTACGCTCTTGGTAACCGAAGCGACCAGATCGACGAATTCGAGTTTGCTGTCGATTGAAAGCTCGATGGTCTCTGTCATCGGCTCGCGGGATGCCTTTCGTCTAACCTTTACAAGCCCCTGATCGAACCGCGCAATGACAAGCAAGGTGGTCACAAGGCGCGTCATTGTGTAACATGCGGCCAGTTGCGATGTCAAGATCGATGAAAGTCAAGGGACCCGCGCGCATCAGCGGCTCGTTGAAAGTCCCCGGCGACAAGTCGATCTCTCACCGAGTCGCGTTGCTCGCCTCAATCGCCAGAGGCGCCTCGCGTATCACCGGCTTTGCCTCCAGCGCCGATTGCCGTGCCACCGTCGATTGCATCCGCAAGCTGGGAATCGTGGTTCACGAAGACCCGGTCTCAGGGCTGGTCATTCACGGCGAGGGGTTGTTTGGATACCGTCCCGAGCAGTCCATCGTCCATCTCGACGCCGGGAACTCCGGTTCGACGATACGAATGCTGAGCGGTCTGCTGGCCGGGCAGCGGTTTACCTCTGTGATTACCGGCGATGCCAGCCTGCGCCGGCGGCCAATGGCTCGAATAATCGAACCATTGGGCTTGATGGGCGCGCGCATCGAAGCGACGGCCGCGAATCTTGCGCCGCTGACGATTCATGGCCGAAACCTCCAATCAATAAACTACGCTTCGCCAGTCGCCAGCGCGCAGGTCAAAACTTGTGTGCTGTTCGCCGGACTGCTCGCCGAGGGATCGACGGTTGTGTCTGAACCGGCAGTTTCACGCAATCACACTGAGTTGATGCTGAGGGAATTCGGCGCAACCGTGGACGACTCAAAGCTCGGAACCGTGTCCGTAGATGGTTTGCGCGAACTCACACCACTGGACTACCGAGTTCCCGGTGACCTGTCGTCGGCTGCCTTCTTCATTGCAGCGGCGAGCGTGTTGCCGGACTCCAGTCTCGTGCTTCGCGAAGTAAACCTCAATCCAACTCGCACAGCTTTTGTTGATGTGTTGAAAGAGCTTGGCGCGAATGTGATAACGGGTGACGACCGAGCGCAACACGGCGAGTTGGTGGGCGATATTGTTGTCTCTAGCGCCCGGCTGCGAAGCGCGCGTCGAGGCACGCTGTTATCCGGCGCGATCATCCCAAACCTCATCGATGAGGTTCCGATCCTCGCGGTGGTCGCGACTCAAGTCGAGGGTCGGGTCGAGATTCGCGACGCCCGAGAGTTGCGGATTAAGGAAAGCGATCGCATACGGACGGTGGCCGAGGGCATAAGATCGCTTGGAGGGGAAATCGAGGAGTTTGAAGATGGGTTTGCGATCAACGGGCCACAGAAGCTTAGAGGCGGACGCGTTAAGACCGCGGGCGACCACCGGATAGCGATGGCATTTGCGATTGCGGGGTTAATAGCCGAAGGGACAACCGAGATTATCGACGCTGACTGTGCGAGCGTTTCGTTCCCCGAATTCTACGACTCGCTTGCGATGTTGGCAGGACCGGACACGGTTTATCTCAGATGAATGCATTGCAAGACAAATCACCGATCTTCCTGGTTGGATTCATGGGCGCCGGCAAGACGACTGTCGGCCGCGCCCTTGCTACTCACCTTGGGTATCAGTTCTTTGACCTGGACGACCTGATCACCGAGCGTACCGGCAAATCGGTTCAACAGATCTTCAGCGAGCTCGGGGAAACAGAGTTTCGCAGACTAGAACGAGAGGCTATTCAGTCGTGCGCTAAGCTTGTTCGTTCTGTAGTGGCTCTCGGTGGCGGTGCGTATGTTCACGAAGACAACCGATCTCTACTGCGAGCGATCGGGAAAAGCATCTGGCTCGAATGCCCGCTTGAAGTCTGTCTTGCTAGGATTCGCGGCGATAAGTCGCGGCCCTTGTTGGGAAGTGAGGACGAGATGGTCCGACTCTTAGCGCAACGCCGCGAGTCTTACGCGGACGCGGATTATATCGTTACCGCAGGCGAGCAGAATCCTGAAGAGCTGTCGCTAAAGATAGCGGAGCTCTTGAGACAGTAGTTCCTTTTGCGAGCTTTGCGGTCCTTGGCGTCTTTGCGCTAATAATTCCCATCAAACTCCACGCAATTCAATGGTTCTTCACTGACTCTCATAATACTCGCAGTAATCAATCAGACAGCACTGCTCGCAGAGAGGTTCCCGGGGCCGGCAAACTCTTCGCCCGAGTCGAATCAGATTTATGTGAGCCTCGAAGTACTGCTGCTTGGGGATCATCTCCGCCATCATCCGATGTGCCTCCTCATCCGAGCACTTTTCAGGAATCAGCCCCAGCCTCCGCGCGATACGAAAGATATGAGTATCAATCGGGAAAAAAGGCCGATTGTATGCAAATAGCAGCGTACAGGCGACAGTCTTAGGACCGACGCCCTTTAGACTCCCGAGGAACTCTTTAGCCTGATCGAGCGGCGCGGTTTTTAGGAACGACAGGTCGAGTGAACCGCGACGCTTTTGAATATCCAGCAGCAGTTGTTTGATGCGAGCGGATTTTTGTTTAGCGAGCCCTCCCGATCTAATCGCGGATTTGATTGAGGCGACACGCGCGCGCATCGCCAGATCCCACGAAGGGAACCGGCGTTTCAGGCTTGCGAACGCGCGGTCGCTGTTTGTGTTTGTTGTCGACTGGGAGAGAATAGTTTCAATGAGCACATCGAGCGGATCGAGACCTCGCTGACGCCTCGGCACGCCGTAGACGGCTTTGAGATTTTGAAGAATATAAGGAATCGATTCGGGATGTTGAGATCCGCCGACAGAGGCTTTCTGAGGCATGATCAAATTGTGTATCACCCGGCGTACGAGCTAGCAACTTGAGGTCACCCAAACGTGCGCCCGGAGTCCGCCTTCAGATATCAGCCTAGCATCACGGGTCACGCATCACGGGTCACGCATCACCTTTTACGCATCACGTTTCGCGCATCACGTTTTACGTTTCAATATTCGTTTTGTTGACACTCTTTCGGAGCGTTTGCAATAATCCCTGAGCAACGTAAACGCTGTTAGTTTGATTTCAAGCGCCCGTAGCTCAGCCGGATAGAGCGTTTGCCTACGAAGCAAAAGGTCGCACGTTCGAGTCGTGCCGGGCGCACTTTAGATTCAGGAGAATAAGGTAGGCCCGCTGGCCTGCCTTTCCTGTTTTGTAACCATTTTTATCTCGACCACCTTCTCGCGGGACCGTCGCAGCTCTTCTCTTGGAATATTACAAATCTTGTAATAGACTTGGGTTCAGGTGTGAAGTTATGACTGGGATGCAATTGATGTCAGGAAGGAAGCAGAAAGGGTGGAATCAGCAGCAGGCCGCCACTCGACTCGGTGTCTCTCAACCTTATCTGTCCTTGTTGGAAAAGGGCGACAGGGCCATAACCGAGGAATTAGCTCATAAGGCAGCACATGTCTTCGGCTTATCACCAGCAGCGCTTCCAATGAAAGCAGCTCCAGAAACTCTTAGCTCTGCCAACGAAGATCATCTCGCGGCTGATTTAGCGGCTCTCGGGTATCCGGGTTTCTCTCACCTGAAGTCACAACGGCGCCGAAGTCGGGCGCGTAAGAATCCTGCCGAGGTACTGGCTTCAGCGCTTCAGTCTAGCGATCTCGACAGCCGGTTGACTGAGGCTTTGCCCTGGGTGCTCCTAAGGTTTCCAGAATTGAACTGGCAGTGGCTTGTCAGCGCGGCTAAGCTGAATGACTTACAGAATAGACTCGGGTTTGTGACTAACGTGGCGCGACGACTTGCGGAAAAACGGAGTGAGAGTGAAAAAGCCGCACTCTTGGCCGAGCGGGAATCGGTCTTGGAGCGATCCCGTCTAGCTCGGGAGGATACCCTGTGCCACGAGTCCCTCAGCAAAGCAGAAAGACGATGGCTACGCGATCAT
>Ga0075428_100002199_pt1 | contig 21094 bp, 17 predicted proteins | sample RhiMetdeltSRZDD2_FD_75291 | JGI IMG/M metagenome (GOLD analysis project Ga0075428, IMG submission 75291) | Populus rhizosphere microbial communities from Tennessee, USA - Rhizosphere MetaG P. deltoides SRZDD2 | ecosystem: Host-associated > Plants > Roots > Rhizosphere > Soil | place: USA... | reverse complement strand
TGTGTGGAGGCCCGACGAACCCCGAGCCGGCGAGCAACACCACCGGCCGAAAGGTGTTCTGCCAGAAGTTTCAAAAGGAAATGCCGGGACTCGATGCGCCACCTTGGCCTGGGGAACTTGGCCAGCGTGTGTACGAGAACATCTCCGTTGAAGCGTGGAAGATGTGGGAAGAGCGAATGAAGATGATCCTCAATGAGTACCGGTTGATGCCCTGGCAGAAAGAGGCGCAGCAGCTGGTGACGAAGCACATGGAGGACTTCTTCTTCGGAGAAGGCGCCGCACTCCCGCCCGGGTATGTTCCGCAGCAGAGCAAGGGCTGATCGAATCTATCCAGTGGCAACGTTGATTGCCGGGTCGATCTTGAACTCCAACTGCGCATGCGCCCTGCGCACGGCCGCCTCTGCGTCGACCGGCGTTTCCGCCCGCGCGAAGATAAACCCCAAATAGGATCCCGCCTCCGGCAACGGCTCGAGCAATTGATCGTGCTTCGCGGTAATCCGCACGTCCTCGACGTGTGGAACGGAGCGCGCTGCCTCCTCCCCGTCCACGCGCTTGAACAAGCCGCGCTTCGGAATGGGGACCATCATCACAGCCGACGCGCGCGATTCGCGCCGCCATCCCGTGATGTCCTCGCCGAGAGCGTGACGAAGCAGGATCTCTTCGAGTGACGCGTCCGGCTCGAAGCGCAGCGCTCGTGAACACAAGCCACCGATCGGTCGCGCCGCGACTTCGAGCACGAAGATGCCGTCCGGGCCGACGCGGCATTCCGCGTGAATCGGACCGTGTGAAAGGCCAAGGGCGGAGGTCGCCTGCTGAACGGTCGCCACGAGCGCGGCATGGGTTGCGGCATCGAGCTCTGGGGGCGTGACGTAAATCGTTTCCTCGAAGAACGGGCCGTCCAGCGGATCGGGCTTATCAAACACGGCACAGACGTGCAGCGTTCCGCCGGTCAGCACGCCTTCGACGGCAAATTCGCGGCCCGGGATGAAACCCTCCACGAGGATCGTGTCGCCGGCCACGCTCCGCACCGCACGAACGTCGACCCGGGCAAGCAGCGCGCGGATGCGCTCGATCGCGCGATCGAATTCCTCCGGTGAGTTGGCGCGTATCACGCCGCGGCTGCCCGACAAGCCGAGCGGCTTCAGAACGCACGGAAAGCTAACGTTCGGATAGTAGACCGACGATCGAATGCGGTCGCTCAACGGGATCGCGAAGTGCCATGGCACCCACAATCCATACGCACCAAAACGCCTGCGTGCCTCGCGTTTGTTCCCGCTCGCCGCCGCTGCATCGGGGTCGTTGCCTGGCAGTCCGAGCATCCTGGCGGCGCGCGCGGCGAGGACCGCCGGACGATCGCCCACGGCAAGCACGCCGTCGAACGGCCGGCGCGCGGCTTCGGCGGAAATCGCCTCGAGCGAATGCCGCTCGTCGTAAAAGCGAATCGCAATCGCGCGGTCCTGCCACGGATCGTCGAGGTGGTGACACCGATCGGTGGCAAACACCAGCTCGACGCCGAGCCGCGCCGCGGATTCGTGAAACGACCTCAGCTGATAACCGGTCGACGCTGATAGCAGAAGAACTCTACGCACGAGATTAACGAGTCAAGACTAACGACTAAAGACTACCAACTAACGACTAAATCAGGGCAACCTGCTCTGATGCTGGCTCCGCTCAACAGTACCAGGGCTCGTTCAGATACGGAATCGTCGCACGCGACGGCAGCGGCGGCGACGTCGGGCGAAGCGGCAGCGCCGCTCGCTCGTGGGCCAGCTGCCAAATCCGCTCGAACACGTTGCGACGCGAGGCGGAAAGGTTCACGCCAACAGTCCGCTCGACGTCTTTCTGCAACGCATCAACGCGCGAATCCGGATGCGTCCAGCGGTATGTCAGTGAGCCATGATCGAAGGCGCCAGTCAGGCGCCGGACGTCAGGTAACTCTAGCAAACGCGAGCCCTCGGTGATGAGCAGACGGATCGCCAACTGGATCGGCGCAACGTGCTCGATCAACCGCAAGCGATCGATCGCCTGCAGAAGCTCACAGTAACTCTCGAGGGTCGTCCACGGCGTAAACGCCACGAACGTTGGCGCGAGCGGTAACCCCACTCGATCGAAAAGCGCGACAGCCTGCTCGAAATCGGCGCGGGTGTGCCCCTTCTCGAGCGCCGTCAGCACCTCGTCGTCTATCGATTCGACCGCGCTGATGACGAACGCGCATCCAGTATCGCGGAGCAGTGGCAACCGATCGTGATGCCGCAGCAGGTGCTCGATCTTGATCGTGACGTCGTACGACGTGCCGGGGAACCGCTCGGCAAATTCGCGAATGACGGCGGTTGCGTGACCGATGCCATTGAAAAAGTCGGGATCGCCGAACGTGATGTGCCGTGCGCCAGCCTCGACCTGTCCGGCAATGTCGGCGATCACAACGGGTACGGGCACGATGCGGAACCTGCCGTCGTACACAGGAACGATCGGGCAATGCCTGCAACGATGTTTGCACCCGCGGCTGGCTTCCGTGTACCCCGTCACCCGCCGTTCGCTCCCCTGCTGCAATGTCGCGTACCGCGCCAGTGGCAACAAACCAGATCGATCCGGGATGCGGAACGTCACGCGCGGCACGGAGGCCACGACGGGCTGGTCAACAGCAGGCTGACACACGCTCCGGACGAGGTCGTCCTCGAACTCCCCACCGACGATCGCGGTGATCCCGCGCTCGCGCAGCGCCTGCGCGTTGAGCGGCGCGTACAACCCGTACGCAATCAGCTGAGCGTCGGGATTTAACGATCGCACGCGGTCGATGACCGGCATCGCCAGACGCGTGGCCGTGTGCATGGGAAGAAAGAACGCAATCGCTGCGGCACGCCCGACGACCTCGGCATCCAGCTTCTGCCGCGCGAGGTCAGAACAGATCACGTCGTGGCCGGCGGCGCGAAGCGCAGCGGCGGCCGAGGCCAAGCCAAACGGCTGACGCCCCAAGTCGTAAGTGGAGACGAGCAAGACCACTGAATGAATTGTATCCTTTACACCATGAGCCAACCCGCCCGTGCTCGCGTCGTCGAAACAGCCCCGGCCCTCGACGACCGGGCCTTTTTCGGGCATCCACCCGGCCTGGCCACGCTGTTTTTCACCGAAATGTGGGAGCGTTTCAGCTACTACGGCATGCGGGCGTTCCTCATGTTGTATATGGTGACGCCTGCCGCCGCCGGAGGTCTTGGCCTCGCGGATGCGGACGCTGGGTCGATCTACGGTACGTACACCGGGAGCGTCTGGGGCGCTGCCATTCTCGGCGGCCTGATCGCCGACCGTTTCCTGGGACAGTATCGCAGCGTGCTCTATGGTGGCATCCTCATTGCCGCTGGGCACGTCACGCTCACATTTCGAGAGATCACCTTCTTCTACAGCGGTCTCGCGCTGATCGTCATCGGCACCGGCCTTCTCAAAGCGAATGTGAGCACGCTCGTCGGATCGTTGTATCAACCCGGTGATCCTCGCCGCGATGCGGGGTTCTCGCTCTTTTACATGGGCATCAATCTGGGGGCGCTGCTCGGTCCCTTGGTCGCAGGGTATCTCGCGGAACGGGTGAGCTGGCACGTGGGATTCGGGGCCGCGGCGATCGGGATGGCCCTGGGTCTCGTCCAATACGTTCTCGGGCGCGGGCGTCTGCAACCAGCGATCCAACGCATCGCCACGCAGCCGAAGCCTGCAGCGCCTGCGGCCGCGGCGCGACCCGAACCGGCCGAGGCGGGCCGCGCGTTGGGATTCACGCCGGTTGAATGGAAGCGCATCGGCGCGATCGTGCTGCTATTCATTTGCGCAACGTTCTTCTGGGGCGCATACGAACAGGCGGGATCGACGTTGACGCTCTTCGCCGCACGGTTCACCCGGCTTGAACTGCTTGGAATTTCATTCCCCGTTTCCTGGTTCCAGATGGTGCAGCCGATCTGCGTGATTCTGCTGGCGCCGCTGTTCGCATGGTTGTGGATCAGACTCGGGCCGCGCGAGCCATCGGTCCCAGCGAAGTTCGCGCTCGCGCTCGTGTTCATGGCCTTGTCGTTCTTCGTCCTCGTACCTGCCGGTGCGATGGCGCAAGGCGACAGCGTGCGCGTCAGCCCCATGTGGCTCGTCACCGCCTACGCGATTTCGGTGGTCGGCGAGCTCTGCCTCAGCCCGATCGGCTTGAGTGCGGTCACGAAGCTGGCCCCCGTCCGGATTCTCGGCCTCATGATGGGAGTCTGGTTCCTGTCGAATGCGTTCGGCAACAAGCTCGCCGGTACGGCGGCGGGCTACATCAGCACCATGCCGCTCGAGAGTCTGTTCGGTGTAGTCGCGGCCATCCTCGCGACGGCGGCGCTCGTCATGTTCGTGCTCGTCAAGCCGATCACGCGGCTGATGGGCGACGCGCGGTAGATTCTTCGGCCCATGCCTCTCGAAAAATATCGCGAGAAACGTAACTTCAAGAGCACACCCGAACCGGCGGGCGACCTCACCCTTGCCGGCAGCCGCGCGACGCGTGCCAAATCCGGCGCCGGCCTGTTCTTTTGCGTCCAGAAACACCTTGCCAGTCACCTTCACTACGACTTTCGGCTCGAGTACAACGGCGTGCTGTTGTCCTGGGCCGTCCCCAAGGGACCGTCGCTCGATCCAAAGATCAAGCGGCTGGCCATGCACGTGGAAGATCATCCGTTCGAGTACGGAACGTTTGAGGGCGTGATCCCGGAAGGGTACGGCGCGGGGATTGTGATGCTCTGGGATCAGGGGACGTGGATGCCACAGGGCGACATCGAACAAGGTCTGAAAAAGGGTGACCTGAAGTTCACGCTCGACGGCTACAAGTTGAAGGGATCCTGGGTGCTCGTCCGCACCGGTGGTCGATGGGCCGGCGGTGGCGGACGAAGCTGGCTGCTCATCAAACATCGCGACGAGTGGGCGGGCGATCTGGACATCGCTGAGTTCGCGCCGTTGAGCGTCAAGAGCGGCGGCAACTTCGAAGACATCCTCGCCGCGGACAAGCCGGATGTGTGGGTCTCGCATCGACCTGCCAAGGGCGGCGAGACGGGAGCGATGCTTGACGAGATCATCCGCAAGGCCGCAGCGTTGAAGGCCGGCCGCAAACCGCCGGCCGCAACGAAAGCCGCACCGACCAAAAAAGCCCGCAAACAGTCGGCGTCAACCAAGACCGCTGCGCGAAAGACAGCTCCCAAGAAACGTCCTGTATCCTGACATCATGAATAAAAGCGATTTCATTCTGTTCAGCGGCGGCGCCGCCGGTGCTGAGGCCGAGTTCGGCGCGTGCGCCGAGCGGCACGGCATCGAAGAAGTGAACTTCACGTTCGACGGACACAAGGATGTCCGCACCCGCGGCATTCGCGTGCTGAACCACGAGGAGCTGCAAGCCGGCGATGTCAGCCTCGAGTACGTGTCGAAGTTGATGAACCGCCGCTACACCGATAGCCCAACGATCCGCAGAGTTCTGCAGACACTCTGGTATCAGGTCAACAACGGCCAGGAAATCTACGTCATCGGCGTGATTCTGGACGATGGGACCGTGCGCGGCGGGACGGGATGGGGTGCTGAATTCGCGAAGTTGTGCAACAAGCCGCTGTTCGTGTTCGATCAGGAAAAGAGCGGCTGGTTCGAGTGGACCGGGCAGACCTGGAAGCTGCACGGCGCGCAGGCACCCCGCATCACGCATCCGCACTTTACCGGCACCGGCACGCGCCGACTTCAGGACAACGGCCGGCAGGCGATCGAGGATCTCTTCACGAGCTCTTTCGAGAGATAGCCGCGCGCTCTTCGAGCTCGAGCCATCGCTTCAGCGCGGCCTCGAGCTCGACGCCAATCTGATCGACTCGTGCCAGCACGCTCCGGATGTGATCCGCGGACTCTTTATAAAAGTCCGCGGACTCCGATTCCTGCCGAAGCCGCTGTTGCTCGGTCTCGAGTGCTTCGATGTGCGCCGGCAGCCCGTCGAACTCCCGCTGCTCCTTGAACGAGAGCTTCTTCTTTGGGTCGGGTGCTTGCGGGGACTCCTTTGCTGCACGCCGCTCTCTCACGGGCGCGCTCTGCGCGGCCAGGCCGTGCTCGTCGGCAGCTTTCCGCGCTGCCGACTGACGGAGAAAATCCTGCCACCCGCCGACATACTCGACCACTTTCCCGTCGCCTTCGAACGCGAGCGTGCTCGTCACGATGTTGTCCAGAAAGGCGCGGTCGTGGCTGACGAGCAGCACCGTTCCGGGGAACTCGGCGATCCGCTCCTCGAGGAGCTCGAGCGTCTCGATGTCGAGATCGTTTGTCGGCTCGTCCATCACGAGCACGTTCGCGGGACGTGAGAAGAGGCGCGCGAGCATCAGCCGGTTCCGTTCTCCACCCGAAAGCGACTTGACCGGCGACACAGCGCGCTCGCGCGGGAAGAGAAAGTCGGCGAGATACCCGATGACGTGTCTGGGCTGGCCGTCGATCACCACGGTATCGTTGCCGTCGTTGACGCTCTCCGCGACGGATCGTTCGGGCTCCAGCTGCTCGCGCTGCTGATCGAAGTACGCAATCTGGACGCGGGCGCCCCGGACGATCGTGCCGGCGCCTGGTTGGATCTCTCCAACCAGCAGTCGAAGCAGCGTCGTCTTGCCTGATCCATTGGGACCGATGAGCCCGATGCGATCGCCGCGCAGAATGCGCTGCGTGTAGTCACGCACGATCGGCACGCCGTCGTACGCTTTCGTCACGGAGTCTGCGTCGAAGACCACGCGGCCAGACGCTTCGGCACTGTCGATCGACAGCCGCACATCACCCGGGTTGGTGCGCCGCGCGGCTCGTTCGGCGCGAAGCGCCAGGAGCGCACGGACGCGGCCCTCGTTGCGCGTCCGCCGCGCTTTCACGCCCTGGCGCAGCCACGCCTCTTCCTTCGCAAGCTTTCGATCGAGGCGGTCGGCGGCGCGCGCGTCGGCTTCTTCGGCGGCCGCCTTCTTCTCCAGATAACTGGAATATGTTCCTGGCCAGGATGTCAGCGTGCCGCGATCCAAGTCCACGATCCGCGTGGCCAGCGCGGACAGAAACGCACGGTCGTGCGTGACGAACAGCAGCGCCCCAGAGAATTCGCGCAGGTGCGTTTCGAGCCACTGAATCGCTTCGATGTCGAGATGATTGGTCGGCTCATCGAGAAGCAGGAGATCCGGCTCGGAGACGAGCGCTTTGCCGAGCAGCGTGCGCCGCCGCCACCCTCCCGACAGCTCGCGCAGCGGCCGATCGGCCGGCAGCGACAACTTCGAGATGACCAGTTCGACCTTCTGCTCGAGCCGCCACCCGTCACGCTCCTCGAGCTCGTGCTGCAGCGCACCGAGCCGCTCGAGGCCGCCGGGCGCATCGGCCGCGTCCATCGCCGCGTGGTGGTAGCGGGCAACGAGATCGCCGAGGTCGCCCAGGCCCGCGGCCACTTCGTCAAAGACGGTCCGATCGGCACCGATCGGCACGTCCTGATCCAGTCGGGATACACGCAAGCCTGGGGCGCGCCAGATCGTGCCGGCATCCGCTGCCTGTTCACCGGCAACGACTCTCAACAGGCTCGACTTTCCCGCGCCATTCCGGCCAATGAGACAGATGCGCTCGCCGGGTTCGATCCGCAGGCTTGCCTCGTCGAAGAGTGGCAGATGTCCGAAGGCGAGCGAGACGCGATCGAGCGTGAGGAGGGGCACTTCGAGTTCGGGGTTCGGGCCTCGGGAACCAGCTTTAGCGAATGATGGCGCCGGTGGCCTTCAACTGGTATTGCTGTGAGGCTTTGGGATCGGCCTTGGCGTGCTCGCCGGCAGCCTCTTTCGAATCTGCCGTGCCGCCGACGGCCTCGAACACACCTTCCGCCGAGACCTTTTTCCCTTTCGCCGTCATCGGAAACACAATCACGCCATCGTCCACCTTGAGCCGCACTGTTGGACCGGCCGGGTCGTCGGTCGATGCAACCGCCAGCCAGCACCCCATGTGCGCACACACGGCGGTAGCGACGCCGTCCACGCGAACCGACTTACCCACGTACTCGCGCGGCCGCTCCACGAGCGCCGTAATCGGCGTCGTCTCTTTCAACGAGACGCCGGTTCCAAGCTTCGTCTCAGCATCACCCTGGGGGAGAATCGCGGCGGCAATGACGGCAATGACGATCAGCAACTTTGCCATTCCTAATCCTACGGCGGGTGTGACAGATTTGTCGATTGCAGATTGCGGATTGCAGATTGTGGATTGCCAGATTGTGGATTGCAGATTGTGGATTGCAGATTGCGGATTGCGGATTGCGGATTGCGGATTGCGGATTGCGGATTGCGGATTGCGGATTGCGGATTGCAGATTGTTCAACGCACAGAAGCTCCTGGTTCGCAGAAACTTCACAGCGTACGTTCGATCCCTAACGGAAACCGCGCGAGTCTACGTCTCAGCCGCGGCGTGAGACTTGCACCACTCGGCGGCATGAATCCGAAAGCCGTCGCTCTTCAGAAACGAACTCGAGCCTTTCACAACCGCGTGATCACGTTCGTTGAACAGTTGCCATCTCACGTCGCGGCAAGGCGAATCATTCCGCAACTGCTCGATTCGGCCGGAAGCACGGCGAGCAATTACAGAAGTGCCTGTCGCGGTAGATCGAATCGCGAGTTCATCGCAAAGTTAGGTGTCGCGGCTGAAGAGGCCGATGAGACAAAAGGTTGGCTGCAAGCGCTCCTCGATGCCGGGCTCGGCGACGCCGCGGAGCTAGCAGCTCTGGTCAGCGAGGCGGACGAACTGACCGCTATCTTCGTCGCATCCCAAAAAACCGCCCGGGCGAACGCTGAGAAGCGGCAACGACCACGGGAGAACGCTCGACGATCGCGACGACAGCAATGAAAACAAGCACCAAGCAAATCGGCAATTAGCAATCCACAATCCGGCAATCCACAATCCGGCAATCCACAATCCGGCAATCCACAATCCGGCAATCTGCAATCTGCAATCTGCAATCTGCAATCTGCAATCTGCAATCTGCAATCTGCAATCTGCAATCTGCAATCGAAAATCTGCAATCGACACGCCTACAACAACCTTTTAGCGAGCACGGCCCACACGGCCTGCGCCAGACGACGTCGATCGTGGCGGGCAATCTCGTCGGACCAGAACTCGCCCAGCACGACCTCGCAGCCGTCCGGCACATTGCCCATCGCGAGCGGCCGCTTGTGTTCCGCCAGGTAGCGCGCGAGGGTGTCGTGGGACGGCGTCGCGGTATTGATGATGGCGACGTCGATCGGCCGCCCGATCGCGTCGCTCATGCGCCGTACCGCCTCGCCCGCTGTGAACTCCCACATCCCGCGGCCTTCCGTCAGAAGATTCGTGACGAGCACGATCGGCCCCCGAACGGCACGAATCACCTCCGGTGCGCCACGCACCAGCAGGATAGGCATGAGGCTGGTGTAGAAGCTGCCTGGCCCGATCACCACGGCATCGAGTGCTTCAATCGCGCGTCGCGCGGCGTCGTGCAGTCCAACTTCGGGCTCCAGCCAGAGACGTTTGATCGCGTGGCCGGCTGTTTGCCCGGCATCGACTTCCACTTCGCCGCGGGTGTTCGAGCCGTCTCCGTACTCCGCGCAAATGCTCGCCGGCTCGGTGCTCACCGGCCATACGTGCCCTTCGCAGCCGAGCAGCGCGCGCAGTCCATCGACGGCCGCGAGGAAATCACCGCTGTAGCGCTCCATCATTGAGAGCAGCAGGTTGCCGCCGGTGTGTCCGCGCAACCGCGCGTGCTGCTCGGGCATCTGCAACCGCGCGAGGAGGACATTGCGCGCTTCGCGCTCGTTGCGGGCCAGCGCCAGCGCGCAGCGCAGCACGTCGCCAGGTGGCAGGACGCCGAGCTCGTCGCGCAACTGCCCGGAGCTGCCGCCGCTGTCGAACATCGTCACGACGGCGTGCACGATGAGCCATGGATTAGTTTTGAGGCCGCCGATCAAGCTCGGCAGGCCGGTTCCGCCGCCGAGGCATCCAACATTCAAGGTCCGAAGCTGCATCGAGGCGCTCAGTATAATGGCGAAGATGGTTGCACCCGCATCTGCGCCGCTGTCTGAGCGGCATCGCGACGCGCTTCACACCCTCGTCGCGGATCTCACCAGCGTTTTTGGGAGCCGGCTTCGATCGGTTGTCGCGTACCGGCAGGATCACAGAACTACGTCCGACGAACGCGCGCGCGCGTTGGCGGTGGTCGAGCACCTGACCACCGACGACCTCCGTCAGCTCGTGCCAAAAGCGCGCGACTGGATCAAGCGCGGCCTCGGCGTGCCGCTGATCCTCACGCACCACGAGTTCGTTCGGACGCTCGACGTCTTCCCGCTCGAGTACGGCGAGATCATCGCCAGTCATGTCGTCATCGCCGGTGTGAATCCTTTTGCCGGCGTACACGTCGCGGATGTCGATCACCGCCGCGCGTGCGAGCACGCGGCCAAGAGCCACCTCATTCATCTCCGTGAGGGCTACCTCGAAACGCTCGGCGAGCCCTCGAGGATCGTCAACCTGATCGCCGACTCGGTGCCGGCCTTCCGAAGCGTAATCGCACACATCGTCCGGCTCGAGCGCGGCGTCGACGTGCCCGCCGTTTCTACCGACGACCACGCGCTGGCCGCCGAAGTCCAGAACATCATCGGCGTGCCCGCATCACTCGTGGACGAAGTGCTCGGCTCGATGCGCGGCGCGACCACGATTGCCGATCCGTCCGTGCTCCTGACCCGCTACATCGACGCGGTCACGGGCATCTGGCGCTTCGTGGACAGGTGGAAGGTCGACTAAGGCAGAAGGCACATGACAGAAGGCAGAGGGCAGAAGGCAGAGGGCAGAAGGCAGAAGGTAGGGAAGAGGCCAAAATGTTGACGTCGCTCATCACCCTTGCCTTTTGCCTTCTGCCTTCTGCCTTCTTCCTTGCTCAAGATCCACCCATCCTCACGGGTCCCGTCAACGATTTCGCGAACGTCATCGACGCCACTAGCACGCGCGACTTGGAGCAGCTCGTCGAGTCACTACGGACTGCCACAGGGGACGTCATCGTCATTGCCACGGTGCCGACGTTCAAACCGTACGCGACCATCGATGAGTACGCCGTCAAGATGTTTGAGAACGGTGGAAAGGGAATCGGCGAGAAGGGCAAGGACAACGGTATGCTGATCGTGGTCGCGGTTGACGATCGGCGAGTGCGAATCGAGCCGGGGTACGGGCTCGAGGGGTTCATTACGGACGGCTTCGCGGGTCAAACGATCCGCGAGTACATGACGCCGGCGTTCCGGCAAGGCCGTTACGGCCGGGGTCTCGTCGCGGCAACGACGCGCCTGGTGCAGCGGATCGCAGAACAGCGCGGCGTATCGCTGCCTGCCCTCCCAGCGCCGATCGCTGTCCCACCGGCGCCGGCGTCCGGAGGGGGATCGAGCGGCGGTGGCTTTCCCGTCCCCCTGATATTCATCGGGCTTTTCCTCCTGCTCATGCTGATGAGCCGTCGCCGCCGGCGGCGACGCCGTCGCCACTGGGGCGGCGACTCGTGGAGTGGGTGGAACAGTGGCGTCGGACCGTTCGGTGGTGGATTCGGTGGATTCGGCGGTGGGTTCGGAGGCTTCGGCGGTGGTGGCGGCGGCGGTGGTGGATTCGGCGGGTTCGGCGGCGGCCGCAGCGGTGGGGGCGGCGCCTCAGGAGGTTGGTAGTCATGCACATGAAGCTTCGCGGCCGGCTGCAGACGGCCATTGTGATTGCCTTGGCGCTGGTGCTGCCGGGCTGCTCCTACAACACCTTCACGAGCCAGGAAGAACAGGTCAAAACGGCGTTAGCCGAAGTGCAGAACCAGTTGCAGCGCAGGAACGACCTCATTCCCAACCTGGTTGAGACAGTCAAAGGGTTTGCCTCGCAGGAGCGAGACATCTTCATCGCCATCGCGGAATCGCGATCGCGAATGATGAACGCAAAGACGCCCGACGAGCAGGTCGAAGCGGCGAACGCCCAGACCGCTGCCCTCGCGCGTTTGCTGGCCGTCGTCGAGAACTACCCGCAGCTGAAATCGGACGTGAATTTTCAGCGATTGATGGACGAATTGGCTGGTACCGAGAATCGAATTGCCGTGGCGCGTCAGCGCTACAACGATGCCGCGCGGCAGTACAACACGCTCCGCCGGCAATTCCCGTCGAACGTCACGGCGAAGATGTTCGGCTTCCATGAATACAAGTATTTCGAGGCGCCGCCGGAGTCGCAAAAACTGCCGAGGGTAGATTTCAGCCGCTGAGCCGCGTACGATTCGCTGTATAAATAGCCACGACGACGGGCGCTGCGGCGCCTTCAAAGAGCCTTCCGGGAGGAGGAAGATCGTGGCGATCGTTCGAAGCGGGCGCGTGCGCCTCATTGTCTGGTTAGGGTTGGGACTCGTAGCGATCGGCGGCGGCCGGGGCATGATGGCCGTGCAACCGCCGGCGCAGCAGCCGGAAGCTGCGCCTCGCATTGTCAATCAATCGAACGATCCACTGCTGAAGCGGTTCGTCTGGCGCTCGATCGGCCCTGCGGTGATGGGTGGCCGGGTGGACGACATCGCCGTCGACGAAAGCACTCCATCGACGATTTACATCGGATACGCGACCGGCGGCATCTGGAAATCGACCAACAACGGCACGACGTGGAATCCGATCTTCGACGAGTACCCCGTCGCCTCGATCGGCGACATCGAAATCGCACCGTCGAACCCCAGCATCATTTACGTCGGCACCGGCGAACCGAACAATCGCCAGAGTTCGTCGTTCGGCGGCGGCGTGTATAAGTCCACCAACGGTGGACAGAAGTTCGAATACGTCGGTCTGAAGGAAACGCAGACCATCGCGAAGGTGGTCGTTCATCCGAAAGATCCCAACACGGTCTACGTGGCGGCGGTGGGACATCTCTTCGGACCCAACCCTGAGCGTGGCGTCTACAAATCCACTGACGGGGGCAAGACCTGGACGAACACCAAGTTCATCGACAACGACACGGGCTTCATCGATCTGGTGATGCACCCCACCGATCCGAACACGTTGTTTGCCGCCTCCTATCAGCGGCGGCGGCAGCCGTGGGGATTCAACGGCGGCGGCCCCGGCAGCGGCATCTGGCGGACGAGCGACGGTGGCAAGACGTGGACGAGGCTGACGGGGAACGGCCTTCCGACCAATCCGATCATCGGCCGCATTGGCCTCAACTTCAGCCGCTCCAGGCCAACCGTGATCTACGCGCAGATGGAAGTTGGCGCGAGCGGCGGCACCGGCGCGGGAGTGAACGAGGACGGCACGCTGGTGCAGCCCGGACAGGGTCGTGGCGGCGGAGGCGGAGGTGGCGGGCGCGGTGGCGCCGCCGAAGCACCGCCCGATCCGAAACGCAGCGGTGTCTGGCGGTCTGACGACGGCGGTAAGTCGTGGAAATTCCTGGCGAACAATAACAACCGCCCGATGTACTACAGCAAGATCCGCGTCGATCCGAGCAACCCCGATATCGTCTACACGACAGGCGCCAGCGCGTCTAAGTCAGTCGACGGCGGAAAGACGTTCAACATAATGGGCGGCCAGAGCCACGGCGATCATCACGCGCTCTGGATCAATCCGCGAAACGGCAACCATTTGATCATCGGCAACGACGGCGGCATTGACGTCAGCTACGACCAGGGAGACACCTGGGAAGAACTGAGCCTGTCACCGCTCGGCCAGTTCTACGCGATCAGCGTGGACATGCGGAAACCGTATTACGTCTGCGGCGGTCTGCAGGACAACGGATCGTGGTGCGGTCCGAGCGCGGTACGCAACAGCGCGTCCGGCGTCATGAACTCCGACTGGTACCGCATTGGTGGAGGCGACGGCTTCTATACCGCCAACGATCCGACGGACTGGACGATCGGCTACTCCGAATCACAGGACGGCGCGACCAACCGCTACGATCTCAAGACGGGCGCAACCCAATCCATCAGGCCGAGCCCGCCATTCGCGCCACCGCCTCCTGCGCCGGAAACTCCGCCAACCACGCCAGGCGGCGCCCCGGCGCAAGCGGGACAACCAGCGCAAGCGGCGCAACAACCAGGCGGCGCGCAAGCAGCCGCGCCCGGGGGAGGCCGCGGGGGTCGTGGCGGCGGACCCGGCAACATCGTTCCACCGCCGCCGGCGGGCACCTTCTACCGCTTTTACTGGAGCACGCCGTTCATCCTCTCGCCGCACGATGCATCCACGGTGTATCTCGGCGGCGATCGCTTGTTCAAATCGACGACCCGCGGGGACTCATGGACGGCATCGCCCGATCTCACGAGGAACGTCGGTCGAAACGATCGACCCATCATGGGGGTCGCTGGCACTGCGCCAATGGCATCGAAGCACGACGGCGCGGCGTCGTACAGCAACGTCGTCACGATTGGCGAATCACCGCTGGTGTCGGGAGTCGTGTGGGTTGGCACCAATGACGGCAACGTGCAGCTCACACGTGACGGCGGCGCAACCTGGAAGAACGTCGTCGAAAACATCAAAGGCGTCCCGCAGGAAACTCATGTCTCACGAGTGGAGCCGTCGCACGTCGACGCCGGGACGGCGTACGTCACATTCGATGGGCACCGCACCGACGATCACAAGCCGTACGTGTTCGTCACGCGCGACTTCGGCCAGACGTGGAGCTCGATCGCGGGCAACTTGCCGGAAGGCAATGTGAACGTGATCCGGGAAGACCCGGAGAACCGCAACCTGCTGTACCTCGGCACCGAGTACGCGTTCTACATCTCTCTGAACGGCGGCAAGGAGTGGAAGCGGTTCATGAACGGCCTGCCGACGGTGCGGATTGACGACATCATCGTCCATCCACGCGACAACGACGTCATCGTCGGAACGCACGGCCGGAGCATTTACATCATCGACGACATTACGCCTCTGCAGCAGTTGAGCGAGGCCGTGACGTCAACCGACGCGCACCTCTTCATGCCTCGGCCGACAACGGCATTCGTGACCGACATCACCAGGGCCAACGGACTCGGTGGTGACAAACATTTCCGCGGCCAGAACCCGCAGGGCGGCGTGGCCATCAGCTACTACTTGAAAGATGCCGTGTCGGGAGACGTCAAGATCGCCATCAGCGATAACAACGGACGCGTGGTGCGAGAACTCGACGGCACGAAAGAAGCCGGCTTGAACAGGGTGCAGTGGAACCTCGCGCCGACGCAGGTTCAGGGGCGCGGCGCGCAGTTCGGGCGCGGCGGTCGTGGCGGCGGACGCGGCATTCCGTTCATTACTCCGAATGCGGTCGCACCGGGCACGTACTTCGTCAAGCTCACGGTCGCCGGAAAAGAGCTGATGACGAGCGTCCAGGTTCAGCCGGACGTGATCAGATAAACAAGGAGAGCATGGCAATCGTCGACGCGCTCTTGCCGGAATTCGACCACGAGTTCGCCACCACGCGCCGGCTGCTCGATCGTGTGCCTCCGGCGCAGTTCTCGTGGAAGCCGCACGACAAGTCGATGAGTCTCGGCCAGCTTGCGGCGCATCTCGCGAACATCCCGTTCTGGTGCACGGCGACGCTCGAGGCCGATTCTCTCGATCTCGAAGCGATGGGCGACGAGGCTCGTCCGAAGGAGCCGGAGTCGCGCGACTCGCTGTTGCGCGACTTCGACACCCGGCTGAACACCGCGCGCCAGCGGTTGGTGGCGACCACCGATCCAGAATTCCTGCTGCCGTGGACGCTGAAGAGCGGCGGCCAGGAATTCTTCACGATGCCGAAGATCACGGTGCTGCGCACGTTCGTGATGAACCACCAGATTCACCATCGCGGGCAGCTCTCCGTGTATCTGCGGCTCAACAACGTGCCGGTTCCGCCGATTTACGGCCCCACGGCGGATGAACCAGCCTGAAGTCTCCAGGGGAGCCGGGCTTTTTGTCGTTGCCCTGCTCCCCTTCGTTCTTCTTGCCACGCTGAATTCGGGTGGGTATCGCTACGGCGCCTCCGATCAGGCCTTCTACGCGCCGGCCATCCTCGAAGGAGTGGACGCGTCGCTCTTTCCGCGCGACTCCGATCTCATTCGCTCCCAGGCGCGGTTGACGCTGGTGGATAACGTCATCGGGCCCCTCGGCAGGGTGACGGACGTGGAGTTGCCGACACTCTTTGCCGCGCTGCAAGTCGTCACGCTCGCGCTGCTGCTCCTCGCCGCCCTCCGGATCGCCATGTCTTTCTACAAGACATCGTGGGCGAGCGTCGCCCTTGCAGCCGCGGTGACGCTTCGCCACGCGATCACGAAGTCTGGCACCAACACGCTCGAAGGCTACTTCCATCCGCGCCAGTTGTCGTTTGCGATCGGCGCACTTGCGATCACCGAGTTTCTGCGCGGCCGCTACGGCCTGATGGTCCTGCTCGTGGCCGCGGCTGGCGCGCTGCATCCGACGACGGCGCTGTGGTTTGCGATTTGGCTTGGCGTGGCGACGTTTGTCGCGGAACGACGCCTGCGAGCGCCGGTCCTGGCGGGAGCCGTCTGCGTCGCGCTGCTGGGCATCGCTGCTCTCGTGGCGGGCCCACTTGCGGGCCGTCTCGTCCGGATGGACGCGGAGTGGCTGGCCACGCTCTCCACGAAGGACTATCTCTTTCCGCTGCGTTGGCCGTTGACCGCCTGGATCGTGAACCTCGGCTACGTCCCGATCATCGCGCTCATTTACCGACACAGGCGTGCGGCTGGCGCGCTGCTCGAGCGGGAACCCGCGCTGGTCGTGGGATGCCTGTCACTGGTCGTCGTGTTTCTCGCACTGCTGCCGTTCAACGCCGCCGGGCTCGCGCTGGCCATTCAGCTTCAACCCGCACGGATCTTCTGGATGCTCGATTTCCTCGCCATCATCTACGTCGTCTGGGCTGTTGCGGAGGGACGCACGCCGAGCGTCGCACGCGCGCGGCTGGCGGCCGTCGGCATGGTGGTTCTGTCAGTCGTGCGCGGCACGTACGTGATGTTCGTGGAGTTCCCGGATCGGCGAATCGCGCAGATTGACGTGAACCGCGACGACTGGGGTCAGGCGATGACGTGGGCACGAGGGACCGAGCGCTCGAGCGGGTGGCTGGCCAGCCCGGACCACGCGGCGCGCTACGGTACCAGCATTCGGGTCGCCGCCGAGCGCGATGTGTTTGTGGAAGCGATCAAAGACGGTGCGGTGGGGATGTACGACAGAGCCGTCGCGCTGCGCACGCGAGACCGCGTCGAGGAGCTTGGCGACTTCCCCACGCTCAGTCCGGATCACGCGCGAGCCCTGGCCCGCAAGTACGATCTCGACTACCTCGTGACCGAGCAGACGCTGGACCTGCCAGAAGTGTTCAGCGCCGGAAAACTAAAAATCTACCGACTCCGCCCCTAGTCTACCTTCTGCTTCTGCCGTCTGCCTTCTGCCTTCTGCCTTCTGCCTTCTGCCTTCTGCCTTCTGCCTTCTGCCTTCTGCCTTTCTTAAACCCACCTTTCTTTCAGCATGCGGAACCAATGGCGCGCGTGCTCCGTGGTGATCACCCAGTTAGCGAGGCTGGCCCCTTCAGCCACCGCCCAGCGCAATCCGCGCTGCATCACGGCATGCGCATCGGCGCCGTCGATCGGGTCGCCGAACTCTGGCGCCTGAACGACCCTGGCGCCGATCGTGGCCCGGCGAATGCCACCGAGGAGGATGTAGTACACGCACGCGATGAGCGCGAACATCAACACCATCGCCGGCAGGGCGATGCGAAACAACTCGGTTGGACGGACGCCCGCCGCGAGCGACGTCAGTAGGAGAATTGTCAGATCAATCGCGACCAGGATGCCGCCATCGATCAAGGCAGCCGCTTGAGGCCGCCACGCCGGCGCGACCGTGACCGATGGAACTGCGTCGGCTTCTTTCGACACCGCGACGGTTCGCCGCGGCTGCGGCCGTTCGATCCCGCGCACCCGAGCCAACCCGTCCATCGGATCCTCGAGTTCGCGCAACCGGGACTGCACCTCGGCCAGCACCTCTTCAGGCGACATCCCAACCGCGGTTGCGTAGGCTCGAATCGCGTGCCGCCCGTAGAGGCCCGTGGGCAGGTCCTCGAACGCCCCCTGCTCGATTAGCACGAGATTCTGCTCACGAACGCCCCCCTCGTGCGCGATTGTCGTCAGCGACAGCCCGCGCCGCAGCCGAGCCTGCCTGAGTCGTTCGTGTAATAGCGTGCACATCTTTGCAGTCCTCCGCGCCTGCTTCCGAAAACGCCTCTCTCACCGCCTATCGGCGTGTGCGGTAGACTTGATTACAGGTACAGACCCGCCTGCGCATGTTCCAACCCCGACCTTGGCTACGAAACGGTCACGTAATGACCATCTATGCGTGGGGCCGTGCTCGTCAGTTCCCGCAGCTGCCACCGCCAACCGAACGCTTTTTCGACGTTGCCCCAGCCGCGCGTGTCCTGGCGCACTGCCACTGGCACGCCGAGCGCGAGCGGCATCCGGCATTGCTTGCGCTTCACGGTCTTGAAAGTTCGAGCAGCGCGCACTACATGCGCGGGCTCGCCGACAAGGCGTTCGCAGCAGGCTTCAACGTCATCCTGCTCAATCAGCGCAACTGCGGCGGCACGGAGCAGTTTTCCGAAGGCCTTTACCATTCCGGGCTCACCGCCGATGCCGATCACGTGATTCGCGAAGTAGCTGCCGTCGATGGCGTGAACGCGGTCGTGGTAGCCGGCTACTCGCTCGGTGGGAATCTCGCGCTCAAGCTCGCCGGCGAGTACGGTGACGCACCGCGGCCGCAAGTGCGCGCCGTCTGCGCGGTTTCGCCGGTGATGGATCTCGAGCTCTGCGTTCGCGCGCTGGAGCGCCGCCAGAATTTCTTCTACCAGTGGAATTTCGTGCGTGGGCTGAAGCGGCGGATGCGCCGGAAAGCGCGGTGCTTTCCGGACCGTTTCACGACCGAGGGGCTCGACGCCATCCGGACGGTTCGGCAGTTCGACGAGGTCTACACGGCGCCGCACTTCGGCTTCCGCAACGCGTCGGACTACTACTATCGCGCGAGTGCCATGCGCGTCATCGATCGCGTCCGGATTCCGACCTTGATCATTACTGCCGAGGACGATCCCTTCGTCCCCAGCCTGCCATTTCGCGATCGCTCAGTCGTCGAGAATCCGTACGTGCGCGCGATCGTGACGCCTCAAGGCGGGCATTGCGCGTTCGTCACCGAATCACGCAACGGCTACGACGGATACTGGGCCGAGCACGAGATTCTCGCGTTCGCCCAGGCGCATCTCGCTGCTACAGCAGCGCCATCAGGCGTTTCGCAAACTCCGGTCCGAGACCCTGCTCTTCGTGCTTGAAGTAGACGAACGCGTCAGTCACACCCTGGAGCCCGCGAATCACGCTCGCCCATCGTTCGATATCCGCCTGCTGGTAGCCTTCGTCGCGCAGCCGGAAATAAGCGTAGTCGGCCGTCATGACGACCGGCGCGCTGAGCTTCTCGCTGTCGGCCACGCACAGCGCCAGGCCGCGCCCGCGCAGGACGTCGAAGACCTCCTCATCAAACCATGATGGATGACGGAACTCGAACGCCGCGCGCGTGCCCTCTGGCACAAGCTCGGTAAAGGCGCGCAGCACGGCAGCATCTTTCTTGAAGTTCGGCGGCAGCTGAAAAAGGAGCACGGCAAGCTTAGTGCCGAGCGTTTTCGCCGTCCGGCAGAACACCTGTGTGATGTCTTCGCAGCGCTGCAACTTGGAGTCGTGCGTGATGCGCCGCGGCGCCTTCAGCGTGAAGGTGAATCCGTCAGGCGTACCCGCGGCCCATCCCGCCAGCAACTTTTCGTTCGGCATCCGGTAGAACGTGTAGTTGATTTCCACCGTCGAAAAACGCTCGGCGTAATAAGCGAGCATCTTGTCCGTGCTGAACTTCTCCGGGTAGAAGGAGCCTCGCCACTCGGGATAGTTGTAGCCAGAGGTTCCGACGAAAACGCGCGAGGACGACTCGGTCACCATCGACCAGTCTATCTCGATCGTGGGACGAGCGTTCCCATAGACGAACACTTACGACGGCAAAAGGCAGAGGGCAGAAGGCAGAAGGCAAAGGGCAGAAGGCAAAACGTTGGCATGGTTTACGCTTTGGGCGAGGCCATGATTCAGGATCTTCGCCACGCCGCTCGCAGCCTTCGCCATGCCGGGATGCTGCCCATCATCGCGGTTCTGACACTCGCGATTGGCATTGGCGGCGTCGCTGCGATGTTCACGATCCTCAACCAGGTCGTGCTCAATCCACTGCCCTTCCACCAGAGCGAGCGACTGGTCCTCATCTGGGGGAGCAAGCCTCAGGACAATCTTCCCGAGCTGATGTTCTCGCAGCCGGACTTTCAGGACGTGCGAACGCAGGCGCGGAGCTTCGCGGCGATTGGCGCCTGGGCTCCCGGCCGCGGCAACCTGACGGGCACTGGCGAACCAGAGCAGGTGCAATGGGCGGTGATCACGTCCAATCTGTTCGACGTTCTCGGCGTCACGCCTGCAGCCGGGCGGACGTTTACAGCCGCTGAGGAGCGTCCCGGCACGCCGCCCGTCGCCATCATCACGCACGCGCTCTGGCAACGCCGCTTCGACAGCGCCCCCGACGTCGTCGGCCGCACGGTCATCGTCGATAACCGTCCGCATGAGATTGTTGGCGTCCTGCCGCGCGACTTCTCGTTCGTCACCTTCCCGGCACGCACCGACGTCTGGATCCCCTTGGGCGCCGATCCGTTTGATGGACGACGATTTGCGCGTGGAGCTCGATCGATGGGCGTGCTGGCGCGCTTGCGGCCGGACGTCACGCTGGCGCAGGCCCGCGCCGAAGGAGACACGATCGCCGCCGGTCTCGCAGCGGCGTACCCGTTCTTCAATACCGGACGCCGCTTCGCGATCGTTCCTCTGCGCGACCAAGTGGGGCGGGAGGCGCGCGACGGCGCGTTGATCCTCTTCGCCGCCGTTGGTTGCGTGCTGTTCATCGCGTGCGCCAACGTCTCGAGCCTGATGCTCGCGCGCGCGACGACGAAGCAGCGAGACGTGCAGATTCGTGCGGCGCTCGGCGCGTCACGGTGGCGGGTGCTGCGGCTTCAACTCGCCGAAAGCCTTCTGATCGCCGGCACCGGAGGCGCCGGAGGACTG
>Ga0075428_100002196_pt1 | contig 21114 bp, 22 predicted proteins | sample RhiMetdeltSRZDD2_FD_75291 | JGI IMG/M metagenome (GOLD analysis project Ga0075428, IMG submission 75291) | Populus rhizosphere microbial communities from Tennessee, USA - Rhizosphere MetaG P. deltoides SRZDD2 | ecosystem: Host-associated > Plants > Roots > Rhizosphere > Soil | place: USA... | reverse complement strand
CGCCCCACCGATTCCTGAATCAGATCAAAGTAACGATTCTCACTGATGATCAGGATGCCACGCTGCACAGCTACCGCCTCCAGTATATTTTTCACCAGCCCCCAGGTCGCGTACAACACGGTCGACTCATGACTACGGGCAAGTCCATTCAAAATTTTATGGACTTCCTCGGCATTGCCCATGATTTGTTCTGCCGCATATTCGTCGGCTTCGCGCTGTAGGAGGGAAAAATCGAAATGCTGTGCGACATTCTGCAACTCTGCCAGCGAACCGTCTTTGTCGAGCAGAATCCTCATCCCTTGCAAGCCAGGCGCGACCCAAATCGCGCGGCGCGGGTTGGAGAGACCCAAACGTTCATCCTCCAGGAGGGCGTATTTCAGGCTGACCAGCTTGTTATCCCAATAACGGAGGGTGTAACGGTCATATGGATTTTCAGGCAATTGGCTGACGTAGATATCCAAATCCACATCGCTGTATTTGCTTTCCTGTCCGCGCGCATAGCTGCCTACCATGCCCACCGCAATGACATCGGGTGAATCGATTTTTTCGAGAAGAGCTTGAATGAATGGGTCCGAGAGGGTCATAATTGGTTCTCCGCCCAGAGCGGAGTGACGAGCGACAGCAAGGAACACAGTCGAAGGGCACGTTTGAAGGTGTAGGTCAATTTTATATGCAATCCGCGCTTCGTCTACACTCGCCTGTCGGCTCGTTCCGCTCAGCGCGAGGTGATTTTTCCACTTTCCACGTTCCACACTTCTGCTTTCTCCGTAAACTCAGGCGCGAACAGATTCAAATCTGTGGTTGTAAACAGCACCTGCTCACTTTCACCGGCGTACTGTAGCAAATCGGCGCGGCGCTGAAGGTCCAGTTCAGCCATCACCTCATCCAGCAGAATTACGGGCCACTCGCCGGTACGCTCCTTCATCCAGTTCACTTCGGCGAGTTTCAACGCCAGCAACGCAGTCCTCACCTGGCCACGCGAACCGTAATCGCCCAGGTCAATGTGATTGGCGAGAAAACGCAAATCATCTCGATGCGGACCAATCGTGGTCACACCGCGCGCAATCTCTTCGCCGCGCAACTCGCGCAGCCGCGTACGAAAGCCAATTTGGATTTCGTCCAATTCCAGGCGCGAGCGATCAAGGACCGTATCCAGTTTGAGACCCATTTGCCCGTTCGGCTTTGGAAGCGGATCGAAGGCCGGATCATAAGCGAGACGCAAAATCTCAGATCCATGAGTCAGCTCGTGATGAACGCGTGAAGCCAGACGCTCGATCTGCTGGATGGCTTCGATACGCCACAGGATAATTTGCGCGCCCAGACGTGTCAGCGCGTCATCCCACACTTCGAGTTGATCGCTATTCCCACCGCGTTCGCCCAGCATTTTGAGGAGTGCGTTGCGCTGGGTGAGCGCCTGGTTGTATTCGCTCAAAACACGTGCATACGCAGGCGTGGATTGTGCCAGCGCAAGGTTCAAATAACGACGGCGGTCTTCGGGTGCGCCTTCGATGATCTGCGACATTTGCGGCACGAAGATGACTGCATTGAAATGGCCCACCGCGTCGTTGGTAGATTTCTTTACGCCATCCAGCAGGATCTCCTTTCGTAGTCTTTGACCATTGATGCCGGTCGGTTCAAGAATCAGGCGCACCTCCAGACGATGTTTGCTGCGAGCCTTTTGATAGTCAGCAATGAGACGTGTGACCGCCAGGGAGTTTTTTGCTTCATGAAAGTTGACAATCTGCCGATCGGCATGCGTTTGAAAGGAGGTGAATGCCGCTAAGAAGTAAATTGCTTCCAATACACTCGTCTTCCCCTGGGCGTTTGCTCCGGTGAGCAGAACCACCCGTTGCGGGATGTCAATATCCAGACGGGTGAAGTTGCGGAAGTTGGTAAGCGAGAGATGCCGAAGGTACATGTGGATACCGGGTAAATTGTAATTGGTAAATGATGGTGAGGATAAAAAGGCGGAAATCAAAGGTCAGAAAATTGGAGACTGAAATTTAGAGCCTTATCTCCAATTCGATCTCGTCTCGCAAGGGAATATGATTCATACCCATCAACGAGATGGAAGGTTTTATTTTCCTTGACTCATTCATCGCGCCGCGATAGAGGGCAACCAGTTCAAAGCCGCGTTTTTGATAAAAGCCAAGCGCGTTCAGGTTGTCATTGGTCGTAATCAGGAAGATACGACGGCAACCTCTTGAACGTGCTTCCTCCATGACCCGACTCAACAACAACGAGCCGATGCCCTGACCCTCGCGCAGGCTATCCAGAGAGGTGACTTCCAGTTCGCTATCTTTGATCACAAATGTGAGCAGACCCATCCATTCGGCACCGTCTTCGTTCACAAAGCCTTCCAGGTGTTCGGGACGATAGATGTTGCCGCGTGTGATCATGATTTCACCACCCCAATGCTCGATCCAGAATTGACGGAGACGCGGCAGGTCTTCAAAGGTTAAGCGGCGAATGTTCATGAAGAATTACGCTACATGTGATGGTAAAGAACTGTCATTAAACTTCCTGCTCTGCATCCACTTCCTGCTGAGGTTTCCAGAGACGGGTAGCGCGTTCTGTAAAAAGAATACCGTTCAGATGATCGATCTCATGCTGGAAAATACGCGCCAGCCAGCCCCTGGCTTTGATCTTCATCGACTTGCCGTGACGATTCAAGCCTTTCACCTGCACCTCGGCATGCCGTTCCACTTCACCCACGAGGCCGGGAATGGAGAGACAACCCTCTACACCTATCAACTTCTCTTCCGAAACCTTGACGATCTCCGGGTTGATCACGGCCCAAACCTTCCGTGGAGCATCCTCTATTTCTTCCTGCTCGTCGCGCTCGAAGTACTCGATCACAATGATGCGCTCGGAGAGCCCAATCTGCGGCGCGGCCAGGCCAACACCCGGCGCGTCACGCATTGTTTCGACCATGTCATCGAGCAGGGTATGCAAGGTTTTATCGAATTTGTTGACCGGATGAGCCTTACGTTTCAGCACAGGGTCAGGGAGTGTCACGATTCTTCGGAGAGCCATTCTATTGTATAAGCCTTTTCTGATTCCCCTTCTCCCGCTTCGATTTCGCTTATCGGGCCGGAGAGTATGGGAAAAGTATTTTACTCTTTTTTCTGGTTGCGTTTTTCTTCTTCCCTGAAATCCTGTGAAGCACGGTGATAGGTCGCCAGCCATTCCGCCATGCGGTCGCGTTCCACCGCGACCTTGGATTCGTTCTGTTTTGCCTGGCGCGCCATACGACGGCGGTCAATATCAGACTGGACGGTGGCGGGGTCGATGACATCTTCAAAAGCCATTTTTGTGCCGCCTACCGTAATGTACACCGTCCCAAAGTTGAAGAGATTGCCCAGTAAACCCTTACGCTCATACTGGGTGGACATGATGCCTTCCAAGGGCGCTGAGTTGCGGGCCTCCGTCCCAAAGGGCTTCCGGTCTATGTCAATGATCTGATCGTTCGTGACTTCGAACTTGTCATTGCTCCAATCCAGTAATTGATAACCAAACCAAATGGCGAAGGGAAAAAACGCAATCAGGAAGGCAACCGCCCAGGCATCTACCGCAACGCCGCCGGTAAAGGAGATGAACCTCTCATCGGGGAGGAAAGCCAGCTGGACCAACCTTGAAACGAATAACATCAATATCACAAACGCAGCCGAAACCGAAATCCAGGCATCCAGGATCAATGCTATCCAATGCTTGCGGTAGATCACAGTCTCGCCGACTTCGTAACGTAGCTTGAAACTTTCAGTACCCAAAAATCTCATGACTGCCAGCATACTGGCAGTTACATTTGGAGGACGCGCGTCGGTCTTCTGAATGGGAGCTGGCTCGCCAAATCCAGGGGCTACTTTTGGAAGTGGCAACCCCAACCGTTTACGGATGGCGTTCTTCATCGCTTCCTTTTCCACAACCGTCGCAAATTCCTTGGTGCGATTCCAGTATTCCTCCACCATTTTCCCGGCGTGGTGGGGATGATCGACATTTGCAAAAACGATCCTGCCAACGAAGGTCCGTATGATTACATTGCCATAGTCCAGAATTTTACCAATCGGGTTGGCCTCCACACCCACCGAAAGGATGGTGCTCAAAGGTGACTCCTGACGGCTGTCATAGATGCCCACCACCTTTTCCAAATACACCACCCGCTGATTTGTCACAACATAATAATCATTGCCCCAGTCAATAGCGCGCCAAATGAACACTGACAGAACGCCCAAAAATGAAAGCAGTGCCAGAAGGCCAACAATCGCGAGAGGAATGACGAACCACCAGACATAAAACAACGCCAGCGGTAGAAGAAGTCCAAACCCTGGCAGAAGCAGACTTTCGTACAGGATCAGCCGATGTTTGCGCGCCAGAAAATAAACCACCTCATCGGGTCTTAACCACTTAAACGTCAACCTGCGCGCCAATCGGCGGCTTCGCACAGCGATCTCAAGGTTGGTCTTTATATGTGGTGCGCGTTTATACAATTTGTCAAAGTCTGAGCGGGGCAGCATCAGCAGTGTGGAATCAGCCAGTGTGATTGCAGTCGCGGAACGGCGGCGGTTCGCCACCAGAGCCATCTCGCCAAAGTAATCATTCTTTACGAGTAGTGCAAGTTGTATCTCTTTCCGGTCTTGTATGCGCGTTATGCGAACTTTGCCTTCATAAATCAAATAAAAACCATCGGGCTTGCTGTCCTGCTCAAAAATAACAGCGCCTTTGGGCACTAAAACTTCATCCAACTCCTCTGCCAGCACTGCAAACGCTTCATCATCCAACCCATAGAAGAGATGAATTTTTTTCAAAAATGCGATTCGGGCCGGGATGTCAATAGGCACGTTATGATTCTATCAAATTTCACGCACAATGGCGCAACCGTAGGCCGGAGTCTCTGCCAGCGCCGGCGCACGCCCATCCAGCAGGGACTCAATGGCCTCCTCCAGAAAGAAGCGGGTGGCTTTGGCCTGGCGAATTTTCACATCATCCGCCGCGCCACGATAACGCAGGATGCCCTCCCGATCCACGACAAATATATGCGGAGTGGTGACTGCCTGGTATAAATCTGCGACGACATGCCCCGCATCGATCAGGACCCTTGGAAGGCGTCGAGCGTTAACGGCCTCCGCCACACATTGAGCCGATTCGTTTCGATTAGAAGCAATCGAGAGCAACTCCACCTCACCATTCCACTGCACCAGACAAGCCATCATCGAGCGGTCTGTCCGCTCCGAATGCGGGCATTCACACGACCAAAAATTGACGATGACGATCTTCCCACGATAATCGCTCAAGCGATTGCGTTTGCCTTGCAGATCAGGCAATTCAAAATCCGGCGCGGGATGGTACAACTCCATAAATTTCATTATATCGTAGGGCCGGAGTGGCCCTCTGGCCCTACATGATAAAATTCAACTCATGAAAAAATGGCAATTCTGGGTTGGAGTTTTAATCAGCATCCTCTTTATCTGGCTGGCAGTGCGTGGTTTGAAACTAAACGAATTTTGGGGCGCAGTGAAACAGGCCAATTACGGGTGGTTGTTGCCAGGCATCGCGGTCTATTTTGTAGGCGTCTGGGTGCGGGCCTGGCGCTGGCATTATCTGCTGGGACCCATCAAGAAGATTCCCACAACGACAATATTCCCGATCACAGCGATTGGATACATGGGTAATAACATATACCCGGCGCGTGCCGGCGAAGTATTACGGGCCGTGATCCTCAAACGCAAAGAAGGTGTTTCGGTTTCGGCATCGCTTGCGACCATCATCGTGGAGCGCATCTTCGATGGCGTGGTGATGCTGGCATTCGTCTTTGTCAATCTGCCGGAACTGGCCAAATTGACGGGCAGTTCCGGTTTTGTAGGCAATATCCAGCAATTGGCAGTGATCGGGGCTGGTGTCTTTCTCGGAGCACTTCTGATTTTTTTGTTGGCCGCGATGTTCCCGCAAGTCACCATGAAGGCGGGATTATGGTTTATTCGTTTCTTGCCGCAACGCTTTCACACACGGCTGACCGGCCTCTCCAACCGTTTTCTTGATGGACTGGCCTCTCTGCGTTCACCGCTTAATATATTAATGGTCTTTTTCACGTCAGTCATTATCTGGTTGCTTGAAACGGGGAAGTATTGGTTCGTGATGCACGCCTTCAATTTCAGCGTCTCGTTCTTTGTGTTGATGTTGATGAATGGCATTGTCAATCTGGCGACAACACTCCCATCTGGTCCCGGATATGTCGGAACATTTGATCTTCCCGGTATTGCAGTACTCACAGCCTATGGCATCGATCAAGCAACTGCCACGGGTTATACACTCACACTACACGTCGCGTTGTGGCTCCCGATCACAGCCCTGGGCGCGTATTATCTGGCGCGTGAAGGCATCCAGTGGAGCGACCAGCTTAGGACTGAGATGGAAGGATGATACTTCCCCTTCCGTCACAGGGTATACTTGCAGAAAAGTATTGAGAAAGTAAGGTAACGAAAGATGCAGCCGGAGATTTCTACGCCTCCCAAACGAAAATTGAGGGTGTTGATCGCTGATGATATTCAGGAAACGCGTCGTAACACCCGTTTGATGCTCGCCACGATTGACGATGTAGAGGTGGTTGCCATTGCCGCGAACGGCTTACAGGCGCTCCAACTCTCGAAGGAACAACACCCTGACATCGTCCTGCTGGATATTAACATGCCTGAAATGGATGGGTTGACTGCCTATCGCGAAATCGCCAAGGTCCTGCCGGGCACGGGTTGCATTATTATCTCTGCGGAAAAGGATGCCTCCACCTTCCGGAACGCCATCTCGGTGGGTGTACAGGAATACCTGATCAAGCCATTTACTGTGGAGGAACTCGAAGCCGCGATTGACCACGTGCGCATACTCGTGGATCAACAGCGCATCAAGCTCGCACAGGATACACAAATACGGAAACAGCGCGAAGCCTATCTGCTTCAACTGGCGGCGGAGTATTCCAAGACCCATCGCACGGATGAGAAAGCGATGGAAGTCTTCGAGCAACTGGCGCAGAACCCTGCCTGTGAGATGCGCTGGCTTCAAACACTCGCCATGATTTACGTGGTGCGACAGGAATGGGGACGGATGAAGTTTCTTGCAGCGAAGCTGGAACGAAGAACAAAGAAATGATAAAACCAGTGACTGTCACCTTGAAGGTGACAGTCACTTCTATGGAGAGTACATGAGAATTGCCATTATCGGCGCGGGGTTTGGTGGTCTCGCTGCCGCGTATGATTTAAAGAAGGCTGGACATGACGTAATCGTTTTTGAATCTGCCGATTATGTGGGTGGGCTGGCATCGGGATTCAAGGAACCCCATTGGGACTGGTACGTGGAGAAGTTCTATCACCACTGGTTTCAATCAGACAGTTCCATGCTGGGCTTGATGGATGAATTGGGATTGCGGGATAAAGTCATCTTTCCACGCCCCTTCACGGTAATGCTCTATAAAGATAAATGGTATCCCTTTGACTCGATCATTAATGCGCTTCGCTTTCCCGGCCTTGGGTTTGGATTGAACAAAATCCGCTTTGGCTTTGTCGGACTCTTTCTCCGCCTCACGGATGACTGGCGCGCGCTGGAAAAATTCACCGCCGATGAATGGATGATGAAATACGCGGGCAAACAAGTCTATGAGCAGATGTGGAAGCCACTGCTGATCGGGAAGTTTGGTCCCTATTATAAAGAGGTCAACATGGCGTGGATGTGGGCCCGCATCAAAGCGCGGACGACACGTCTTGGCACATTTGAAGGAGGCTTTCAGAAGTTCGCCGACGTTTTCGCGGAGAAACTGCGCGGTCTGGGAGTTGAGATTCGGCTTAGAGCGCCGGTGAAGTTCATTAAGCAGAATCAGGCCGGGGGATTGTCCATTGATGCGGGTGGCGTGGTCGATTCGTTCGATCGGGTGCTGGTCACCACATCCCCTAATCTGATGGCAAAGATGTGTCCTGATCTGCCGGAAAGTTATTTGAGGGGATTGCTCGAGTTGAAATCCATGGGCGCGGTGGTGATGGTGCTTTCGCTCAAGCATCAGTTATCACGGGAAGGCTATTACTGGTTCAACCTGCCCAAGGACGCCGGCTACCCGATGCTGGCGCTCGTGGAGCATACAAACTTTGTCTCGAAGGAACATTTCGGTGGGGACCATATCGTGTATGCGGGCGACTATCTGGAAGTGGGTCATGAGTATTTTTCGCTGAGCAATGAAGAGTTGCTCGAACGGTTTATCCCCGCATTTCAAAAATTCAACCCCGATTTTTCGCGGGATTGGGTAAAGAAGATTTGGGTGAACAAGACCAATTACGCCCAACCGGTGCCGCTGGTAAATCATTCAAAGCACATTCCTGCCATACAAACACCGATTGAGGGCTTATATTTCGCTTCGATGAGCCAGGTCTACCCGTGGGACCGCGGCACGAATTTTGCGGTCGAGATTGGAAGACGCGCGGCGAGGATGATGTTGGAAGATTGAGAGGTTGGAAGATTGTAAAGTTCACTGGCCTTTCCGAAATGGAGAGGGCAGTTTGCTAAAACCTGCAAACCCAAACATATTTTGGTTTATTGCGTTTTTCAAGGTAAATATCGTTGTCTTGTCGCAAAGCTTCCATACGATCTACAGGTCCTTGTATTATCTGAATAACTCTTTCTAATGTTTGTTTTGATGAATTAACCTCAGGCAATACAATCTTTTCCAAAAGTTGTACACAACCACTACTTGAAGCCGTTGAATGTCTTAATTCATGTGTAAACATTTCAAGTACTGCCTCAGGAGGAAGATCATAAAAATCAGGGTTTGCAAGTTTAAGGTCATCATTTTCGCCCATATGAATTTTTCCTTTTTGTAGCACATTCAATATATATTTGAAATTTCATCACGACAATGCTTTGAAGAAAGTATAATCAAATGATGAAAATAATAGGCATCGACCTTTCCGGTCCGCGTAATTTCGCGGACACCTACCTGATCAGTTTTGAAGCGCGTGGGGATGAAATTCATTTGATCAATGTTCGAGAGGGCGCGGATGACGATCAAATTCTCGCAGCAATTTCCAGTTTAGGACAAAAAGAACGAATCGTGATTGGGATTGATGCTCCCCTATCCTACAACCCCACAGGCGGGGATCGCCCATCTGATTCCGGGTTACGCCGCCTAGTACATGAACACGGTGGGCGTGTTGGCATTATGCCGCCCACCATGATACGCATGGTATATCTCACCCTGCGTGGTCTTCAGCTGACTCGTTTATTGGAATTACGCAAACCACAATACACCTTAGAGATTGTCGAAGTTCATCCGGGTGCCTGCATGATTTTCCGTGGAGCGGACAAAGATGATGTACGCAAATTCAAAACCGAGTCAACTGCACGTGGACGTTTACTCACTTGGCTGAAAACAAAGGGATTGAGGGGATTTGCTCAAATAGAATCTGTTTCAGATCATTATGTCGCGGCATGCGCCGCGGCGCTGGCAGCCTGGCAATGGAGCCGGGGGAAATCGATCTGGTGTTATGCATCCAACCCGCCTTATCACCCATATGATTTTGTTTGTTAGATAGATGAGAGGCTGCCGGTTGGACCACGGGTGGTACGCGCACAAGCGCGGTCGGCAATAATCAAAATTGCAGTTAAGGTATCGACAACGCCTTCACCATCGGATCAAATACTCGATCTGTGAAATCATACTTCTGTCGATCGGCCTCTTCCCCAGAAACCTGCCATTCATCAATGGCAACGACAACTAGTTTCAGATCGGGAACAACCATTAGATACTGACCACCATAACCCATAGCATAATAATGACGAATTGAACCAACTTGTCTTGACCGCCATAAATAGCCATAGCTGACTACTCCGTTCACCCGGACATGCTCCGCAAAAGACTGGTCAACCCATTGGGAGGAGATTAGCTGATGCTGGTTCCATTGCCCTCCTTGCAGATAAAGCTGTCCTATTTTGGCTAGATCCTGCGCGGTCATGACCAGCCCTGCGCTGCCTCTATGGTATCCGGCCGGGTCCTTCTCCCATTTGAAGTTTGTAATATCGAGTGGCGCGAACAAGTTCTCGATGGCGAAGGCCTGCGCTTCCTGGTTTGCCGCTCGGGTCAGAACGATTGTGAGCAAATCTGTCGAGGCCGAATCGTAGTTGTATGCTTTGCCAGGATTTTCAAACAGCGGTCTTTCCCAGGCATTGGAGAGAGCAGACAACGTATCACTGAAGAACCACGCCCCCGTTTCTTCCCATCCAAACCCGGTAGTCATCGTCAGCAGATGCCTGAGTGTAATTTGCTGCTTGCGGATATCATTGTCTTGGGTTGTGAGTTCGGGGATGTACTTCAGCACTTTATCATCCACGCCATGGATGATATCTTTGTCAATCGCAATACCGACCAATGCGGAGACAATGCTCTTTGTGATCGAACGTATATGATGCGGTGTTGCCGCAGTTGTGCCCCCGTAATAATTCTCTGAAACGACAGATCCCTCCCACATGACTAAAAAGGATCGAACATTCGATAACCCGGCTGCAGCCCTTTCTGCGTTGATAAAAGCCTTCGCGTTCATTCCTTGCTCGACCTGGGCAATGCGACCGCCCCTTCTGTCCTCATCGCAAGTGGATTCATATTCCTGTGAATTAGTGTTCTTCGATTCCTTTGGGGAAACGGTCGCCCACAAGATTCAATTGGAGGTGATGCTCCAGGAACGCTTTAAGTCCTGCCAGTACCAGAGTGAAGCCCTGGGTTGAATCGGTCACCTGCTTCACCAGTTCATCTCCATTGCCTGTGAAACCAGCCTCTGTAATTCTGACGAAGGTCGTACCATCTTCCTGAGGCGCAAACGTCCATTCCACGGTGGTGAGGCCGCTATATCCAGGCCATTCGATGAGGATGCGCTTATTCGGTTCTATGACTTTCGCAGTCACAGCAGCCGAGACTTCGTACATTTCCCAATCCCATTGAACCTGTTTGCCGACCTCAAGCCTGCCACTGCTCCTGGTGAACCAGAACTGGGTCGTAATGTCTGGGTTGATGAAGGCCTCAAACACATCTGCGACAGGCCTGCGGATCAGCATTCCAGTTTTTGTCATCGGCACATGTGTAAGTTGCAAATTGTCCATAATAACTCCTTCTAGCTGCTAACCAGCAGGGCTTCCTGCAACGCTTATTGAAGCGTTACAGGAAGCCCTGCTATCAACACCACTGGTATGGCTATTTGCCCAGATTCGGTTTGAATGATCAGACTGGAGAATCACATCCTATACAAGCTTCACGTTTAACTTGATTTCTGGTCCGCCCGCCAGCGCCTTGGATACCGGGCAATCATTCTTTGCAGCCGCGGCGTGGGTTTGCAGGTCAGCGTCGGTCAGGCCAGGCACTTCGGCTTCTGTGTTCAGTTCGATCAATGAGATCGTAGGACCGTCGGTCAAATGCACAGTGGCGGTGGTGGAAATTCGCGTCGGGGTAAAACCCGCCTTGGTGAGCAGAGCGGAGAGGAACATGGAAAAACAACCGGCGTGCGCCGCACCGACCAATTCTTCGGGATTTGTCCCTGAGCCTTCTTCAAAGCGTGAGGCATGCGTAAACGGACCTTCATAAGCGCCGTTGCCTACTCGCATCGTACCAGAGCCTTCCTTCAAGGTGCCTTTCCATTCCGCCGTTGATGTTCGAACAGCCATAGTCTCCTCGCTTTCTATATCGATTTGGATTTGATCTTGTCTAAAATCATTTGCCGCCGAGTCATGCGAGGCGGTCGAGCGTTTTCATTGTACATCTGAAGGAAGATGAAAACAAGCGGCTTCTTCCGGGATTACTGAGGTCTTCAAGACTGCGATAGCTCAATCGTTTCTCCGCACGCGTACTTCGGCGATTTGTTTGATCATGCCAATGATTCCAGTGCCCTTAAGAAATAAACTACCCAAAGCGGGATTTCGGGTGAACATCAAGGCAGGTGCAGGAATCCCGAGCTCTGACAGATCTTTTTGAGGACATTGATGACGGCCTGACCTGCCAGCTCTGGCGGGGAGGTCGGCACGGACTTCGGCTGGATGACTCCTGTATCCTTCACGGCTTGTGCGGATAACCCGGTATTCGTGAATGCCCCCGCCATAATGGTGGAGGCGCTGACTCCGGTTCCACGATACTCAGCTCGCAGTGAGGCTGTGAAATGTGCCAGCCCCGCTTTCGAGGTCGCGTATGCGACATCATACGGAAATGGGATCTTGGCCACCAGGGAGGCGATATTGACGATATGGCCTCGCTGCCTGTGTATCATTCCCGGTAAAACCAGTTGGGTCAACAGCATAGGCGCAGTCAAGTTTGTCGCCATGATTTGGGCAATCACTTCGGGGCGTTCCTTGTCAAAGAATATGGACTATCCAAAGCTGCATTATTCACCAGCACGTCAATCCCACCCAACTCCGCCTCGGCGGTGGTAACGAGATTCTTCAAGGCGTTGAGGTCTGTAATATCGGTGGGAACAGGGATAGCTTTCACACCGAGCTTTTTTATTTCATCAGCAACACTGTTAAGACCAGCCACATTTCGTGCTGCTAAAACCAGATCCAACCCTTCATTTGCCAATGCTTTGGCAATATAGACGCCGACGCCTCGTGATGCTCCGGTAATAATTGCAGTGCGATATTCCTTGATCATTGTTTTGCCGCTCTCCACAGGTGATATGATAATTGAAATGAAACTTCCCCAGTTTATCATACTGGTCACTGCTGGCTTTTTATTTAGTTTGAGCGCATGCGACCGACAGTCAAACGCTCCGCTGCGCGTGGGACTGCAACTCATCGCCAGTGGACTCACTTCGCCCGTTGCGCTGGTCGCTCCGCAGGATGGTAGTCAGCGTCTATACGTGGCGGACCAAACCGGCATCATCTGGCTCATTGCCGGCGGCAAACGACTGGAAAAACCGTTTCTCGATATCCGTGACCGTGTGGTGGAATTAAATGACTTTTACGATGAACGTGGCCTGCTCGGGCTGGCATTGCATCCTGACTTCGCGGCGAACGGTCGATTGTATGTTTCGTACAGCGCTGCGCTGCGAGAAGGCTTGTCGCCAAATGAATGGGATCACACCACGTACATCTCCGAGTTTAAGATTTCGGAGGATGATCCTGATCGGGCCGACCCAACGTCCGAGCGCGTGCTGCTGGCAATCGACAAACCCGGCTACAACTACGAAGCGGGCCATCTGGCATTTGGGCCCGATCTCGATGGGTACTTGTACATTGCCACCGGCGACAGCGTCCATGACCCGGCCAGTGAAGCGGGAAAGTACGCTCAGGATACATTTTCTCTACTGGGAAAAATCCTGCGCATCGATGTGGACGGGACCGCTGATCCCGCTTTCGCGGAACCGTATTTGATCCCCGCTGACAACCCTTTTGCAAATGGTGTTGGAGGTCTGCCCGAGGTTTATGCCTATGGGTTTCGTAATCCGTATCAGTTTTCCTTCGACACGGCTCAGGACAAGTCTTTCGACATTTTGGATTCAGGCAAAACTCGTCTTTTTGTCGCGGACGTGGGTCAGGCTGTGATGGAGGAAGTGAGCCTGGTTGAGCCGGGCGGCAACTACGGCTGGCCGATCCGGGAAGGGACGAGTTGCTTTAACTCCCAGCGTTGGGACCAGCCTCCTGAAAGTTGCGCAGCGCAAGGGACGGTTGAGCCGATCATCTCCTACGCTCATGAAGGTGACCTGTCTGCGGTCATCGGCGGAAGCGTGTATCGCGGCGAAGCCATCCCTGAATTGCAGGGCGGATACATCTTTGGTGATTGGGGCCGAGGGAATGGTCATGTATTTATCTCATACCCACCGAAATGGGTTATGACCGAACTCTCCCTTGAAATTCCAGCGGATCAATCTGGCATTGGTCAATTGCTCAGCATTGGGCAGGATGCAAACGGGGAACTTTATCTACTGACGAAAGCGCCCGGCACCGGAGCGACTGGAAATAGCGGTATGCTGTACAAAATTGTTCCACCCGGGGAGTAACTTGGATGGAACCCGCCTTTCCTGGGTGGTGTATATATCATAGAAGAACGAAATGCCGAAAACCACGGCAATTTACTTATTGAAAGGAAATCCCACCATGAGAACGAAACGCCATATTCTAACCGTTGTCTTGGCTCTGGCCCTGCTTGTGCTACCCACTACCGTCTTTGCCAAGGAGTTAGGTCTGCTGATCATCACAGGCCCTGGAATCAAGGGAGATGTTACTGTCAACGATCAGAGTGTGTTGATGAAGCTGGAAAGCTCGGGCTTCTTCGATCAGAGCAATAGACTCAAGCAGGCGCCGGAGAACCTGGGAGAGGGCTACACCGTTACCTCTCACTTGAACCTGGATGGCACGATGACCCCCTTCATTGAAATGGTCTACTATCCGGTCGAGGAAGGTCGAGCAGGGTTTATCCATGTCACTGGTCGTCTGGACGGAACGACTCTTCGCAAGGTAGATGAATGGAGCCAGGTGTCTTTGAATGCGGATAATTTTTTCCGCACCGTGATGGCGGCCCAAAATGTTACCCTCCAATCTGCGATCGTTGCGGAGCCTGCGGCTGTTGCGCCTGTGGTGGCTGCACCTCAGACGAATTCGGAGGCTGAACCTGTAGTTGCCCCACAGAGCCAACCGGAGGTTCAACCCGCCTCCGTACCAGTTGCCAGGCCTACACCTGTACAAGTGCCGTATGGAGCGTTGGCATTGACCACCCTGGTATTCGCTCTATCCGGAGCTGCGCTGATGCTGCGACGCCGCGCCGTTAACCAGGGCAGTGCTTAACGAACCAAACCTGTTACGAATAAAACACAAAAATACCCTTCTCGAACCAGAAGGGTATTTTGTTTTTCGCTGACAATCTTAAGATAAGGTCCGGAATAAGGATACAATAACCAAAACATTACGGCAAGCAGGACGAATCAATGAACAAAGACTTTGTCAAACCGCGCTATGATGCTGGAGGGTTCGCGGGGTTACCCAATCGCATCACCGATGCATTCACAACCGGAAAGTATGATGCTGTGATTTTGTTTCTGGTGGATGGTTTCGGCTGGCGATTCTTTGAGCGCTTTCAGGATGTACCATTCCTCCAACGGATCGTTAAAAATGGCAAAGTCGAAAAACTGACTTCGCAATTTCCATCCACCACCGCCGCACACCTGACAACGATTCACACCGGCTGGAATGTTGGTCAGAGCGGCGTATATGAGTGGTACTACTATGAGCCGCACCTGGATGCCATCATTGCGCCGTTGTTGTACTCCTATGCAGGCACCAAGGAACGCGACACGCTGAGGCCTGCAAAAGCCCAGCCTACATTCTTATATCCACGTGGGGTCTTCTATCCTGAACTGAGGCGAAAGGGAGTCACTCCGTATGTATTTGGTAGCCGCGAGTACACTCCTTCCGTCTACTCCAAAGCCGTGATGGATGGTGCCGAAATACGCGGTTTCAAAACACTTTCAGAGGCCGTTAGCAATTTGCAGCTGTTGATCGAACGACAGACAAATCCCTTGTATGTGCATCTCTACTTCGATAAGATTGACGCCCTGTGCCATGAATACGGCCCCACTGCGCCACAGGTTGAGGCAGAATGTGAAACTTTCCTATTGGCGATGGAATATTACTTTGAGCAAATCTTCAATAGTAGAAAAAAGATATTATTCCTGATAACCGCCGATCACGGCATGGCTGAAGTGGACCCACAAACGACGATCTACTTGAACAAGCATCCAAACTTTGCAGGATTTAAGCGCTTTCTCAAGGAAAATCGACAAGGCCAATTGCTCGTACCCGCCGGCTCGGCACGAGATATGTTCCTTTACATCCAGGATGACCTGCTGGAGGAAGCCCAAGCCTTTCTTGCCACTCGCCTGGATGAGAAAGCTGACGTGGTAAAGACGGAGACCTTGATCGATGAAGGCTATTTCGGTGCAGAAGTCTCACCTCGCTTCCGCGAGCGGGTGGGAAATTTGGTGATCTTGCCTTATCGGTCCGAATCCGTATGGTGGTATGAGAAGGACAAGTTCGAGATGAAGTTTTACGGTCACCACGGCGGGTTGACGCCGCCGGAGATGGAGACGGTGCTCTATACTTTGGAAGTATGAAACCAACAGGCGGCTCGGTTGAGCCGCCTGTTGGTTTACCGCCCACGGCTCTGAGGATGAGGACTCCAGCCATCCGGTTGATTCCACCGCTGGTTGGTCCGCAACCGTACAAAGAACGATGGTATCTTTTATGTTATGGAAGACCTTTGAGAAAATCCCTGAACCATTGTCTATCTCTTAGACTAGCAAAATCGGGATCCTTTTCCAAATGTTCGCGGCTTGGCAAATCGCCGTTTTCTTTACTCTTTATTAACCACTGACGACATTCATCTCCTTCACTGTTCAATGCACAGACACGCGCCAAATTATACGAACTACTGCCTTCTTTGAAAGCCTCGGCTTTAAGAAGAGTTTCTTTGGCCTGATTAAGTAATTTAGCTTTCTTATTCTCAGCCAGAACCGTATGCCGCAATATAAGCGTACCTCCCCCACTGTCAAAGGCTTCCCGCTTATCGGGCATCACCTTGACGGCTTCCACATACTTCTCGCCTGCCTGCCTGAATAGCTCATCTGCCTGCGCGCCCGTCTTTGTGCGCGCCCAGGCTTCCAATTCTGAACCCCAATTATTGAACGCCTCGTGATAGTCAGGCTTAATCTTCAATGCCGCCTCATACTTCTCACTGGCCTGCCGGTACAACTCATCCGCTTCTGCTTCACTCTTCATTTTAGCTTGCGCCGAAAGGGCATTGCCCCAATTGTTGAATGCCTGATAAAAGTCGGGCTCGATCTTCAGGACCGCCTCATACTTCTCGCCCGCCTGCCTGAATAACTCATCCGCCTGCGCGCCCTGCTTGATTTTGGCTTGCGCCGCAAGGGCATTGCCCCAATTGTTGAACGCCTGCGGCAGATCAGGCTCGATCTTCAAGGCGGACTCATACTTCTCACTAGCCTGCCTGTACAACTCATCCGCTTCTGCTCCCAGCTTGATTTTGGCTTGCGCCGAAAGCGCATTGCCCCAATTGTTGAGGGCTTGATAAAAGTCAGGCTCGATCTTCAAGGCGGACTCATACTTCTCATTTGCCTGCCTATATAACTTATCCGCTTCTGCTCCCCACTTTATTTTGGCCAGAGCGGAAAGGGCATTGCCCCAGTTGTTGAGGGCCTGATATGAGTCGGGTATGATTTTAAGTGCGGCCTCATATTTCTCACTGGCCTGCCTGTATAGTTCCTCTTTTTCCACGCCGCTCTTCGTCTTGGCCTCGTTGTATAGTAGGTTGCCTTTTCCAATATAGGCCCAGGCCACGGGTTCCTCCACCTCACGTTTCCACAAATTCCCATACTTTGCCTCCAGGCCAACGACTTTTTCATAATCGCCACCGAGCAAATCAGAAGAGGCTTGCAAGGCATCCGATCGGATCGATTCGATCTTTTCTATGGCCTCCTGAACAACTCTTTGCGCGTTTCGCAAAGCATCTACGGGGGCTTCTGTTTTGGGAAGCGTGTAGGCGGTCATCTGATTAAATAATGTGCCCAGATACGTAAAGGGTTTACTTACAAATTCGGGTGGAAAACAGCCGAGCATCTGTGCTAGGGTAACAAAGAAACTGTCCGCATCAAAGCCCATAGTGTAAAAAGCATATTTGTTTTCCTTCAATAATTGCTCGCGCACATGAGTGGCAGGCTCACTATCGTTATACCCGATCCAGTAAAGCCTGTTATCAAACCGATCCACACTGGCCAAATGATTAAATACAGGATCACTCTCGCCACTATACCCCACCACCAACCAAACCCGGCCGCGACCGGCGTCTTCAAAAATTGGAGCAAGCTTATCGGAGTGTTCCTTCAAGACCTTCTCACTATTCAGCAGGATAAATCCCGTTCGCTGACCATGAAGGTGAAAGATGGCCCGGTCTGGTACTTTATCAGGTTCGAAATGTTGAGAAACGGCCAAATCGTAGGTCGCAGGGTATAAACCTACCAAGGAGCATGCCCGCATGATCAGAGGATCGAAATTCGTCGTCAGCACACGGTCAACGTATCCTTCTTTCATAAGTTGGGCAAGCGCAATATGTCCCCAATTCACTTTGGCCTCGTCCACATATTCAACGAGTAAGCTTCGCTGTTCATCAATGGAAAGCTGGGCCATGCATTTTGGATACGTCTTTTCATCCGCCCTTTCATAATCCCTTGGATATCTCTCCTTAATAATATTCACAAACCCTCGCGCGGCCGGGATACCCGCTGTCACAGAACAGCCCGCCCCGATCAGGACAGAACACTTCTTCCCGCGTTCTTTTGCATTTTTGAGTGTTTCTACAATGTCTTCGATTTCACGAAACATCTTGGCCTCCCAAACATTACCTTGAAAGAAATGGTTAGTCGTCTACTATACAACGAAATTTACGAATTTTCAATATCATAAGCTAGGGGAATTGCCTAAAAAGTGGGACAAATTTGTTTTGCCACACACCTGCCTGATTTATGAATTTCGCAATTCATAGTAAATCACGGACGATGTCAGAGGGCGCGCTGAGTTTGTTGAGAAGAATGCTCTGATGAAAACAGGCGACTCATCCGAGTCGCCTGTTCCTTTATTGCCCACGGCTGTGAGGATATGGGCTCCAGTCCGTTAAGTTGATCCCGCTCGTGTTTTGCCCGCCCCTGACAACAAAAGGCTTCATTGTGAGACTATCGTTGACATAAGCACCCTGCAAGTTATAGTTCGGCGCCCAGGCATACGCGTAGTAGCTTCCATTGGGAAGCAGCACGCTATAGGTAAAGCTCCTCTCAGGGATGGAGAATTGGATGGTCTCTCCGGTCATCGCGTTCTCAAAATACAACACCAGTGGCGGATTGAATTCGCTTGGGTAATAGAAACTGCCCGTCACTGTGCCATGCGGCAGATCATCCACATTGATGTCCACATAGAATGCCTGGTTGGCTTTCTCACCGTACCCGAACATCATACCCGATGGGTTACGCAACATCCAATAACCAACATAGTCACCGCGTCTATTCGGCGCTGTCAGTGTGACGGAGACATCCACGCTCTGGCCGGGAGCGACATTACTAGGCAGTCGGACCGCCGTTGTATTGCCCATGGAATCTCCGCTGGTGAAGACCAGCATGTAATCGGCCGTCCAGGTGCAGATGCCACGATTCTTCAGGCGCCAGGTCTTCGTGAAGGTCTCACCGGGAGCAAATCCCGTTCCGTCCGGGATCGTAACATCCCTGACAAAGATGACCCAGTCACAGTACGAAACAGCCGTCGCTGTAGAGACAGGCGTGGACGTTGGCGGAAGCGGAGTCGCGGTCGCCGGGACGGAAGTGTGGGTTGGCGCTTGCTGCGTCATCGCGCTCATCGTTTGTGAGACGACTACCTGAAGCGTGGCAAACGTATCGGGCGTCGATTGAGCCGGACGAAACAGGGGGGATGTCAACATGGTTATCGGAAGACAAGCCACCAGCAGCAGGCCAATAAGGCCGAAAAAGACCAGAATTGAGTTTGTAGTAATTTTCATCGTGCACCTCCAGTTATGTGCAGGAGAGTGACGATACACCCGGTGCGAAGGTTCCCCTTTTGGGCCGCCCTAGTACTCAATTACTAACGACAAACCAACCGTTTCACAGAAAGAAGACGGGGCTAAAGCAGAGATAATTTTCAAACTTCCCAAAGGGCTCATTGCTCATAAATAAAACGGTAAAAGAATCGATCTTGTATTTGTGTTGCACAAAATATTCAATGGCTTTCCGATTGATTAGTGGAGTCTCGGCGCCGAATTCTGCGCCCCGTTCTGCCATGCGGCTTTCGGCCTGAGCGAGCACCGCAGGAAGGTCATTCTCATCCAACACGGCAAATGGACCGGTACTCTCCCCCACATATCCATAACCGACGATCTGGCTGCCGCGCTTGTATATGTATCCTTCACGGGTCGTCGCTACCCAACGATGAATCGTCCCGCGGACATGACCGATAACCTGCTGATCGATGCGGTTAATATCCTGCAGATGAATATCCAGGCGTATTGGCTCCATGCGAAGATCGGTCTTTACATCCACTTTTTCCGCTTTGCGGTAGAAATATTTGATGGGAAAACGCCCGTACACGCCCGCGTTCAAATAACGATAGAGTGCGCGTTCATCCAGCGTGGCGATGATCACCCGGTAACGCGCCGCTGACTTCGGAAAGGCGCGTGCCAGCAATTCGCGTCCGACTCCACCCGATTGTTGATTCGGCAAAACGAAAAACTCGGTCAGGTCCATCACGCCATCGTGTTCCATCGAGCGGGCGTACCCCACAATCTTTTCAGCGTCTTCCGCCACCCAGAACTGTGCGGCATTTTTTGCCAGGAAATCAAACATGGAACGACGCCTCTGCCACAGCGACTCCAGAACGTCTGGATTATTTCCGCCAGTGATCGCCATGGTATTCATGCGCGTGCCCAGGTCCATAATGGATTGGGTAAACACCTGAAAAACAGCTTGGGAGTCATCTCCGGTCCCTTTGCGGTAAGTAATAGTCATGATCCGTTCCTTTCGAACAAAAACTCCGAGATTGACATCCTCCCGGAGTTTAGAACATTATCGTTTTCCAAGCCACATCCTGCCATGCAGATTATCCTTGCGGATAAACTGGTGATACATGGCCGCGCTGAAATGAATGATCACGAGTAACAACAGGGTATATCCCACAGCACCATGCATTTCCCGCAGAGACAATGTGTGGAAATCCTTTGGGAAAGTATTCTCACCCCGATATACACCCAGCATATCTGCTTCATTGAACATGCCATATCCAATGAACAATATCGCGGCGACACCTGCATAAAGAAGGAAATGAACGATCCTGGCCGCCACATTTAACGCCGGCTGGCCAGCATTAGCAGGAGCAGGTCTTGGCACCTTGAAACGCATGTATCGGCGGATCAGCCATAGAATGCCAAGGATCGCTCCTATGCCAACATACACACTATAGGGAATCAGTTTTTCTTCTGTCTTTGGCACATCATCCAAATATAGCATCACGTAAAAGATGGTCGTAAGAATGAGGATTGCCATT
>Ga0075428_100002194_pt1 | contig 21122 bp, 18 predicted proteins | sample RhiMetdeltSRZDD2_FD_75291 | JGI IMG/M metagenome (GOLD analysis project Ga0075428, IMG submission 75291) | Populus rhizosphere microbial communities from Tennessee, USA - Rhizosphere MetaG P. deltoides SRZDD2 | ecosystem: Host-associated > Plants > Roots > Rhizosphere > Soil | place: USA... | reverse complement strand
CTCGGCATTGGGTAGTCTTGCCGGTGTGAAGATCGGTTTTGGCCTGCCCGTCTCGGGCTCGTGGGCCACCCGGGAGCACATGGCCCGGGTGGCCGTGCGAGCCGAGCAGCTTGGCTACCACTCGCTTTGGAGCTTCCAGCGGCTGCTGTCCCCGGGTGACGGCGCCTGGGGCGAGCAGTACCGCAGCGTCCACGCCCCGTTAATCCCGCTGGCCTACGCCGCCGCGCTGACCGAGCGGGTCCGGCTAGGCGTCGCCGTGGTCAACCTGCCCTTCGTCAACCCGGCGGTGCTGGCCAAAGAGGTGTCCAGTTTGGACGTCGTCTCCGGCTTTGGCGGCCGCGTGGATCTGGGCCTGGGCATCGGCTGGTCCGACGAGGAGTTCACCGCCACCGGGGTCGCCAAGCGGGGGCGTGGGCGGCGGTCGGACGACTTCCTGCGGACCTTGAAGGCCGTCTGGGCCGACGAAGCCTACAGCGGGCGCTATTACACCGTGCCGCCCGGCGTCGCCTCCGACCCCAAGCCGCTGCAGCGGCCGCACCCGCCGATCCTGCTCGGCGGCGGCTCCGAGGCCACGTTCAAGCGGGCCGGGCTGCTGTGCGAGGGCTGGGTCAGCGGCAGCCAGATGGGCCCGGAGGTCATTGGCGCGGCCGTCCTGGCGGTCCGCGCCGCCGCCCAGGAGGCCGGGCGCGACCCGGCGGCGCTGCGCTTCGTGGCGCGTGGCGCGGTGAAAGTTCGGCCCGCGGGCAGCCCGGAGCGCAAGCCGCTTACCGGGACCATCGACGAGATCCGGGCCGACCTCGAGTCGTATGAGGCGATCGGGGTGACGGAACTGTTCGTGGACCTCAACTTCGACCCCGAGATCGGCTCGCCCACGGCCGATCCCGAGGTCTCGATGCGCCGGGCCGAGCAGGCCCTGGAGGCCTTCGCTCCCTAGCGTGGCCTTGCTCTGCACCCATGATCGTTGCGCCCATGATCGTTTGATCTAGCATTTTCCCCGAAAATGCGCCCTCAAATCGCGGGGAGGCAACATTTTCGGGGAAAATGCTAGATCGTCGGGGCGTCTAGGGGACTCCGATGTTGGTGGTCGGAAGGTTGTAGCCGCGCACGCGCAGGAACGGCGGTTGGCCGCCGAGGTCGCTGGAGCGGTAGACGGCGGTGAGGGTGGTGCTTTCCCCCGGCCACAGGGACACGTAGTTGTCGCTGTAGGCGACCGGGAGCACCTCGTTGCCGCCGCTGCCCGCCGTCACCTCCGGCCGCACGAAGAACGCGATGTTCGACGGGCTGGTGTTGGAGAGGGTGATAGTGACGGTCTCCTGCCCGTTCGCGACCGTCCGCGCCGTGGTGGTGGCGACGGAGTTGTTGAGCGGCAACGAGTTCAGGCCGGTGAGGTTGGCGAAGGTCTTGGTGGTCGTCGAGTACCAGTTCGACTTGTTGGCCAGCGCGTCGGCCGTCGTCGAGTACCAGTAAAGGTTGTTGCTGACGAGCGTCGCCCCGTCCCTGAGTTGCAACCTTATGAAGTAGGTCGGCGACAGGCCGCCGACGACCGGTACCGTAAATGCGTTCGTGGAAGCGTTGGCGGAGGCACTGACCGGCACCGTGTTGGTGTAGACCTGGGCCAGGGTCGGAATGGTATGCAGCGACACGGTCGCGGTCAGGTTGGGCCGGTCGGTCAGGGTCGAGTTCACCACATATATGTTGCGTCCGGCGTAGTCGTAGCTGATGTGCAGCGGCTCGTTGGCCTTGCGCGTGCCGAAGAACCCGCCGCCGGGCTTGAAGTAGTAGTCGTACAGGTTCCAGTGGATGCCGGGCCACGAGTTGTTCTGCATCCAGAAGATGACGCCGAACGACTTGGTGTACTCGTTGGCGTTCCAGGCTTCGAAGAACGAACGCGTGTTCTCGTAGTTCTGCAGCTCCGACTTGCGCGAGAAGTCCTCGAGGCCGGTCGCGGTCCCGTAGCGTCTATTGAGACCGTTGGTAAACATGGAAATGTTGTCGAAGACGCTGCGCGGCTTGCCGGCGTGGTAGTTGAACGCCGTCCCGATCGGCCACTGGTCGGCCGGGGCGAGGAACTTGCGGATGCTCTCGGCCGGCGGCGGCGCCTCCGTGCCCTCCTCCGCGTTCGTGCCGAAAGCGCTGCCGGCCGAAGTGCCGTTCCACCAAAGGATCGGCGGCGCCCACCGGTACGGGCCGTCCATCTTGACGCCCGCGTTGGGGTTGGCCCAAGTCGCCACGTTGTCCAGGGTCGGGTTCTGCCAGTGCAGCCGGGCGGCGATCGCTTTGTAGGAGGCGAGCACCGAGGCGACCGGAGGCATGTCGCTGCCGTAGTTCCATATGAACGGGCTGGCGTGGTGGCGCAGCGAGCGCATCTGCGACTCCAGCGAGGCGTTCGCGACCGCGGTCTGCTCGGCCGTGAAACTGCCCGACTGCTCCCACTGGCTGCAGCACACAAACCCCGGCATGATCATGATGCCGGCCCGGTCGGCCATATCATAGATCTCCTCGTTGCCGAGCGTGCCCTCCAGCCGGATGGTGTTGAGCCCCATGGCTTTCACGTAGTCCACATGAGCCTGGTTAGTGCGGGAGTCCCAGCGCTGCAACATGTCCCAGACATAGCCGCCGCCCCGGAACATGATGTTCTTGCCGTTGATCCGGTAGCCCACGAACGACGTGCCGTTGACGGTGGTCCGGTAGTCGGTGAACTGCCGCACCCCGAAATCGATCTCCTTGACGTCCGAGACTTCCGCGTTGGCCGTGGCGGTGACGGTCAGGTGGTAAAGCTCGGGGTTGCCGAACTGGTACGGCCACCACAGGGCGGGGTTGGAGACCTGTTGCGGGGCAAAGGCTATCTCGCGCCGCTCGTTCGGGTTGAGGGTCACCGTCTGGTTGAGGGTGATGGTCGGTTGCCCGGCCTTGGCGATGATGCCGGTCACGGTGGTGGTCACGGGGGTTGATGTCGCGTTGACGGCGTCGACATAAAGCGTCAGCTCCGCCTGGGTCAGCGACGGCACCAGCGTCCTGACATACGGGTCCCGCAGCGCCACCGGGCCGGTGGTCTCGACGATGGTCTTCCCCCAGATTCCGGCGTTGGCATCCGGTACCTCAGGATTCCAATCCACCGTGCACGTGGACAGGTCCGCGCAGCCGCGCTTGGGCGGGGTGATCCGGATCGCGAGCGCGTTCGCCTGACCCGGACGGATGGTCGCGCCCACGTTGTACTCGTGGTGGGCGAAGGTGCCGACCGCGTTGGCGTCGAGCTGCGTGCCGTTGAACCAGACCTGGGCGCGGTAGCTCAAACCCTTGAACCGCAACCAGTAGGCCTGCCCCGGCGCGATGGGTGCGGCCACGAACTCGCCGCGGTACCACCAGTCCTGTGTGGTCAGATCGGGGACGCTTTTCAGGTTCTCACCAAAGAAGATGTTCTGGTACACGTTGTTGGCCACGAGGCCGGCCAGAACCGTTGACGGCAAAGAGATTTGCGACCAGCCGGCGCTGCTGTAGCCCGGCTGGGAGATCACCGCGCCACCGTCGGTGACCGAGTTCGCCGAGCGCAACGCCCAGCCACTGCTCAACTCCGTCGAGCTCTGGGTGATGGAGACCGTCTGCGCGCTGGCCGGGCCGACCAGCGACACGACCAGCACCAGGCTCGCGGCCGCGCTTGAAAGTTTCATGACCCCTCCGGCCAGGTGATCTGTCGGGACTGGTAGTAGTTCATGCCCATGACGCGCCAACGCGGTCCTTGCGCGCCAAGGCGTTGCTGGAAGCCTGTCCAGCTGTGGGTCGAGCGCGGCGACCACGCCAGCTCCATCAGGGCCGGCAGCCGCGGGAACGCCATGAACTCGATGTCGGCCGAGGTCCGGATCGTCTCCGACCACAGCGGACCCTCGACGCCCAACACGCTCGCCTCGCCAACCCCGGTCAGGAAGGTCGCCGGATCCCACTCGTAAGCCGTCTGCACCTCGATGAGGCCGGCCCACTTGAGCCCGAGCTTGGTCGAGTTCTGGTACTTCATGTCCAGGTAAGCCTTGCTCGCCGGGGACATTATTACTTTGGTACCCCGTGCGGCCGCCGCCGCGACAGCGTTGTTGGTTCCGGAGGTGTTCCAGTACTGCAACACCGTCGAGGGCAGTTCGTCGGCGTTGACCACGTCGTGCCAGCCGGACACCGTCTTCCCGTGCCCCGCAACGATTCCCTGCGCCCGGTTGACGAAGGTCGTATAGTCCGCCGGCGTCGTCGAGCTGGCCTCGTCCCCGCCGATATGGAAGTACGGCCCCGGGGTGAGCGCGGTCAACTCCCGCACCACGTCGTCGACGAACGTGTAGGTCAGCGGCAGCGACACGCACAGCGAGCTGAAGCCCACGCGCGTGCCGGTGTAGAGCGGCGGCGCGTTGCCGTCGCAGTTGAGCTCGGCATAGGAGGCCAGTGCGGCGTTGGTGTGACCCGGCATGTCGATCTCGGGCACGATCGTGACGAAGCGCGCGGCGGCGTAGTTCACGATGTCGGAGAACTCGGCCTTGGTGTAGTACCCGCCGGGATCCCGGTTGACCGCCGTGCTGCCGCCGACCGTCGCCAGGCGGGGCCAGCTGTCGATCACGATCCGCCACCCCTGGTCGTCGCTCAGGTGCAGGTGCAGGTGGTTCACCTTGTACAGCACCAGCTGGTCGATGTACCGCTTGACCTGTGCCACATTGAAGAAGTGCCGCGCCACGTCGAGCATCGCCCCGCGATAGACGAAGCGCGGCTGGTCGACGATCGTGCCGCCCGGCACCGGCCACGGTCCGGGTTGGACGGTGGTGGCCTCGGCGGCCACCGGCAGCAGCTGCCGCAACGTCTGCACGCCGTGGAAGAGACCGGCCGGCTGGTTGGCCCGGACCACGATCGCGTCGGTGCTGACGTCGAGCTGATATCCTTGCGCGCCAACGGATGGCGGCGCCCCCGTGAGTAGGAGTTGGATCCCGCCCACTCCTGGCGTGGCCCGCACCGGCAGCGTGTAGCCGGTCGAGGTGCGAAGCTTCTGGGCGAGATAGTCCGCGATGCCGATCGCCCCCGTGTCGGCGAAGATCGCGGTGTTGGTGGTGATGTCGTGGACGATACCTGGCGCCGCGACGGACGAGGCTGGGATGGGTACCACCGAAGAGAAGGAAACTTGGCTGGCAAGGATGCCAGGGCTGTCGACGCCGGGCCTGACGGCGGCGGGCATGAAGCTCAGCGTCACAGTGATCAGAAGCGCGTGAAGCGCACGGCTGTGCATGACGTCCTCCCGGGGGAATCGAACGTTGTCATCACGCTAACGGACGAACAAAAAGAAAGGCAACCTATCTGCCTATTTACCTCTGTCCACCTTTACTATGATGCCTATCCATGCTTTACTATGATGCCTATCCATGAATCGAAAAGCCTTCACCCTTGTCATAGCGATTGCGCTCGGAGCGCCTGTCGTTCAAGGCAATCCGGCCCTGGCCGCCGACTGCACCCGTACCCACACCGGCCGCATTCCACTCAGCGACCTTGGCACCGGGAACTACATGGGCGCGGGCGGCGGCCTCTACGCCGCGGGCAGCAACACCCGGCCCGCCGGGCACGACGCCGCCGGGGTCTCGCTGGCGACCAACGCCGTCAGGCCGCGCAACGCCGCCGGAGCGATCGATCCGGTCAACGGCAAGATCGTTCTCATCTCCATCGGCATGTCCAACACCACGCAGGAGTTCCAGCGCTTCATCGAGGTGGCCCGCACCGACCCGGACCTGAACCCGCAACTGACCATTGTGGACGGCGCTCAGGGCGGCCAGGACGCGATCGCCTGGTCAACCCCGAACTCAGCCACCTGGACGGTGCTCGCCAACCGCCTGGCCGCCGCCGGGGTCACCGCCCCGCAGGTCCAGACGCTATGGCTGAAGCAGCAGATCAGCGGCGATGCCTTGGGTGCCTTCCCCGGCGGGGCGCAGACCCTGCGTGACCGGCTGCGCGACATCGTCACCATCGCCCGTTCGAAGTACCCGAACCTGCGCATCGCGTTCCTGTCGAGCCGGACCTACGGGGATTACAACGGCCCGGTGCGGGGCAAGGGCGCCTACGAGTCCGCGTTCGCGGTCAAGTTCCTGCTCCGCGACCAGATCACCGGCGATGCGCGGCTCGCCTTCGGAGCGAGCGGCCCGGCACCCTGGCTGGCCTGGGGGCCTTACCTCTGGGCCGACGGGTTGGGCAGCGACGGCCTGCCGGGTGGGGTACCGGGCCGCTCCGATGGGCTCGAGTGGGCCTGCGCCGACTTCCAGTCGGACGGGATCCATCCGAGCGCTTCGGGGCGGAACAAGGTGGCCGGGTTCTTGCTGTCGTTCCTCAAGAGCGACACCGCGGCCACCCCGTGGTTCCGCGCGAGCTAGCTTGCTGTCACTTTGAAACAGCCACCGTCGTGATGGTCACCGTTCTGTGACGGCAGACGATGATCAGAACGACGACGCTACTCGCGTTACCAGGGGGAACAAAAAACATGACCTGCTCCGTTCTCTCGATTTTCCCGGACGAGACTTTGTCGTGCGCACTACCTCGACCTTGTCAATATAGATAATGATACAGATCCACTTCGGATTGGACAGCCCCCTGCCGAAACAGGGGGCTGGACCCGAGCTCGTCCGGGAAAGACAGAACCTCAGATCGCCATTGATTATGTATGGTCAGCCCAGCCTTGTCTACTAAGTCGATGCTGGGTCACGACGAGGCGTGATCGTTGCGCTCGTGGCTGTAGATCCGGGCGGCTTTTCTACACCCACAAGCGCAACGATCACCGATGTGAGTGTCCACACCCGACGATCCGCTCACCCCGACGCCTCTGTCCAAATTGGACCTTCCGCCGACCAGAACGATCATCGGCGGGTCCTGGCCGTGCTGGCGTTCCTCCGCCCATAGGTGGTTAAGCTTTTCCCATGGAAGAACTGGAACCGCTGCCCAAAGACTGGTCTCGCGCGTTGGCCATCGCGGCGCACCCCGACGACCTCGAGTATGGCTCCGCCGGAGCGATCGCCAGCTGGACCAAGCAGGGCAAGGACGTTCGCTACCTGCTGGTGACGCGCGGTGAGGCCGGCATCGACGGTATGGAGCCCGAGCGATGCGGACCACTGCGTGAGCAGGAGCAACGCGAGGCGGCGGCGCTGGTCGGAGTGTCTATTGTGGACTTTCTCGACCACCCCGACGGCACCATCGAGTACGGTCTGAGGTTGCGGCGTGACCTGGCCGCGGCGATCCGCCGCCACCAGCCCGAGCTGATCGTCACCGGCAACTATCACGACTCGTGGCCGGGCGGCGGGTGGAACACCCCCGACCACAAGCATGTCGGCCGGGCCGCCATCGACGCCGTCGCCGACGCGGGCAACCGATGGATCTTCAGAGACCTGGAGGGTGAGCCGTGGAACGGCGTGCGGTACGTTGCCATCGCCGGTTCGCCACTGGCAACGCACGCGGCCGACATCTCGGAAACGATGAGCGAGGCGATCGCATCGCTTGAGGCCCACAAGATTTACTTGGAAGGCCTGGGCGATCACCCGATGGGTTCTTCGCGAGAGTTCCTCGAGTACCTGGCCGACATCACCGCCCCGCGTTTCGGCGGGAGGCGAGCGACAGCGTTTGAACTTATTCGAATGTGACTCGGCCGTTGGTGCCGTTTCTCTGTATACAACCTCGGTCGATTGTGACCGATCCGCCGTTCGCGCGTGGGCTGACCTGTGCGTACCGTAAGGACGGGAGGCTATTGATGTGAGGGTGACGCTGTGAATACGTCTGTCGTCGTTGGCGAGCTTGCTCCACCCGCCGATGGCCCGTTGAGTGTTGCCCAATTCCAGACCATCCGGCTAAGGGAGTTTCACGAGGTCGGCTCGGACGGCCTGCCCTCGAGGCACCGCACTGTCCAAACCATACGGTCGCTCATCGACGGTCTGGCCACCCACGTCTACGCCTTTGACCTCAGCGAGGCCCGGGTGGAAAGGATCGAGGGCGGCATGCCCGGCCACCCTTACCGCATCAAGGGCAGCCTCTGGGCGGTGGAGCTGACCCTGCCCCAGCCGCTGATGAGGGGCGAGGAGCACACCCTCGAGTATGTGACGACGTTCCGGGCGGACGGTCCGGTCGAGCCCCGCTTCCGCCGGGCCACCCACCGCCGCATCGAGGACGCCTCGATCAGCGTCAGGTTCCACCCGGACATGCTTCCTAAGCAGATCTGGTGGGCGGAGTGGGCGGACTATCGGGAGCCCAACGACCGCATCATCGACCGGCGCCGGATGGCACTTGACCGCGAGTATGCTGTATCGCATCATCTCGATGTCATAGAACGCGCCGTTGCCGGTTTCGTTTGGGAGTTTCCTCCGCTGTGAACGACCCATCCGCTGGGGCCTCCGCTACGAACCTCACAATATGGAGAGGCGACTGTCGTTGATCCGAGGAGAGGCCACCGCGCGGGACGGCGTGGACGCCGACGCACTCCTGCGCTCGGTGGCGCGCGGCGACGAACAAGCCTTCACCCGCCTCTATGACCTGGTCATCGTCCGGGTCTATGGGCTGGTGAGGCGCGTGGTGCGCGATCCCGCGCAGGCAGAAGAGGTGACCCAGGAGATCCTGGTGGAGGTTTGGCGGACCGCGACGCGGTTCGACCCGTCCAAGGGCAGCGCCACCGCCTGGATCTTCACGATCGCCCATCGGCGCGCGGTTGACCGCGTGCGCTCGGAGCAGGCCGCGACCGACCGGATCAAACGGTTGGCGCCCGAGGCCACTCAAACGGGCCATGACGAGGTAGTGGACGCGGCCACCTCGCACCTTGAGCGCGCCCAGGTGCGCCGGTGCCTGCATGGCCTGACCGAGCTTCAGAAAGAAGCGATCACACTCGCCTACTACGGCGGTTACACCTATAGCGAGGTGGCCAAGCTTCTCGGCGCTGCCTTACCGACGATCAAGACACGCATGCGCGACGGGCTGATCCGGCTGCGCGACTGCCTCGGGGTGGTGATGGCATCATGACCGATGTCCACGCGCTGTCCGGAGCGTTCGTCCTTGACGCGCTCGACGAGCGCGAGCGCGCCTCCTTCAGCCAGCACATGGAGACCTGCGAGTCCTGCTCGATCGAGGTCGCGGAGCTGCGCGAGACCGCGGCCCGCCTCGCCGATGATGTCTGGTCCGTTCCCCCACCGAGGATGCGCGAGGCCGTGCTGGCCCGCGTGGCCACTACCCGGCAGGAGCCGCCTCTGCGCAGTTCCAGGGCATCCCGTGGCCCGCGACCACACCGCCCGAGCTGGCGCCACCGCACCACTATGGCGCTGGTGACGGCGAGCATCGTCGGCCTGGCTTCGCTCAGTGGCGTGCTCGTCGTGCGCAATCAGCAGATCAGCGACGAGCGCGCGAGGATCGACGCGGTGCTGTCCGCTCCGGACACGATGCTGCGCATCGGGATGCTCACCAACGGCGGCCACATCAACGTGGCCATGTCGCCCAGTCGCGACGCCGCCGTGGTCTGGCTCGCCCAGGCCCAGTCATTCGGCAAGAGCCAGGCCTATCAGGTGTGGAAGCTCGACGACGGCCGGGCCGCCTCGGCCGGGGTGATGCCCGCGGGCAAGGGCGACGCGATGCTGTATGTAAGCGGGCTAAGCGGCACCGACGCCATCGCGGTGACGGTGGAGCCTTCGGGCGGTTCACCGCAGCCGTCCGGGCAGCCAAAAGGCCAGGTGTCCCTGACCGCCTAACCGCCATGCGACCAAGAACCGGTCAGAACCGTTGCTGAACGTCTCCGCCTCCCCGCGGGCCCGCCCGATGCGGGTCGGGCAGAGGAGGCGGATTTTGGCGCCCCGGTGCCGCGAAGACACATGTGGGCGGGTGGCGCTGGGTCCAGCGCCACCCGCCCACTCTCAGAGGGAGAAAACAGGACTGCTACGAAGCGGGATCCCGCCGGCGACGGTACCGCACCCACCAGCCGAGAAACAGCGCCAGGCCAAGCCCGCCGGCCACGGCGACACCGGCCCACATCATGCCGCCCCCGAGCATGCTTCTCGATGACGCCGGGGCGACCGACGGCGACGCGTCCGGCTGCGGATTCTGTTGCTGCTGCGCGGACGCGGCGGTCGGGCGGCTGGCGTTGGGCAGGGCCACGAACGGGAACGTGGCGCCGAAGGCGTTGTCGTTCTGGTCGACGGCGTCGCCTTTGGCCAGAGCGTCCACGAGCTTACCGGTCTGGGCGGCGCCCTCGACCGCCTGCAACGCGATGTCGACGGCGTCGTCGGTCAGGCGCCGCCCGTTGGGGAAGCCCTGCAGGTCGCCGGCGAGCACCCCGAGCCGGTTGGGCTGCGCGGTCACCGGCACGGAAAGGTTGAGCCGCAACATCTCCGACGGCTGGAACTTCGAGGCCGCCACGTCCATGTTGTTCAGCTGCGAGTTGAGATCCGCCTTGATGGGACCGTTCGCCTTGGTGGTGATGCCGGTGAGGAAGATCTCGACCAGGTCGTCGCGCGGGGCGGCCGGTGCCGATACCTTGTAAATCGCCTCAATCAGCTTGGGCACCTCCGGATTCTTGACCCGATCGACCACCTCCGGAATCGTCGCGTCCTTGTCGGGTGACAGCGAGTTGAAGGCGTCCTTGAGCCCGGCCGGCATCACGACCTCGTTGACCAGCGGCTGGCCCAACCTTGATACCTGGACGGTGTCGTTGGGGTTGACTGGATCCATACGACCGGCCATGCGCACCTTGGGGCGCTCGGTGGTGGTCCACACGCCGATGACCGGGTTGCGGGTCGCGTCGCCCTTCAAAGCCACGTCCTTGAACGGGACCTCAAGCGCGATCGTATTCACGTTGAATCCCGCCAATGTGTCCGTGCCGACCTCGGTCAGATCTCCGCCGTACAGCAAATCAAAAACCCGCAGGTCGAGGAAGAACGGGTCGTCGGCCTGGCCGGCGAAGATGCGCCAACCACCGGGCAGTGTCTGGACCGCCGCGTCCCGCAGCGCACCATAATTGGGCATGCTCGCGTTCCCGACCCTAGACGGCGCGACGGGTGCGGCCTCGGCGCGGGTCTTCCAGCCGCCGTTGCCGAAGTTGGACTCCAGCTTGTAGGTCTGGCGGAACAGCAGGTTCTCGTCGTCAAGCGACTCGACCGGGCCGTTGTTGTACAGGAAGGTATTGTTGCCCCGCTTGTCGATGTTGGTGAAGGTCCACCGGAAGCGGGCGTCCGGCTTGGCGTCGCCGTCGGAGTCGACGTTGATGTAGTAGACGGCATCGGTGGCGAAGGGGTAGAAGTTGGGGCCGCCGTTCGGTTCCTCGAACGGGATCCAGTTCGCTATGAAGGTGACATAGCCGGGGCGGTCGGGACTCACGAACGCGTAAAGGTCCGTGTTGTCCGCCGCCGGGTCGTAGGCGATCATCGGCGCCTCGCGGTGGCTTGACGCCCCGGCCAGTCCCGGGCCGAGCGCGTAGAACCCCGCTGAGGCCGCGACGAGGGCGGCAAGCGCGATAGCTGTTGGCTTCCTCATGCGATGACTTCGCGACGAAGACCAACCAGGACGGCCACCTGTCAAAAGGCCGTCAGCCGGCCGTCCAAACGCGCTCAGGCTACGAATCCGTGTTTCCATGGCGGCCCAAAAAGCACGCCCAAAAGCACGGCTGCGCCTGAAGAAACTGCATTTCCCTGGCAGCCATTAGGGCCGAACGCTCCGCGATCACCCCCAACGCCGCCCAAAAGCACGGCTGCGCCTGAAGAAACTGCATTTCCCTGGCAGCCATTAGGGCCGAACGCTCCGCGATCACCCCCAACGCCGCCCAAAAGCACGGCTGCGCCTGAAGAAACCTTGGGGGGATGCGGGCGGGCGTGTTGGGGGTTGTCCGCCCGCCCGCATCGTTTTCCCGGTTATGCCTTTACATGTACATCGGTAAATGCTGGATAGCCGAAAACGCTTGAGACATAAAGGCCGCCCACCTTTGAGCCGTGAAGGAAGTAGGCGACGTCCACGTAGAGGGGCACGGCCGGCGCGAGGTCGGTCATGATGCGCTTGTCGAGTTTGGCCCACTCCGGCGCCTGCGCGCTCGGGTCCATCGCCAGAACCCGGTCGAACTCCTGGTTGAGAGCGTCATCGTTGATGAACGCGGTGTTGCTGTTGCCCTCGGCTTTGATACCGCGGCCGTCGAAGAGCACGGGCAGGATCGAAGCACCGCTGGGCCAGTCCGCCGCCCAGTTGTCGATCCAGATATCCCAAGGGTTGTCCCGTTTCTTGGTCTCGTCGAGTTTGGCGTCGGTCGGGATGGTCTTCACCGTGATTTTGAAGCCGGCCTTTTCGAGATTATTTTTCAATTGGGTACCGGTCTCAGTCCCCGCCGTGTTGTCGCTGACCGCCAGCACAAGCTCGGGTGTCTTGCCCGCCAACAGTTTCTTCGCCTGATCGATGTTGCCGTTGGGCCCGGCCGGATAGGCGTCGTGGGACTGGAACCCGAGCGTACTGGGCGGCATCAGCGTCGTCATCGGCACCGCGACCGTCGCCCCGCCAAGCGTCTTGATGAGCCCCTCACGGTCGATGGCATAGTTGAGCGCCTGCCGCACCGCCAGGTCCTTGACCCGCTGGGTGTTGATGGTGAGTCGATTGGCGCTCGGGGTGGGCGCGTTCAACGTCCGCGAGGTGTAGGAGCCGCCCACGACCTTGGCGACCAGCGACGCCGGCACGCCGTTCCAGGCGAGCGCGGTCTGGTCGGCGGCGGAGTCGGCGATGACGCGGTTGGCGCCCTGCTCGGCGTTGGGACCGAAGGTCCACACGATCTTGTCCGGGTACTGGTGGCGAATCGGGTCGGTGGCCGGGTCCCAGTTGGTGTTGCGCTCCAACACCAGTTCGACGCCGACCTGATGCTTCGTGATCTTGTACGGCCCGGACGAGAACGGCTGGTTGTCAAGGTTGACGCCGGTGTCCTTGTCGGACGGCAGCGGGGCGCTGGCCGGAAGCGACAGCGCGAAAGGCAGGTCGCAGCGCGCCTTGGCGAACTCGAACTTGATCGTCGAAGTGTCCGGAGTGGACAGTCCGGGCGGCAGCGCTGTCTTGTTGGTCTTGAACTCCCAGACCTGGTCGTACTGCGCGTTGTCGGCGAGCCACTCCTGCACATAGGTCGGGCCGCCGGTCAGGTCCGGGTCGAAGGAGCGGGCGATGCCGTACGCCACCTCTTTCGAAGTGATCGGCCGGCCGTCCTCGAACTTCAGGCCGCTCTTGAGCTTGTACTCCCAGACCTTGCAGTCGTTATTGACGTTCTTGCCCGGGGTCTCGGCGAGGTCGCCGACCAGGGTGAGGTGGCCCTTGCCGTCGTCCTTCCAGTAGGTCAGGGTCCGGGCGTAGAGCGGCGCGTTCATCAGGCCCGCGAAGGAGTAGACGCGCTGCGGGTCCATGTGGGAGATCTTCGTCTGGCGGATGATGGTGAAGGTGCCGCCCTTTTTGGCGCCGGGCACTTCGGGGGCGGGGCCGCGCGAGTCCTTGGGGTCGGTCGCGATGACACCCGTTGTCACGCGGTTGGTGTCGACCTTGCTGCCCTCGTCAGTGGTCTTGTTACACGCAACGAGACCGGCCGAAAGGATGATGAGCACACCACCTGCGGCGATGGCTCTGCGAGAGTGCATCGGAGGTAGCCTCCTTGTTGAGATGGCGCCTTGGAGGTCTCCCTTGGCGGCTCGGCTGTGTGGGCCGGCCGCCGGGTGAACTCCTTGGCGGTTGGGTTAACGCAGCCGTACGCGCGGGTCTATAGACGCGTACAGCAGATCGACGACTATGTTGGCCACTACGATGAAGGCGGCGGAAATGAGGACCGTCGCCATGATCGTGGGCAGGTCCCCGGCGCGGACCGCATCCACCGCGGTCCGCCCGAGGCCCTGTATGCCAAAGGTCGTCTCCGTGATCACCGTGCCGCCGAGGGCGCCGCCCACGTCCAGCCCGGCGATGGTCACGATCGGGGTGATGGCCGCGCGAAGGGCATGGCGCCCATAGACTTTCGACTTGGGCTGGCCCTGCGCGCGGGCGGTGCGGATGAAGTCCTCCGAGAGCGTCTCGAGCATCTGCGCCCGGGAGAGCCGGGCATAGATCGCCGAGAACAGGAAAGCCAGCGCCCACCAGGCAAGAACGAGCCCTAACGCCCAATCCACTGGGTTTTCAAGCAAGGGCGTGTAATGGGGTACCGGCAAAATCTTTAGGTTATAGATGAAAACTATCTGCAGCACGGCTCCGACGAAGTAGAGCTGCATCGATGCGCCCGTGAGCGAGAACCCGATCGACAGCCCGTCGAGCATGGTGCCGCGCCGCAAGGCGGAGACCACGCCCAGCCCCACCCCGAGCAGCAGCCACAGGACGGCGGCCGGGATGACCACGCTCAGGGTCACCGGCAGCACGCGGCCGAAGGTGTCGGTCACCGCCTCGCTGTTGACATAGGAGTAACCCAGGCACGGCGCGTCGCACCGCCCGCCCTGCGAGCTGCCCAGGTCGCGCCCGGTGAAAATGCCTTTCAGGTACCCGAGGTACTGCTCATGCTTGGGATCGTTGAGGCCGAGCTCCTGACGCACCCGCTCCAGCCGCTCCGCGTTGCAGTTCTTGGGGCACATGCCGGTGACGGGATCGCGCGGAAGCGCGAAGAACATCAAGAAACTTACGACACTCACAGCGATCAACGTCAGTGCCGCTGAGAGCAGCCGTTTGACGAGATAGCGGAACATCGGACGGCCCCTATCGTTTCGACTTGGGATCGAGCGCGTCGCGCAGCCGGTCGCCGAACAGGTTGTAGGCGAGCACCAGGACGAAGATGGTGACGCCCGGGAAGACCATGTACGCCGGGTCGGTCTCCAGATAGGACAGACTGCGGAAAATCATCGCGCCGAAGTCCGGGGTCGGCTCGACCATTCCTATGCCCAGGAAGGACAATGCCGCCTCACCGGTCACATAGGACGGTACCGCCAGGGAGAAGGTGACCAGGATCGGCGCCCACAGGTTGGGCAGCAACTCGTGCCGGACGATATGGCCGAGCCTGGCCCCGCTGGCCCGCGCCGCCTCGACGAACTCGCGTTCCCGCAAGGAAAGCACCTGCCCGCGCACCAGCCGCGCCGTGCCGGTCCAGCCGAAGACGGCGAACACTCCAATCAGGACGGTCACCCGGAACCAGCCCGGGATCTCCTCCCGCGGCCCGTAGAAGCGCAAGGCGATGGTGGGCACGACGGCCAGCGCCACGATGAGGAACGGCATCGCCAGCGCGAAGTCGATGATCCACGAGATGACCGCGTCCACCTTGCCACCGACGTAACCGGCGACGGTCCCCGCGACCACGCCGATGACGGTGGTGATGACCGCCGCGGCGAGCGCGATGAACAGCGAGGTGCGCATGCCATACACCAGGCGGATGAAGATGTCGCGGCCCAGCCCCGGCTCGAGGCCGAACCAGTGCTCGCCGGAGATGCCGCCGAGGTAGCCCAGCGGGATACCGCCCAGCGAGCTCAGCTTGTACTGGAACTGCTCGTGCGGGCCGATGCCGTACATGGCCTCGACGAGCGGGGCGGCCAGCGCCACCGCCATGAGGACGATCAGCGTGATGCCGCTGGCCATCGCGACACGGTCGCCTTTGAGCCGTGTCCACGCCAACCGGCCGGGCGAGCGCCCGACGATCGCCGCACGGCTGTCAAGATCCCGCAATTTGCCAGGCAATGGACCATCGGCGCCATCGTCAAGGCGGCTATTGCCTGGCAAATTGCGCGATCTCGGTGCGTGTTCCCCTGCACGCGCCATTGTTTTCAGCTCACCAGTTGGCCTGGGCCGGCGGCGGGGGAAGCGCCACGTTGCCGGGGTGGATGACGTAGACAACCCCTCGGCTGGTGTTGAGCCACGCCGCCTCCCACTCGGCCCGCCCCACGATCTTCCGTACGCCGGAGTTGGTGGGGGCAAACGGGTCGTTGAGGACGAGCCGGCCGTCGTTGGTGAACCCCACTATCACCATCAGGTGGCCGCCGGTCCCGTAATCCATGCCCGGGATCTCGTTCTTCCTGAACGAGGCCGAGGCGACCAGCGGGATGCCCGCGGCGATGAAGCTCTCCGCCTCGTTGAGGCTGCGCAGCCGGGTGACGAACGCGTCGGCACCGAAGCGGCCCGCGTAGGCGGTGTTGAAAGGCCAGTTGCCGCAACCGTTGTAGGTGAAGTCGAAGGTGTTGCGCGCGGCGTAGTCGACCTGGGGGTCCTGATAGGACGGATCCACCCACGACAGATCCGCCGGCGTGGGGCCCAGACCCCAGTAGGCGAGCACCATCGAGGTGGAGGTCGGGCTGCACCAGGCCTCGCCGCCGCCGTCCCACTGCGGATACTCTCCAATGTGGACTTCCTGGGAGAACTGCGGCACGTTGAGGATGACGCCCTGGGCTGTGCCGGGCGCGCTCGGCGTCAGCCTGCCCGGGTCGGGCAGGGCGCTGGCCATGGTGCCGAAGCTGCTCACCGACGGAGTATCGGCGCTGCCCTGCGGGCGCAGCAGGGTGACGCGGGCCTGCCAGGCGGTGAACTCGTGGCCGGAGGCGGCGACGAGCGTGTCCACGGCGACGAAGCCGTCGGCATCCCCTTGCGCCGCCACGGAGGTGCGGGTCAGGTGGGTGTCGTCCGCCGCCCAGTTGCCGAGGTTGTACCATTTGGTGGTGGTCCCCGCCGCCGTGACGCACTGGATCTCGATCCGGACAAAGCTGCCACCCGGCGTCGAAGCCGTCCAGGACGGGATGATCTCCTGCACGCGGAACGGGGAACCGCTGGCCGGGCCGGTCCAGGTCGCCGTCTCGTAGGTGCGGGTCACGCCGCTGGCCGGGTCGGTGTACTGCGTCGTGCCGGTGGCATGGTCAAAGACTAGCGACGCCCCGTCGACGCGGGCGCCGCTGAAGGTGCCCTCGGCCCAGGGCCAGCGCTTCACCACGATGTCGCGGTTGCCGGTGGGCTTCGTCTTGTCGCCGGCGAGGGCGGCCTCGGAGAAGCCGCTGACCGCCGCGGTGGTTAATGCCAAAGCTGTCCCCAAAAGGCTCCGTCTATTCACGACTCAAACTCCTAAGGCTCATACCGGTGCGTGCCGTGCACGCCAGTATTGGAAAACCTTCACCGCCGAGTCAATTGGCCTGTTAAACATTTCCATAACGGTTTTCGGTTTCTTCAGGCGAAGCCGTGCTCCTGGGCGTGGGGCGAGTCGATCGCGAAGCGTTCGCCTGGGCGTGGGGCGAGTCGATCGCGAAGCGTTCGCCTCGGCCCGCTGCCGGGGAAACACAGTTTCAGTGGAGGTATGAGGCTCCGTTCAGGTCGAGTACCGAGCCGGATGCCCAGATGGCGGTGCCGGAGGCCAGGTAGACAACGGCTTGGGCCACCTCCTCGGCGGTACCCACGCGGGAAAACGGACTCTGGGAACGGATCGCCTCACCCCGGGCGCTGTTGAGCAGGTCCGCCTGGCGCTCGGTCATGATGAAGCCGGGTGCCACCGAGGCGACCCCGATCCCATGCGGCGCAAGGTGAACCGCCAGCGACTGGCCGAAGGAGTGCAGGGCCGCCTTGCTCGCGCCGTAGGCCGGGTGGCCAGGCTCGCCCCGGTAGGCGCCGCGCGACCCGACGTTGACGATGCGCCCGTTCACGCTACGGGCAATCATGTGCCGGGCCACGCAGTAGGAAACGTTGGCGGCGCCGAAGACGTTGACCTCGAAGGTTTCCCGCCAGGCAGCCTGCCAGTCCTCATAGGACACCTCGGCCAGCGGGTGCCCGAGGTACACCCCGGCGTTGTTGACAAGCACGTCGATCGCGCTCAGCTCGGCGATGGCCTCGTCCACCAGGCGCCGGGCGGCGTCCGGGTCGCGCAGGTCCGCCCGCGCGGTGGAGTGGGCGAAGACGCGGTCGCCCAGTTCCTCGAAGGCCGTGACAATGGCTCGGCCGATGCCGCGCGATGCGCCGGTCACCAAGACTCCCCTGCTCATCGGGCAAGTGTAGGCAGGGTACCTTTCCTGGGTGCAGTTGGACGGTTTACTCGATGAAGCCCCCATGCCCGCCGCGGCGGTCAGCGTCTTCGGCCGCGAGCGCATGCTCTACTCCGGCGTGGCTGGGGCCGGGCGCGACGACTGGTGGGATCTGGCCAGCCTGACCAAGGTGCTGGTGACCCTGCCCGAGGCGCTGGCGCGCCTGGAGCTTGACGTACCGCTGCGCGAGCTGTGGCCGCGCGCGGCAAACGCGCCGGTCGGCGGCTGCACCGTGCGCCAGATGCTTTGCCACAGCACGGGTCTGCCCGACACGGTGCAGTTCTTCCGGACGTGTCGCGGCCGGGACGACATCGTCGAAGCCGCACTGGCGTTGCCACTGAGCCCCTCGCCGGAGCCGATTTATTCCGATATAGGGTATCTCTTGCTGGGCCAACTGCTCACCGAGGTGACCGGATCCTCGCTCGCCGCGCTGGCCCTCGCCCGCACCGGCCTGCGGTTCGGCCCGATCACCGACGCCCCCGCCGTCCCGACCGAGTTGTGCCAGTGGCGGGGACGCCTGATCGTCGGTGAGGTCCACGACGAGAACGCGTGGGCCATGGGTGGTGTCTCCGGGCACGCCGGCGGCTTCGGCACCCTCGACCTCGTCACGTCGGCGGCGCGGGCCGTGCTGGACCAGCCGCAGGAGTTGCAGGCGACCAACGCGGCCGGGGAGCGCTTCGCCCTGGGCTGGTGGCTGGCGCCCACGCGCGGTCTCGGCGGCCCCAACCCCGGACCCCACGGATTCGGGCACGCCGGGTTCGTCGGAAACCGGGTGTGGTTGGAGCCCGATTACGGCTACGGTCTTGTCATCCTCAGCAACCGGGTGCACCCGACACGCCACGCCGACCGGGCACCCTTCATCGCCTGGTGTGACAACCTTTTACAAACCGTCGCGGGGGAGCTTCGATGAGGGAAGTAAACATCGTCTACCGCAAGTACGATGGCTCGCTGCACTGGCACATGACCATGGGCTACCTCGGCGAGGACGAGCACGGGGTCTGGGTCGGCGCCGGGCCGGGCAACACCATGCGCAAAGGCAACGAGCCACCGGTACCCATCCCGCACGCCAACATCGGCCTGTTCCCGCGCGGCGCGTGGTGGACGGGCTGGTTCAATGGCGTGCCGCAGCGGATCGATATCTACTGCGACATCACCACCCCGCCCGAATGGCCGTCGCCGGGCGAGGTCACCATGGTCGACCTCGACCTTGATGTGTGCCGGCTGCGGGCCGACGGCTCGGTCCGCCTGCTCGACGAGGACGAGTTCGAGGCGCACCAACGGTTGTACGCCTATCCGGAACAGGTCGTGGCCGAGGCCACTCGCGCGGCCGCCTTTCTGCGTGAGGCGATTTCCCAAGGCGCAGAACCGTTCTCGGAGGTCTACCGCTCGTGGTTCACGCGCTTGGAGCAAGCCAACGGCGGCTAGGAGACCGCCCGGCAGGAGCGGCAGATGCGCCGCCAGTGCGCCAGGGACGGTCCGGGTTCCTGAGCCAGCTCAGCGTCGCCGCGGGCCAGCTCGTCGAGGAACAGTTCCTCGGCTCCCGGGTACACAAGAAAATTGGTCGGCCCACCGCAAGCACGGCAATGCGGCCGTCCACTTAGGACTTCGTTGAGCGCAACGGTCCACTCGTCCTCGTCGCCGGCCCACTCGTGGCCGTCGGGACACTCCCAGTGCGGGAGGTCCATCGGCTCAGTGCAGCCGCCCAGGATCAGTTTTCCTTCGGCCGCGGCCTCATCGGCCTCCGGAGCCGTCAGTCCAAATAGGACGGGCGTGCCCGAGCTCCCACACGTAGGGCAGGATGGCATCACAACACACGAGACTACCAACCCGTCGCCATTCCATCGAGCGCTCACCCGACATGACCGCGAGTGACCACTGTGCCAACGTGTCCCGCGTCCTCCACCACGATGAGCCGCGCCCGCGGCCACGCTCTGTGAAGGTATGCTGGACCGGCACACCTTCCTGGAGCCTGGCGCCGCAACCGGATCCGGGCCTCGCGCGTCATTCCCGCGACAGCACGGTGTCACCTTCATCGGTAATCTCGAAGGCCCCGTGCGCCACCTCCCACGCGTGCCCCTCCGGGTCGGCGAAGACCCCGGAGTAGCCGCCCCAGGACGCCTCCGTGCCGGAGCGAAGGATCGTGCCTCCGGCCGCTGCGGCCTGAGCCAGCACAACATCCACCTCTTCGCGGGTGCGCACATTGTGCGCCAGCGTGATCCCGCCCCAGCCGCCTGCGTCGGTGACGGCGGTGTCCGCGGCGAGCTTGGCCCGGCTCCACAGCGCCAGGATGAAACCGTTGAGCTGGAAGAAGAACACGTCGTTGTCCGGGGTGGTCCCCTTCCACCCCAACGCCTCATAGAAGGCGACTGCGCGCGGCACATCCGTGGTGCCCAGGGTGATCAGGCTCATCCTCTGTTCCACCCGAGCATCGTAGGCCTAAAGGCAGGGGTCCTGCGGTGGATCGGAGAGGAAGATGAGGATCGTTACCGCCCGATCCACCCACATGATTTGGAGGTGCCATGTCCGGCCGTCGACCATCTTGCAGTAGCCCATGAACCCCTCCCCACCGCGCATAGTCTCCTTCGGCCACCCGAACTCCAGGATCATGGGCTCGTAAAAGGTCACGGCCTCGGCGCGGCTCAAGCCGCGGGACAGTTCATACCGCACAAAGACCTCGGTGGAGGAGGCGGCGTCATTGGGCAGTCGGTGGCAGGCCACGTGCCGCTCGGGCTCGTGCGGCCGCTTCGCCCCCTCCGGTGCGACCGCGAGCACAGGCTCACGAGCCAGGTCGTCGAGCAGCGCTTGCTCGTTGGGCGGTGGGGTGCAGCCGGTCACCATGCGATCCAAGGTGCAGCCGCTCAGGGCCGCCGCCGCCAGCACCACGGCGGCGAGACCGGACACCAGTTTCCCCGTCATGAACTCAGTTTACATCTGTCGATCCCTGGCGCGGTGACCTAAAGCCCGGCAGCCGCTGGGATTGAACGCTTCGCGATCAATCCCACCGACGCCACAAGCACGGCTTCGCCTGAACGAAGTTAAAACCTAAAGCCCGGCAGCCGCTGGGATTGAACGCTTCGCGATCAATCCCACCGACGCCACAAGCACGGCTTCGCCTGAACGAAGTTAAAACCTAAA
>Ga0075428_100002193_pt1 | contig 21123 bp, 19 predicted proteins | sample RhiMetdeltSRZDD2_FD_75291 | JGI IMG/M metagenome (GOLD analysis project Ga0075428, IMG submission 75291) | Populus rhizosphere microbial communities from Tennessee, USA - Rhizosphere MetaG P. deltoides SRZDD2 | ecosystem: Host-associated > Plants > Roots > Rhizosphere > Soil | place: USA... | reverse complement strand
ACCTGCCGCGCCCCGCTGACGACTTGCTGAGCGGGGGCCGATCGGCCCGCAAAGGACCCGAGCAGGGTGACCATGCCCAGGCGCTGGGCCCAGCGGCAGATCTCCCGGACGACGACGTTGCTACGCAAATGAAGCGTGTTCACGAACGATGCCTCGCGGTCAGAATTTTATGAGAGTGCGCACGCCGCCCCGGTACGCCTCGATTACGGCACGGTCGGGTGCGACGCTGGGGCGCTGGGTCGCGGAACGGCCAGCCGGCGCGTCGCGGCCGACGCGCAGGAGTGACGCCGACCGCACGCCACGCGGCTCCAGCGTCGCAAGATCCAGTGTGTTCCGGAGTGCGAGTTGAATGCGCCCCTCGTTCGCTGCGAGAATCAGCACCTCGGCTTGATCGGGCGTCACGAGGAGTGTGATCACCGTGACCCGTTGCGGCTTGCCTTGGGCATCCGGCTGCATCGACGCCCCAGCGGCGAGTGTGGGCACATTCTGGAGAAGCACCTGGGTAATGGACTCGCCGCCGCCGCCCCGCGGATTGAGCGTCAACACGACGTCGACGCGGGTCCCCGGCACAACGAAGCCGGCCACGCCAATCACCTCATCCACTTTGACGCTGACCGCGCGCATGCCCTCGGGGATGGTGACGGACAGTCCACCACCTGCCCCCTTTGTCGCGAGCTTGCCATCGAGCAAGGGCTCGTTGGTGCGGATCGGTGTGATCACGCCGCGCCCCACCGCCGCTTCGGACGCTGCCAGGTAGCCGGGCGGCGTCGCATGCAACGGCCAGCGCACCACTCGCACGTCTGCTGCACTCACGATCGTACCGACCGTGAGATCGCGGGCAGCCACAACCACGGAAGACGCCTTGGGCTCCGCGGCCATGAGCGCCCGCTGATCGGTCAGGTACCGCAGCGCGAGAAAGGCTGCGAGGCAACCTGATGCCGTAGCTAGGGCCAGTACGACCCACATCCTTTGCTTTCTCGTAACGCCTCGCCTATGGTTGTTATTCGTTCCGCATCGTGAAGGCCGTGCTGAGCGTGATCGCCGCTTCGTCCGACGTCCAACCCATGAACGGCCGCAAGAACACAAACTGGTACGCGTACTGGATCGTCACTGACGCCGGCGTGCCCGTTCCAGCTCGCCATCCCGTGAGCGTGACGTTGGCGCCATCCGGATTGAGGCCGGCCCGGCTCAACCCATGCCGTATCGTTGCGACCACCGAGTCCTGCGTCACGCCGGCGTCGGCGACGACCGCGGCACGGGCACCCGCTCGGGCCGCCTCGGTGATGACCTGATAGACATTCCACGCCCGGCCGAATTCGAACACCCCAATCACCAGCATCATCAGCAGCGGAGCCACGAGCGCGAACTCCACCATGGCTTGACCCGTCTCGGACTGTGCGACGCGGCGCATGCAGTTCATAACGCGCCTCCCGACGCAACCCACCACCCGAGTGAGCCTACGGCAATCGCAACTCCGTAAGGCACCGTCATGACGTCCTCCGACTCGAGCGTCGGCCGATACCCAACTCGCCCGAACAACGCCAGGTTCTTCACCACTGCAAGGCTGCGGGACATCGTCTTGCGGCCCGCGCGCCGCCGCAGCGCCTCCAACAGCGCCATCACACCACCGACAAGCGCGATCGCCAAGAACGCCCCGATAAAGCGACTCGGGCCCATGAACCCCCCAACCGCCGCAAGCAACTTGACGTCGCCTCCACCCAACATCCCGAGCGCAAACGGCACCAGCGCGAGCCCGAGTCCCACTCCGGCCCCTTCGACCCCTTCCACAAGCGCACTGACTCCCAACAACCCTCGCAACACAAGCGCAGCGCCGAGCCCGGCGACGGTCAACAGATTCGGAATCCGCCGGGACCGAACGTCAAACCACACGCTGAGACAGAGCAGCGCCGTTAGCGCCGCGGTCGCGATCATTGCTGTCCTCCGCTGGACATTTCGCCCCGAGAGGAGCTGGGCCGGAAGAAACGGCCCGGCCCTCCTCGAGGAACGGCGCTACTGCGGTGTATACGCGCCTGAAGGTGCATTCTGGAGCGAGTCCGACACTGCCTGGTACACATCGCCGGTACGGTTCCGCATGAACACCAGAATCGCGATCAGACCAATCGCGATCAGCGCGATAATCAGCGCGTACTCCACCATGCCCTGCCCGGAGTCGTCGCTCCAAAGCGCCTTCAACAGGTCCTTCATCTGTTCCTCCCTGCCTGCGGCCTCATTGCGGTCACGAGGGCGCTCCTGAGACCTGGTAGAGCGAACCCTCCGGGACGATCGCGTCCCACTACCCCTGCGCGCCGAAGAGCCGCGCGACGTGTTGCGCGTAAGCAACAGCTATGCCGCTTTTTCACCTGAGGCTAAAAGGAGTGCGTTGCGGGGCATCGCGGACGAAAAACTTTGCGCAGCGCTTGAGACGGCATGGGCAATCACGACGATCCTGTCGCCCGTGTACAACACGGTAGAGCGCGCAGGAGAGAGCGCTCTACCGTTCGATAGAGTCGACGTCGCCGTGCGGATTACCAACTATGCCGGATGAGATATTGGCGATTGCGAAATCATCTCTACGCAAGCGAGAAGAGCGAGCAGCGCTCGTTCCAAGAAGTGTTGCAGATCAGTGACACACGTCGCGTGCGACGACGCGGGCGTTATAGCACCGCGCTCTATCGCCGGAGTGCAGAATTAGCTGAGTGGACTAAGCGAAGACGACGGACGTAATGACGGCAGCGATCCCGATATGCTCGCCGCGCGGCTCGACACGAACGATTCGCGCGTGACACTGCACGTGAATCGGCGGCGTTTGCTCCATCGTTCCGAACTCGAGCATAAAGTCGATCTGTGAGTCCAGGTGGTAGGTTTGATCGGTCTGCAAATACACGCCACCGGTGCTCACGTCACGCGTGAGTCCCGATCCGCCCGGGAGCTGTACCCGCAGCCCCAGGTGGTAGCGCTGAGCACTCCGACTCGGCTTCGTATCGATCTCCTTCACACCAACGTACTTACGCAGGCTGCCACCCCGGCTACTCCGGGGCCCCTGCGAATCCTATGTTGTTCGTCGGCAACCGCCCCTCCGGGGCAAACCGCCGATCACGCTCAATCAGGGCCGCTTTATTAATAGCACAATGCGAGCCGCCATCGCCGGCGAACGCGACATGGAAGCAACGACCCTTGTGGGCCGTCTCCGGGATCCAAACTACGCGCCCCGGGTGCGTGTCGAGCGCTTGATCGCCACTGGGCGAGTCGTACTTGCGGCGTTCTCCCTCCTCGCCGTCTGGATCGGTCCAGCCACTCAAGCGAGATCCGACGAATTCACGAATTTGCTTCTCGCCGGCTATCTCGGCTACGCGCTGTTTCTCGCGTTCGTCGCGTGGTTCGGCCACGCCGCAAGCGTCCGCATCGGTCTGTTGACGCATACGATCGATCTCGCGCTATTCTCGGCGTTTGTGTATTTGACCGAAGGCGCCGCAAGCCCGTTTTTCACCTACTTCATCTTTGCCATTGTGGCCGCGACGCTCCGGTGGCAGTCGCGCGGCGCACTTTGGACCGCCGCTATGGCGGTCATCGCCTTCAGTACGGTTGGACTGTACGCCGCGCTCCGCGATCCCACGTTCGAGCTCCACCGGTTCTTCACACAGAGCGCCTATCTTATCGTCCTGGCCAGCCTGCTCGCGGCGCTGAGCGCATACGAGAACCGGCGGCGCGACGAAATGGCCAGTTTTGCAGCCTGGCCCCCGGCCGTAGGTCCCGAGCCCCGCGTGGTGCTGCGTGAGCTGCTCAGCCGCACAGCCCGGATCCTCAACGCGCGGCGGACACTCCTGGCGTGGGAAGAGACCGGCCAGCCCTGGCTACAATTCGGCGCGTGGTCGGATGACAGTTTCACCGTATGGCGCGAACCGACGGACCTCTACGGTCCATTGGTAGCCGAGCCGCTCGAGAACGCGAGCTTTCTTTCCCCGGACGTGAGCCAGCAACAGGCGACGGTGCTGCTCGCGGCGAATGGAGGGCTGCAGGCCTGGCGCGGCGCACCGGTTCATGACGAGCTGCGCTCGCGGTTCCACATGAGAGCGCTGTTATCAGTGCGCGTGGGGGGAGAATGGGTTCGAGGACGTCTCTTCTCGCTTGACCATCAATCGCTCACTGCGGATGATCTGGTGATGGGCGAGATCGTCGCCGGCCACCTGGCTGCTTCCCTGGATCACATCGTGCAGTCGCGGCGCCTGCGGCAGGCAGCCGCGGCGGAAGCACGAGCTCGCCTGTCGCGCGACCTGCACGACGGCGTCCTCCAGTCCTTGACCGGGGCTGCGCTGAAGCTCGAAGCCGTGCAGCGTCTGTGGGAAACCGAACAGCCCGCGGCTCGCGAGCGCCTGTCGGAGATCCAGCATCTGATCGCGCAAGAGCAGCGCGGCCTGCGCTTCCTCATTCGCGACACGAAGCTCAGTTCCGGGGACGCGTCGATCGGGGGCGCGAGCTTGGGCGAGCGTCTCAATGAGCTCGTGCGCCGGTTTGAAAGCGTATGGGGACTCCAGACAGAGTTGCTCTTGGACGACCTGGACACCGGCATCGCCGACGGCCTGGCGTACGAAATCTGCCACCTTGTCCAGGAAGCCTTGGTCAACGCGGCGCGCCACGCCAGCGCGTCACACGCGCACGTCGCCGTGAGGAGACACGACGATCACCTATACATCACCGTGGCCGACGACGGTCACGGGTTCCCTTTCCAGGGGCGTTACGACCACGCGATGCTGACGTCGCAACGGCTGGGGCCGGTCATGCTCAAGCAACGGGTCGAGTCGCTCGGCGGGACTCTCGAGATCGAATCGACGAACCAAGGCGCGCACCTCGAGATTGCGCTGCCGTATACCGGCGCGGGCAGCTGACGTGACGGTCAACCTGGTACTCTGCGACGATCACCCGATCGTTCTCGCCGGCCTCGAAAGCCTGTTTCGGCTGGAGCAGGATTTCCAAGTGCTCGCCCGCTGTATCAACGGCGAGGAAGCGCTCGCCGCAGTCCGTCAGCACAACCCCGACATCCTGGTCCTGGACCTGCACATCCCCGGCCCCGGCGGTGACGGCTTGGAGATTCTGCGTGTGCTCCGCCGCGAGAAGCTTCCGACCAAGGCGGTGATGCTCGCAGCAGCTCTGGAGGAAGACGAAATCGTCGAAGCATTGCGGCTCGGAGTCCGTGGCGTCGTACTGAAGGAGCTCGCGCCGCAGCTCCTCGTGGAATGCATCCGCAAGGTGTACGCGGGCGAGCAATGGGTCGATAAGCAGCTTTCGAACCTGGCGCTGGAGGCGCTGCTGCGTCGGGAAACCGCCGGGCGCGCGCGCAGCAGCATCCTTTCGCCACGCGAGACCGAGATCGTGCGCATGGTCGCGGGTGGGCTCGGGAATCGAGAGCTAGCGGAACGCCTCGGGGTCAGTGAGGGCACCATCAAGATCCACTTGCACAACATCTACAAAAAGCTGAAGGTGCACAGCCGTTTGGAGCTGGTTCTGCATGCACAGGCGAATAAGCTTGTGTGAGGACCCTTCGACTCTAGGCCCGCACCCAACGCGCGAGCTCCCTGATGCTGGGCCGCTTGCCGGTCATGAGAATCCCGACTCTGTAAATCCGCGCCGCGACCCAGGTAACCGCCGCGATGCCGAGAATCAGCAGGGCGAACGAGGTCACGAGCTCCGTCGTCGTGACCATACTTGCTGCCCATCGGACGGGCATGGCGATGGGCGAAGTGAAGGGAATTAGCGAGATCGCCACAGAGTACGTCGACTGGGGATCGCTGGAGATGGCCCAGATTGACAGATAGGCCATCATGAGCAGAAAGATGACGGGCTGCTGAGCCTGTCGCGCTTCCTGCTCATTGGAGGACATGGCGCCCACCGCGGCCAGCATTGCGGAATAGAACAGGAACCCGCCGAAAAAGTAGGAGAGAAAAACCGCGATGGTCGCTGCGGACACCTGCGGCCACTCGAGCCCCGACCCGCCGTTCTCGACCGATACCCCACCGCTCAACGCCGCCCGCTGAGTGAGTAAGATCCGGGCCGATATCCCCCAGATAAGGAACTGAACTATCGATACCGAGCCGACGCCCAGAATCTTGCCGAGCATCAACTGGAACGGCCGAATGGACGAGACCAGCACCTCAACGACCCGCGTCGTCTTTTCCTCGAGCACGGAGCTCATCACGTTCACGCCGTAGGCGACGATGGTCATGAACAGCAGGATCGACATGATAAAGGCGAGTGAGAACGACTGGGCGGAGCTTTCACCCGAGGTCTTCGATCCTGAGATCTTCTTGGTTCGCAGGTCGACCTGGAGCGTCGCGCGGCTCACAACGTCCGGGCTGACACCGGCGCGCTCGAGTCGCGCGTTCAGCGCGGAGCGCGCGAGTACTCCCTTCAGCTCGCTGATCTCCCGCTGCGATGACACGTTGGATGCGCGGTACTCGGCGACGCCTGTTTCCACCGTCTCGGCCGTGAGCACGAGGAATCCGTCCAGCGTGCGAGCGGTCACTTCTTGAGTCAGGGAGTCGAGAAGTCCCGGACGGGGCGCCGACCGGGCCATCACGTTGAAGACCGGGGTGAAACGGAGCGAGTCGGCGACGCGGACGCCGAACGATGTTGCGGTGCCGTCCACCACAACGATCCGCGCCCTTCCCCCTGAGCGGGCGAATAGGATCGGGAGAAAGACCAGGGCTGCCAAAAACACCGGGCCCAAGGCGGCGGACACCCAGAACCACTTGCTCCGCACCCGTTCGACGAACTCGCGGCGGATGACCGCCCATACCTTACGCACCGGCGCCCTCCACGTCGGAGCTCACCGCGGGACGCGCGGCCTCGGGACCCACCATGTCGACGAAGATCGAGTGCAGCGAAGGCTCTTGGAGCTCAAACTTCGAAAGTCGGGCCCCAGACGCGACCAGCTGCTGCAAGATGTCCTGCGCGTCCGCGCCTGGGGCGAGCTCGAGCTCCGCGTATTGGCCGTAGTCATCGACCTTCTTCACGAGACGCATGTCGGCGAATACTTGTTGCGCGCCGCCGGCACTTCCATCGAACCCGACGACGAGGTGACGGCCGGCGTGCGTCCGCTTGATTTCGCTCAAGGAACCGTCCACCAGCTTACGTCCCCGGGCGATGATGCACAGCTCGTCACACAGCTTCTCGGCCTGTTCCATGATGTGGGTGGAGAAGAGGATCGTTACGCCGCGGCGCCGGAGCTCCAGGACCGTTTCCTTCAGCACCTTTGCGTTCACGGGATCGAGCCCGGCAAACGGCTCGTCCAGTACGACGAGCTCGGGCTCGTGCAGCAATGTGGAGATGAACTGCACCTTCTGCTGCATCCCCTTCGACAGCTCGTCGATGCGGCGCAGCCGCCAGTCGGCGAGCCCGAGCCGCTCGAGCCATCCGAGCGCCTTCGCTTTTGCGGCGCGCCGCTCCACACCTTTCATTTCCGCCAGGAACACCAGCACATCGAGCACGCGCATCTTGCGGTACAGTCCGCGCTCTTCGGGGAGATACCCAATCCGCGCCGATAGCGCACGGCCGCCGCCTAGCTGGCCGAACAGCTGCACGACGCCTTCGTCCGGCTCGATGATGTCCAGGATCATGCGGATGGATGTCGTCTTGCCGGCGCCGTTCGGACCGAGCAGCCCGTAGATGATCCCGCGGGGAACGGTCAGGGAAAACGCGTTGACGGCCGTGTGTCCCGCGAAGCGCTTCGTGACGCGATCGACGACGACCGGATCTGACATGTGCGGAAACTATTGTCACAGTGAGGCGACGCTAGGGCGAGGCGACGCTACGCTACGACATTGCGACGTTAGGAAACACCGACGCGAAAGAGGTCCCCGGCTTTCCGCACTGCTTCCACCAAGACATCGATGTCGTCGACGTCATTGTAGATGTAAAACGAGGCGCGCGCGGTCGCAGCTACCCCGAGCCGCCGCATCAGCGGCTGGGTGCAGTGATGACCTGCGCGAACACAGACGCCATCGCGGTCCAGAATCGTGGCGAGGTCGTGCGGGTGGATGTCGCCGTAGGTGAAGGGAACCACGCCAGCGCGATGATCGCGCGGTCCGAAGATCGTCACCCCCTCGATCTGCGACAGCTTATCGATCGCGAGCCGCGCAAGCTCCTGCTCATGCTGGGCCACGCGGTCCATCCCGAGTCGCTCGAGGTAGGCGATCGCCGCGCCGAGCCCCACGGCGGCCTCCACGTTCGGGGTTCCGCCTTCGAACTTGTGCGGCACCTTGTTCCACGTTGACCGGTCGTCCCAGACCCGCTCGATCATTTCGCCCCCGCCGTGGTAGGGCGGCATCGCCTCGAGCAGCGCGGGTTTTGCTACCAGCGCGCCACTGCCCATTGGGGCCAACATCTTGTGGCCGGACAGGGCGTAGAAGTCGCAATCGATAGCCTGGACGTCGAGCCGCAGATGGGGGGTAGACTGGGCGCCGTCCACGACGGTAACCGCCCCCGCTGCATGCGCGAGCTTAGTCAATTGCGCAGAAGGGTTTACGGTGCCGAGGGAGTTCGAAACGTAGGGGAAGGCGACCAGCTTCGGCCTGGCCTCGAGCGCCCGCCCATAATCGGCCAAGTCGATGCGACCATCCGCCGTGATCTCGACCATCCGGAGCGTGGCGCCTTTTTCCTGACACAGGATCTGCCACGGGACGATGTTCGAATGGTGGTCCATGGCCGTGACCACCACCGTGTCGCCTCGCTGCACGTTGGCGCGGCCCCACGACCCGGCGACCAGGTTGATGGCCTCGGTCGTGCCCCGAGTGAACACGACCGCCTCTCGTGTCCAGGCGTTCACGAACCGAGCGACGGCCGTGCGCGCGGCTTCGAAGGCGTCCGTCGCTTCGACCGCCAGCGCGTACGCGCCGCGATGCACATTGGCGTTGTGAAAATTGTAGTAGTGCTGGATCGCGTCCAGCACCTTGCGCGGCTTTTGCGTAGTCGCCGCGTTGTCCAGATAGACGAGCCGCTTGCCGTTCTCCAGCCGCTCGAGAATCGGGAAATCCGTGCGGAGCTGCTTCGTGTCGAGCATCAGAAGTCGCCCGCCGACTCGGTGGTGACGGGCTCGGCGCGGTTTTGCAAGGCGGCATGCAAGGCATGCCAGGCAAGGTTGGCGCACTTGATGCGGCTGGGAAACGCGCGCACGCCCGAAAAGGCGGCGAGTTTGCCGGGGGCGTCGGCGCCACCCGCCAGCATCTCACGGAACGCTTGAAACATCGACTCGGCGGCGGCGATTGATTTTCCCTTCACGGCGTCGGTCATCAGCGACGCTGAGGCTTTCGAGATCGCACACCCCGCGCCCTGCGGCATTTGAAACGCGATGTCCTTGATCGTCTCGCGGTCCAACTGCACGTAGAGCTGAATCCGGTCGCCGCAGAGCGGGTTGTTCCCTTCGGCCGTGCGATTGGCCGACTCCAGGCGCCTGAAATTGCGCGGATTGCGATTGTGATCGAGGATCGTCTGCTGGTAGAGCTCGCCGAGGTCGGGCGTCGGCATCACGCCGCCAGGCGAACGCGCACGATGCGATCGAGCTCGGCCCGCAGCGAGACCACGCCCATACGGCCAAGGATCTCGGCGGCGAACCCGTACGTCAGCAATCGCCGCGCCTCGTCCTCGCCCATGCCACGACTGCGCAGATAAAACAGGGCGCGTGGGTCGAGCGGGCCCACCGTCGAGCCGTGCGTGCACTTCACATCGTCGGCATAGATCTCGAGCTGCGGTTGACTGTCGGCATGTGCGTCGGCCGACAAGAGCAGGTTGTTGTTCGTCTGCTTTGAGTCGGTCTTTTGCGCGCCTGGCCGGACGATGATCCGGCCGGTGAAGACACCGCGGGACTTCTCGTCGAGCACACCGTTGAAGTACTCGTGACTCTCACAATGATCGGCCGCGTGGTCGATCGTCGTGTGGTGGTCGGCGTGCTGCTGGCCGCCGAGCAGGTACAGGCCGTTGAGAATCAACGTACCGCCCGGACCCGCCATGACGGCGCCGATGTCGTGTCGCGCGAGCCTGCCACCGAACGCCACGAAATGGAGATTGAGAGTGCTGTCGCGACCCTGGTGAGACTGCGTCGTCGCCACGTGGTACGCCCGGCTGCTCTCTTGCTGCACGCGATGGTAATCCACGCGCGCGCCATCGCCCAGGACGATCTCCGTGACCGCGTTGGTCCAATAGGCGCCGTCGTCGAGTGCGGCGTAGGTCTCCACGATCGACGCACGCGCTTCGCGGTCGACCACGATGAGATTGCGGGGATGGCTCACGACCGGTTTGCCACCCGTCGCCAGGAACAGCAGCTGAATCGGGAACTCGACGGCCGCCTTGGCCGGGACGTGCACAAGGGCTCCGTCATTTACGAACGCGGTGTTCAGCGCGGAGAAGGGCCGGTTCTCGCTCGCCGCATATTTGCCGAGATGTTGGCGCACGAGATCCGGGTGCTCGGTCGCCACGCGCGCCAAGCTCTGGACGTCGTCGAAAAAGGGCATCGAAAGAGAGCGTTGAAAAAAACCGTCCACAAAGACGAGTCGATGCCCGGTTTCAAAGAGGAGGAATGGCTGAATCTCCTCCAGCGTCGGCACCTTTTGCGGTGCCTTGGCCAACTCGAACGACCCCTCGGCAATGGGCGCGACGCTGGTGAAGCGCCACGCCTCTTGCTTCATGTTTGGGAAGCCAAGCTCGTGAAAGCGGGCGATGCCGCCTTCGCGGAGATCTCTAAGCCAGTCCGGAGCCCCCGACGCACCGTTCGCCGCCCACGCACGGTATGACCCAACCAGCTGATCCACATGCGCCATCGTCACGACACCATGGCGGCATCACGAAGCCAGTCGTAGCCTTTTGCCTCGAGTTCAAGCGCCAATTCGGGCCCACCCGACTTCACGATCCGGCCGTCCGCCAGGACGTGCACGACATCGGGCGTGATGTGGTTCAGCAGACGCTGATAGTGGGTCACGATCAGGAATGAGCGGTTCGGCCCGCGCAGCTTGTTCACGGTCTCCGCGACTGTTTTCAGCGCGTCGATGTCGAGCCCTGAGTCCGTCTCATCGAGAATCGCCAGGCGCGGCTCGAGCACGGCGAGCTGCAGGATTTCGTTGCGCTTCTTTTCGCCGCCGGAGAAGCCTTCGTTCACCGGGCGGTTCATCATCGAGTCGTCCCAACCGATCGCCTCGAGCTTCTGTTCGAGAAACTGGAGGAAATCGATCGGATCGAGCTCGGCTTCCCCCCGCTCCCTGCGAAGCGCGTTGAGCGCCGACCGCAGGAAATAGGAGTTCGTGATTCCACGAATCTCGACCGGATACTGGAACGCGAGAAACACCCCCGCCCGCGCGCGTTCCTCCGGCTTCAGGTCGAGTAGATCCTTGCCGTCGTACCGCGCGGTCCCAGCGAGCACCGTGTACGCCGGATGCCCGGCGAGCACCTGGGCGAGCGTGCTCTTGCCAGAGCCGTTCGGTCCCATGATCGCGTGCACTTCACCTTCGCGAATGGCGAGATCGACGCCCTTGAGGATCTCGTTGCCCGCGACGGCGACGCGCAAACCTTTGACTTCCAGCAACCCGGTACCTTTAGCCAACGCTCCCCTCCAGACTGATGCCCAGGAGGCGGGTCGCTTCGACCGCGAACTCCATCGGCAATTCCTTGAAGACCTCTTTGCAGAATCCGTTGACGATCATCGACACGGCGTCTTCGGCGGACAGACCACGCTGCCGCAGATAGAAGATCTGATCCTCACCGATCTTGGACGTCGACGCTTCGTGCTCCATGATCGCGGTGCTGTTGCGCACGTCGATGTACGGGAAGGTGTGCGCCCCGCACTTGTCGCCGATGAGCATCGAGTCGCACTGGGAATAATTCCGCGCGCCCTCCGCTCCCTTCATGATCTTCACCAAGCCTCGATACGTGTTCTGTCCGCGACCGGCCGAGATGCCCTTCGACACGATCGTCGAGCGCGTGTTCTTGCCCAGGTGAATCATTTTCGTCCCGGTGTCGGCCTGCTGCTTGTGACTCGTTACGGCGACCGAGTAGAACTCGCCGATCGAGTTATCGCCCTGCAGGATGCAGCCCGGATACTTCCACGTGATCGCCGAGCCGGTCTCGACCTGGGTCCAGGAAATCTTGGAATTCACGCCGGCGCACTTGCCACGCTTGGTGACGAAGTTGTAAATGCCGCCCTTACCCTCTTCGTCGCCCGGGTACCAGTTCTGGATCGTGGAGTACTTGATCGTCGCCCGATCGTGTGCGACGAGCTCGACGACCGCCGCGTGCAACTGATTTTCATCGCGCGTCGGCGCCGAACAGCCTTCGAGGTAACTCACGTAGCTGCCTTCGTCGGCGATGATAAGCGTCCGCTCGAACTGCCCCGTCGACGATGCGTTGATGCGAAAGTACGTCGAGAGCTCGAGCGGGCAGCGCACGCCCTTGGGGACGTACACGAACGAGCCGTCCGTGAAGACGGCTGAGTTCAGCGCCGCGAAGAAGTTGTCGTTGTAGGGAACGACGGTGCCGAGGTACTTCTGAACGAGCTCGGCGTGCTCGCGGATCGCTTGCGAGATCGGCATGAAGATGACGCCGTACTTGGCAAGCTCCGCCTGGAACGTCGTCGCGACCGAAACACTGTCGAACACGGCATCTACCGCGACACCCGTCAGCCGCTTCTGCTCCTCAATCGGAATGCCCAGCTTCTCGAACGTCGCGACCAGCTTGGGGTCGACCTGGTCGAGCGAGTCGAGCTTGGGGCGCTGTTTAGGGGCTGCGTAGTAGCTGATCGCCTGGTAGTCGATCGGCCCGTACTTCACGTTGGGCCAGTGCGGCTCGCTCATCTTGAGCCAATTGCGATACGCCCGGAGCCGCCAGTCCAGCATCCACTCCGGCTCTCCCTTTTTCGTGGAGATCAACCGGATGACGTCCTCGTTCAAGCCGGCCGGCACGACCTCGGATTCGATGTCGGTGACGAAGCCGTACTTGTACGGTTGCTGGACGTGCGCTTCAATACTGGTCATGCCGCTCCCGGAAGTCATTATCAGACATAATCTTGGCAACAAAAACGGCCGTGTAGCTCGGAATCCTAATGGTTTTGTCGGGATTGTCAATCAACCGCCGGGCGGGGCTAGTAGACGTCGCGGTTCCACTCCCTCACAAGTCTTTCATAGTCATCAGGCGTGTTGATCTGATCGACGACCGCTGGATCGTCTACCGGGACGCTGACGATGTCCGTCTGATGCGCCTGCAGAACCGCCCTCGCGCCGGTCCTCGTCGCCACCGGGCTTTGGACCAGCTCCTCGAACAGGGCCGATCCCCAGATCACGGGGTGACCCCGCCGCTCTCCCAACACCGGCAGCACGATTGAACCGTTGGTTAGTCGGTGCGCTTCGAGCAGTCGCTCGATTGTGGTTACCCGAACATGCGGAAGGTCGACCGGCCAGACGAGAACGGCCGTTGGTTGCACGGGTTGGAGGGCGCGCAGGGCCCCTCGCAGTGATGCGATAGGGCCCGTTTCTGGGTCCGGGTTCTCGACAATCATGCAGTCGTGGCCTGCCAGAAACGGCTGAATCCGGGGGGCATCGGGGCCGAGGACCACCACCCGCGTCTTCACCTCGAGCGCCTCAAGAGCTTCCAAAATGCGAACGACGAACGGAAACCCGAGGAAATCCAGCAGGGCCTTGGGAGACCCCATCCGGGCCGACCGACCGGCCGCCAGGACGACGCCCGCGAGACTCATAGGGGCTAAGAGACTAAGGGGCTAAGAGGGCATGTGGCTAGAGGGCAGTTGCACGACGGACAGAAAGGGGCAATCTTGGCGCGCGACATGGCCGTCCGACGCATTCGCCAACTTGGCGACCCGATTCTGAGGGTCCGCTGCACCCCGGTTGAAGATCCCAAGTCGCCGGCAGTGCGCCTGCTTTCCGACGATCTCCGGGATACGCTCCGCGTGGCGAAGAAGAAGTACAACATGGGCCGGGCAATGGCGGCACCGCAGATCGGTGCGCCGGTCCGCGTCGTGCTTGTCGAGACCGGCAAGTTCCGCGCGACGATGATCAATCCCGAAATCACAGATGTGGGGTCCGAGGACTTCCACGTCTGGGATGACTGTTTCTCCTTCCCGAACCTTCTGGTTCGCGTCACGCGCGCCCATCGCGCTTCGCTGCGTTACACCGATCTCAAGGCCAAACAGGTCACGATGGAGCTGGAGGGCCCGATGGCCGAGCTGCTGCAGCATGAGCTCGACCATCTGGATGGCATTCTCGCTATCGATCAGCCCACCGGGCTCGATCCGTTCGCCTACCGCACGGAGTGGGAGAAGCACCACAAGGCGGATGAGCGTTACGGACCGCCCCGGCCGCGAGAGGTCTAGACGCCTAGACGCCGAGACACCTAATTACATTCCAATCATCGCAGGGGTGCCTGCCGAGGTCGGCAGGCTGAGATCACACCCTTAGAACCTGATCCGGTTCGTACCGGCGAAGGGAGCTCCGCATGACCTGCCGCACCCAGATGTTCTTCGCCCGTCAAGGCACGATCACACCCGAGATACAGCGCGTCGCCGAGCGGGAATCGCTCGCTCCCGAGACCATTCGTGACGAAGTGGCGATCGGGCGTCTCATCATTCCCGCGAACGTGAATCACCTCGCGCAACGCCTCGATCCGATGGCCATCGGCAAAGTCGCCAGCGTGAAGATCAACGCGAACATCGGCAACTCGGCGGTCGAGTCGGATATCGAGGGCGAGCTCGAGAAGCTGCACCACGCGGTTCACTACGGCGCCGACACGGTGATGGACCTCTCCACGGGTGGCAACATCGACGCGATCCGCGAGGCGATCATCGCCGCCTCACCGGTACCGATCGGCACTGTCCCGATCTATCAAGCGATCCAAATCGCCGGCGACGTGACCAAGCTGACCGCCGACGACATCCTGGGAAACATTGAGCATCAGGCGCAGCAGGGGGTCGATTACATCACGGTGCACGCGGGGATTCTGCGCGAGCACGTCGGCCTCGCGCTCGGCCGGGTCACCGGCATCGTGAGCCGCGGCGGATCCCTGATGGCGTACTGGATGACGCAGCACGGCAAACAGAATCCGCTGTACGAGCACTTCGACCGACTGCTCGACATCGTGCGCACGTACGACGTCACGCTCTCGCTGGGTGATGGGCTTCGGCCCGGTTCGATCGCGGATGCGACCGACAAGGCTCAGCTCGCGGAGCTGACGGTGCTCGGCGAATTGACCGAGCGCGCGTGGAAGAAGGACGTGCAGGTGATGATCGAGGGCCCGGGCCACATCCCGATGCATCAGATCGAAGTGAACGTTCGGCTCGAAAAGGAATTGTGCCACGAGGCGCCGTTCTACACGCTGGGCCCGCTCGTGACCGACGTTGCGCCCGGATACGACCACATTACTTCGGCCATCGGCGCCGCGATGATCGGCTGGTTCGGCGCCGACATGCTGTGCTACGTCACCCGCAAGGAGCACCTCGGCCTGCCGAACGCCGAAGAGGTCCGCGAGGGTGTGATTGCGTACAAGATCGCGGCGCACGCCGCTAACATCGCGCGGCGCCGGCCGGGCGCGACGGAGCGCGACGACGCGTTGTCACGAGCGCGCTACGCGTTCGACTGGAACGAGCAGTTCCGGCTCGCGCTCGATCCGGCGCGGGCGCGCGAGCTCCACGACGAGGCGCTGCCGGCCGAGTACTTCAAGAGCGCGGAGTTCTGCGCGATGTGCGGGCCGAAGTTCTGCTCGATGCACATCACGCGCGAGATTGAGCGGTCGCTGGGGAAGCGCGAGCCGCTAAAGAAGGAGAAGCGGGAAGCGGTTACGGACCCCGCTTGACGAAGAACTCGTACGGCCCCGTCGCGGTATTGTCCCCGAACGACCCGTACGCTTGGACCCGCACCTTGTACTCCCCGCCGGCGGGTACGACAAACGGTCCGAGCTGATAGAAGACTTGTGACGCGCGGAACAGGCCGTACCCGCCTCCAAGCGTCACTCCCGTTGCGGCATCCAACACGTCCATCCAGATAACCTCGTCGGTCGGCGTCGGATCGGCGGTCAAGTGCCACCAGACGTTGAGCGTGTCGCCGGGTGCGCCCGACCCAGCGAACTCGTCGATATCGCCGATCGGCGAGACGGCCTCGCCGCGCACGGTGTCGCCCATCGCGAAGGCGGCGGGGACGGTCTCAGGAGCGCGGTTCAGGGCAAACACGCGGAAGCTGTATGGCCCGACAAAGGACAAGACGCCGCCACACGCAGCGTCGTAACAGAATCGCACGAAGGACGCGGGCTGGTACGCCGCAATAGTCACCGCGCCGCCAGCGGGTACAGTCACCGGCCCGAGGACCTTGTCGTATTGCCAACCGTAGAGCGCCGCCAGGCTGTCACCCGCGGCCGGGCTCCTGATGCTCATGAACGGGCTGCCTCGGAACGTGGCGTACACCTCAGACCCCGGTGCCGCGGTGACGGTGAACTCGTCCCAGTCGCCCGGTGTGTCGATTGCTTCGCTCGTGACGGAGTCTCCAGGAACGAGGGCGCCGCCCGTTTGCTCGGGATCGACGCTGAGCGACTCTACGGCAAAACGGTACATCCCGCGATTGGCGACATTGCCAATGCCTTCCGGCCCACTCACCGTCACGTGATACCAACCGCTGGCGGTGAGGTCCATGCGTCGCGTCTGATGGTCGTGGAGCCCCGCGTCCGACGTGCCGCTCTCGAGCGAGGCGAACATCCACTCGGGCGCATTCGGTGGGCCCGCGATCCATGCCCGCAATCTCCCGCCGGGGTCGGCGAGACCCTGCAACGCAATGTTGACGTGCTGCCCGCGCACGCCGTAGAAGTGGAACGCATCAGCATCGCCCCACGGCTCGACTGCTTCTCCGCTCACAGTGTCACCAAGGGCGAAGGTATCAGGTGCCGCTTCGGGGCCGAGGCCGAACCGGTAGAACCAGAGGCGGTACGGACCCCGCACGGTGGAGAAATCCAGGTCGACGCTCGCATCGACCCGCACGATGTACCTCCCGGGCGCCAAGGACAGCGTTCCACTCGACGTTCGCGTACCGCCCGGACCCGAGGGCGCCGTGATGACCTGGCCCGTCGTGGAATCGATCAACTTGACGATGAGACCCGGATACGGCGGGGATGGGACCTGGAGCTCGAACGCGAGGTTGGCACCGCTCGAGTCGGGCACGGTCACCCGGAACTCGTCGAAATCACCTGGCAGGTCGATGGACTCGCCGCTCAAGCTGTCGCCGAAGGCCAGCGTGTCGGGCGCCGTTTCCGGCTGCCCGTTGACGCGATGTAGGAACACCTGATAGGCACCGCGGTAACCACGGGCACAATAGCCGTCATAGCCGCTCACGCGGAGCCGGTAGGTCCCCGTGCTGGGCAACGCGAACCTGCCAGTCACTTGTTGGAAGAGGCTCGTATCCGTGCCGGCGCTCTGTATCGACCGCAACACGCTCCCTGCGGGGTCGACAACGTACAGTTGCAAACGGTCATCAGGCGACCCGTTCTGGCCCTGGAAAAACGCATCCACCTGTTCGCCCGCGACGCCGCTGAACGTGAATTCGTCGATGTCACCCGGGAGGTCGATCTCCTCGCTGAGCGCGACTCCGGACGGGATGGCCGCCGCCACGTGCTCCGGTCGCCGGTCGATCGCATAGAGAAAAACTCGGTACCTGCCGGTGTCCGCGATCTGGGAGGGGTTGGTTCCAGCGACGCGAAGGATGTAGTTCCCCGCCTGGGACGTTTCAAGAAGGTTCGTGACGCGCCCGAAGAGACTGGTGTCAGACCCCTGGCAGGCAGCGATGGCGAGCGCGGGCCCGCCGGGTCGGGCGATCTCCGCCTGCATTGGACGCGTTGATTGCAGAAAGGTCATGAAAGCGCCGCCGGGGTTCGCATTGAAGGTGAACTCGTCGATGTCGCCAGCCCGCTCGATCGCTTCACTGCTGATTTCCGTATTGGTTGGGATTGCCGACGCACGGTGCTCCGGCCCTCGATTGATCGCATACGACCAGAATCGGTACGGGCCGCTGTAGCGCGGATAAACGTTGCTTATCACGGATCCCACCTGGATCTCGTACCCGCGCGTCGCGGGCAGGCGCATCAGCCCGGTGGTCAATGTGGGCGGTCCGGCGTCCGCGAAGACGTAGCCGAGCAATCCTTGGCCAGCGACATCTACAAGACTGAAGGCCACGGAGCCGGATCCGACAGGTGCGGGTGTTTCTCCGACGAGGACGATTTCCTGCCCTGCGTTACCCATCAAGACGAAGCGATCGAGATCCACCTTCGGGTCGATGCTCTCGCCCACCACAGTATCGCCGACTGCGACTTCAACGGGAACGAGCTCGGGTTCGGTGTTGATCTGATCGATCTTGAACCGAAAACGAGCCGAGGTCCCGGTGAAGAATGTCTGCACGATGATCCTGAAAACCCGCTGCGTCTCGGAGCCGAAGCTCGCCAGCGGATTGTCCTCAAGCCGTCCGCTGGTCGAATTCGGGGTCGCGCTCACGCTCGCGACTGTCGACCCGCTCACGGAATCCCGGACGTGGAACAGGATGTTTCCCTCGAGGGATTGGAAGTACACGGCGTACATTGCCTTAGGGTGCGCGACGAACGAGTAGAAACGAGTGGTGTCGCTCGTGACGGTCTGCTCGATGACCAGGCCGGTCGGAATGCGCTCACCGTCGCCCTTGGGCTCGAACGGGGACTCGCACCCCACGAAGCCGGCCGCGGCGATTGCAGTGGCGGCGAGGAATCGAGCCAGGGGTTGGCGAGGAAGAGCGAGCATGTCCCGTATCGCGCCGGCGTGGGAGACGCTCTAAAAATGCACGTATCCCCTACCCGTTGGAAAGAAGGCCGCCCCAAAAGTCATAGTCAGTCCAGCCGGTGCTCGGCCGAGCGGGCGTGCGCCTCTAGCCCTTCGACGCGCCCGAACCACGCGGCGTCCTCAACGAGCGGCCGCGCCGCCGCAGCGTCATCGATGCGTAGCCAGGTGCGCACCCGCAGGAATGTATAGACCGACAGTCCGCCTTTTGAACGCGCCATGCCACCGGTCGGCAGCACGTGATTGGGTCCGGTGCCGTAGTCACCCAGGACTTCGGGCGACCCGCCGCCGATGAAGAGCGCACCGAAATGCGTGAGTCGCCCGGCGATTGCGGACGCGTTCTCCAGAAAGAGCGCGACGTGCTCGGGAGCAAGGGCGTCGCACGCCGATATCCCTTCCTCAATACTCGAGACCAGCACCGCGCCGCCGTTTCCGAGTGCCCGCCGCGCGACGGCCCCTGTAGGGAGCACCGCGAGCTGGCGGTCCAGCTCTGCTTCGACACGGTCGAGGAGAGTCGAATCGGGCGTCACGAGAACGGTGAGCGCGTCGGGGTCATGCTCAGCCTGCGCGAGGAGATCGGCGGCGATCGCGACGGGAGAGGCCGTGCCGTCGGCGAACACGACCAACTCTGACGGGCCCGCGAGCATATCGATGGCGACGCGGCCGGAGATCAGCTGCTTCGCCGCGGTCACGTAGCGATTGCCCGGACCGACGACCACGTCGCAGGCAGGCACAGGGCCAGCGCCGAACGCAAGCGCCGCGATCGCGTGGGCGCCGCCCGCCGCGAGCACACCATCAGCGCCCGCAATCGCGGCGGCTGCGAGCGTCATCGGTCCCGGCCTGGGACTCGCGGCCCACACTTCACGCACACCTGCGGTTCGGGCGGTAACTACCGTCATGAGGACAGAAGACGGCAATGGATAACGCCCGCCAGGAGCGTAGCACCCCGCTCGCTCCACCGGAGCGATCCAGTGTCCGGCTGTTCCGCCGGGCACGCTGACGCTCACGGGGCCCAGCGCGCGCTTCTGTGCCGCGGCAAACGTTCGAATCCGCTCGGCGACACGCTCGAGGCGCGCCCGGTCGGCCGCAGGCAGGGCTGCGAGTGCACGTTGCAGCTCGGCCCGCTCGACGAACATCGGTCCACCAGCTGGCACCTCGATGAGCTGTTCCGCATACTCGCGGAGCGCTGCCTCTCCTCTCACCCGCACGCCTTCTACGATCGGCGCCGCGACTGCGAGAGCCTCCGGACCCACGGCGTCCCCCCGCCGGCTGACCAGATCGGCGACGGAGCGGTAGCGCAGCAAGCGCGCGCTCATGCCTTGCGAGCCATCGGACGGCGGCTCACCGCACCGTGGCGCCGCGCAAGCTCGGCCCGCACTTGGGCGAGTGTTCCGCCGCCCCGCGTCAGCGCCACCAGCGCCATGTAGAGCACGTCGGCGGTTTCACGGACGACGTCCTCCGACGACTCCGCGCCAGCCAACTCCTCCGCTTCTTCGCGCAACTTGGCCGCGAGCAGCCCGGGCTCCTCGAGCAGCCGCATAGTTCCCGAACCCGGAACTGGGCGGGCGATCCGGTCGGTGAGCGTCCGCTCGAGATCTGACAGATCGAACGCAGCCGGCCAGCACGATTTGCGGTTTAGGTGACAGAATCCCGCGCCCGACTGCCGTACGGTGAACCGGAGCGCGTCGCGGTCACAGTCGAGGTCCACGCGCACTAGCTGCTGTGTGTTTCCCGATGTCTCACCCTTTTTCCAGATCGTCTTGCGCGAGCGCGACCAGTAGATCCCACGTCGCTCCGCGACTGCGCGCGCCACTGACTCGCGCGTGCTCCACACGAGGCCGAGTGTGCGGCCGGACTCATCGCAGACCGCGGTCGGCCAGATCTCTCCTGGCAACGGTTTCGCGAGCGGTGCGGCGATCGCATCGCCCAGCGACAAGCGGCCGGTATACAGCGCCATCCCGACCTGGGCATCCGCGCCAGCCTGATCCAGCTCGGCGACCTCCGTCGCCGTTGTGATTCCGCCCGCCGCGGTCACTCGGCACTCGCCCGCGGCACGGACGACAGTTTCTACCGCCGCGCGGTCGAAACCGCGCATCTCCCCTTCCTTGTCCACTTGCGTGAAGAGAAACCCGCCGACTACGGGCGCCAGCTGGCGCACACGCTCGACGACGGGGACGCCGGTGGACGCCCGCCAGCCATCGACGACGATCTGACCGCGCTCCGCATCGACCGCGGCGATGACTCGCTCCCGCGGCAGGGCCGCGCAAAAATCGGGCGTTGCAGCGGTGCCGATCATCACC
>Ga0075428_100002191_pt1 | contig 21126 bp, 12 predicted proteins | sample RhiMetdeltSRZDD2_FD_75291 | JGI IMG/M metagenome (GOLD analysis project Ga0075428, IMG submission 75291) | Populus rhizosphere microbial communities from Tennessee, USA - Rhizosphere MetaG P. deltoides SRZDD2 | ecosystem: Host-associated > Plants > Roots > Rhizosphere > Soil | place: USA... | reverse complement strand
ACGGCGAACTCTTCACCTTCGACAGCGACATGGAATGGGACTGGGGCACGCCATGGTATCGGCCCACGCGCATTTATCATGTGGTCTCCGGCGGCGATTACGGATTTCGCGAAGGCACGGCGAAATATCCCGCGTATTACCCGGACGCGTTGCCAGCCGCGGTGGACATCGGCATTGGATCACCCACCGGCGTGAAGTTCGGAACCAAATCGAGCTTTCCCGCAAAGTACAAGCGCGCGTTCTTCGCCATGGATTGGTCCTATGGCCGCATCGTCGCCGTGCATCTGCAGCCGCGGGGGGCTACTTACGATGCGACCTTCGAGCCGTTCATCGTCGGCAAACCGCTCAATGTCACCGACCTGGAATTTGGCCGCGATGGCGCCATGTATTTCACGACCGGCGGCCGCGGCACACAGTCGGGTTTGTATCGCGTTACTTACGCCGGCGAGTCCCTGGCAGACGCGCCCGCCGACAAAGAGGCCGCCACTGCGCGCGCGGTCCGTCACAAGCTCGAAACGTATCACGGCAAGCAAAGCCGCGAAGGCCTCGAAACCGCTCTGAAATTTCTCGACAACAAGGACCGTTGGATCCGTTATGCCGCGCGCATCGCGCTTGAAAGCCAGCCGGTCGCGCAGTGGCAGGAAGAGGCGCTGAAGCAAAAGACCAAACACGGCTCCCTCACCGCTCTGCTGGCTCTCGCCCGCCTCGGTCCCTCCTCCGCGCAGGGCGATCTGCTCACCGCCCTGGGCGAATACTGGCCCGACGGCCTGGATGAAGAGCAAAAGCTGGAGACTCTCCGCATTTGCTCCCTGGCTTTCATCCGTATGGGCCGGCCCAGGGAAGGCAAAGGGAAGGACGTAATCGAGGCGCTAGCTCCGCTTTATCCCTCCAGCAACCCGCAGCTCAATCGCGAACTCGCGCAGGCGTTGATTTATCTGCAGGCGCCCGGCGTGGTCCAGAAAACGATAGACCTGCTCAGCCGCGCTGACACCGAGGAGGAACAACTCCACTACATTTTCCATCTGCGCACGGTTAAGAGCGGTTGGACGCCGGAAGATCGCGAAAAATATTTCGCATGGTTCAAGCGCGATCGCGCCCAGGACAAACGCTCTCCGCAGGTGAAGAAATGGTTCGCCGATGTTGAACGCGACTATACCGACGGCGCGAGCTTCCCGAAGTTTATGGCCAACATCAAACGCGACGCCGTGGCAACGCTCAGCGATGCGGAGAAAACGCAACTCGCTTCGCTCATCACTACGCAGCCAGTCGTGGAGCGACCAAAGACCGAACGCAAATTGGTCAAAGAGTGGACCATGACCGATCTCGTCCCCTCGCTCGCCGAGGCCTCCGCAGGTCGCAACTTCCGCCGTGGTCGCGAGGCCTTCGCCGACACGCAGTGCATTCTTTGCCACAAATTCGGCACCGAAGGCGGTTCGGTCGGTCCGGACATCACCGGCGCAGCGAGCCGCTTCAACCGCCGCGATTTGCTGGAGACGATTATCGAGCCTTCCAAAGTCATCTCCGACCAATATCAAAACATCACCGTCACCAAAAAAGATGGCGACGAAGTCACCGGCCGCCTCGTGGAGGAAAACGAAGAGCGCGTCGTGCTGGTCGTCAATCCGCTCGCGACCGATCGCACGGAAGTCAGGAAGCGCGACATCGCGAAGCGCGCCCCTTCAAAACTCTCGCCCATGCCCGAGGGGCTCGTGAACATTTTGACGAAGGAGGAAATCCTTGATCTGTTGGCCTACATCGAAGCGGGCGGCAAACGAGAACACGCCGCCTTCGCGCGATAACAACATGAATTCGGTAAAGAAACTGAAAACAGTTAACAAAAATTTACGATCGATCGTCGACGCCGCGCTCGAAGACAGCGGCGGCTTGCTGCGCCTTGCTCCTTGCTGGGTCCCCCGATCTTTTTTGCAACCCGGCAAGCGCCTCAAGCTGCACCCGGATGATCTCTACGCCTACGGATTAAACCGCGGCGGCATCGATGAACGCTGGTTCGCCTCGACAACACCGGCAGCGAACGAAGGTCGCGTGCCCGATGAAGGGCTCAGCTACGCCGTGGTCGGCAACCGCCGCTTCACCCTCGCCGATGCCGTCGCTGAGTGCGGCGCCGATCTCATTGGCAAAAAAATCTGGAGCAAATACAAACGCTGGCCGGTCTACTCCAAGTTCTTCGACAACATGGGGCCCATTCCGCACCACATGCATCAGTCGCAGAAGCAGGCCAAACTTGTCGGCCAGGAAGGCAAGCCAGAGTCATACTACTTTCCGCCGCAACATAACAACGTGGGGAACAACTTTCCCTACACCTTCATGGGCTTCGAACCGGGCACGACGAAAGCCCAGGTGCGCCGTTGTCTCGAAAACTGGAACAGAGGCGATAACGGCATCCTTGACCTCTCCAAAGCGTATCGCCTGAAGCCGGGCACTGGCTGGCTGATCGGACCGTGCCTTCTCCACGCGCCGGGCTCGCTCTGTACCTACGAGCCGCAGTGGGGTTCGGACGTCTTTGCCATGTACCAGTCGCTCGTCGAAGGCCGCGAGGTTCCGTGGTCGCTCCTCGTCAAGGACATGCCGAAAAATAAACACAAAGATCTCGACTTCATCGTCGACCAGCTTGATTGGGAAGCGAACGTCGATCCCAAATTCAAAGATAACCATTACCTCGAACCGGTCCCCGTCGCCGACACGCGCGGCGAAGGTTACGTAGACCGCTGGATCGTTTATGGCCGCATCGATGGCGAACAACTCTTCACCGCCAAAGAACTCACCGTCGAGCCGCGCGCTCGTTGCGTCGTCAAAGACAACGGCGCTTACGGCTTGATCACCGTCCAGGGCAAAGGCCGCATGAACAAACTCAACCTCGATTGCCCCAAACTCATTCGCTTCCACGAATTGACCGAGGACGAAGTCTTTTGCACCGAACAAGCGGCCCACGAGGGCGTCATTTTCGAAAACACTTCCGACGTAGAACCCCTCGTCGTCCTCCGCTACTTCGGTCCCGAAGTAAATCCCGACGCCCCAAACCTCGGCGCCTACCGCAAAAACCGGTTTTAATTCGTCCACGGCTGTAGTCGACGAGGTAACGAGGCGGCACTTAATCGCTGCACCCTCAGAAGCCACGCAACTCGCCTTCCGCGTACGCGGCTCGCACCTCCCTCAAACGCGACTGATCGCTCGGGCCTCGCCGCTCGCACACTCCATTATAAGCTGCCCTCATTTTTCTCCACAAATTTCGTCAAGAAATTTGTTCCATGAAAAATGTCCGCCGGTGTCACTGCCTCAAAATGCGATTTTCCCAAGGAATTCGTGCAACCGTTCTCCGGCGGTTGCATTTTTCAAACGCAGGTGAATTGCTCTCCAAAAATGTCACCATTTTCGCCTATGGAGATTTTCTACTCCCGGCCTTCCAACGATTTGCAACTTCGCTCGTCGAAGATGGTGACATTTTCCCCAGCCTGCCGCTATCTCGCGCCGGTGCCGACGAGAACGACCGGGAGCGTCCGACAGAGAATCTTGACGTCCAGCCAAAGCGACCAATTGTCGATATACTCCAAATCCAGTCGCACCCATTCCTTGAAGTCGCACACCTCGTTGCGTCCGCTGACCTGCCACAGGCACGTGAGGCCCGGCTTCACGCTCAATCTCCGCCGGTGCGCGGGGTCGTCAAACCGTTGCACTTCATCCACCGGCAGCGGGCGCGGGCCGACCAGGCTCATTTCACCGCGCAGCACGTTAAAGAGTTGCGGAAGTTCATCGATGCTCCATTTACGCAGAATGCGGCCAATCGGCGTCACGCGCGGATCGTTGGTGACCTTGAAGACAGGACCGCTCATTTCGTTGAGCACTTCCAGTTCGACTTTGCGCTGCTCGGCGTCGCTTACCATGGACCGAAACTTCAGCATCGTGAAGGGCCGCCCGTTGAGTCCGCAGCGGCGTTGCCGAAAAAGAACCGGTCCGGCCGAAGAAAACCTGATCTTCAGCGCCGCCCACAATAGCAGCGGAGAACTGAGCACGATCAGAACCGCCGCGCCACAAACATCGATGGCTTGCTTCACGATTCCCTGCCAGGCGTATTCAGGCACGGAGCGGAACACGATCACCGGTCGCCCGTAGAGTTCATCGAAACTCGTGCGCGAAATCTGCGTCCGGAAAAAGTCCGCCACCAGCCACACGTCCACCCCCTCGATTTCACAGGCCTGGATGGCTTTCTCGATCTGCCCGAAGTAGGTGTGCTTGCCGCTGAGGATGACGCCATTGGGCGAGCGCTCGTGAAGCAGACGGACGATCTGCTCAACGCTGCACTGATTTATGTCGACTTCGGCGACCACTTCCAGGCTTTCGTCCGTCCGGGTCGCCAGGTCGGCCTTCATCTTGGCCGTGTCCTGCTCCGTGCCAATGAGCATAACGGTTTTCTTCAACTGCGACTGGCCGTAGCTGCTCCTGTAACCCCAACGCAGAACTTCCTCGGAGATGAAAACAAGCACAAAACTGGTGACGCCAAAGAACACGATCACCGTCCGGTTCAACTCCTTCATGTTCAGGAGGAACATGATCACAATCACGCCGAGGGTGACGAAGACGCAGCCTTTGAACAGCAGCCAGGCCGTGATCGCTCGAGACCCGAGTAACGGCCTGTGATAAAAACCCTGCAATTCCAGCACATACGGCGCCACGGGCACAATCATCAGGTAGAGCCAGGCGAAGCTTGCGAATGGCGACAGCCCGCGTTGCTCAAGAATTTGAAAGTCGATACTGGCCCGCAAGAGATACGCAACGTAAAGGGCGAGGGCAAACAAGACGGCGTCCTTGAGCTGATAAAGTTGAGTTCGCAGTTGGCGGTCGCGGCGCAGCATAGCTATCTGGTTCCCTCCGCTTCCACCAGCTTTGCCATCTTCCCGTTGCCCCCCGGGACTAACTGATACTGCGGAACGGAGGCGCGAATAAATTCGCTGATCCTGGCGTACGTCCCTTCCTCATCCCCCGGACGACACACGCTGAATTGCAGCACGTACGCCCAGCGCTGAAGCACGCCCTTCCGCAACAAATCGCGCGCCATCCACCACATGCGCTGGCGATGGTCGGCCGTTAGCTGGTTATCCGCTACAAACCAGTAAACCAGTACAGCTGCGGATTCGAGTTCCTGACCATCCGATGCGCGATAAGTCCTCCTCAGTTTCATTCTCGTCACGGGCAACTCGTAGCGCACGGGCTTCTCCATCTCGATCATCGTTTGCTCTTCCGACACAATCCTCCATCCCATGCCGGTAAGGCAGTACTGCGGTTGGTGAACGCTCGTGCGGTCGGTTCCCATCAGTACGACATTTGCGTAGATGAGAAATCCGTTCGTGTCTCGGTAGAGGCGTTGCCCGTAAGTCGTATCTTTGGGCAGCCAATCCCAAACCATTTTCGTAACCGGGTGTAGAGACGACTGAAAATCCAGCACCGTTTCGGGAAGATAAATGCTATTGCTGCTGACCAAAAACGTGTTCGTGCCCTCGCGCGTTACGTCGATCCCATAAGTGGGCGAGGCGACGACCCGCAGCCCCGGCTGGCCAAGACGCTGACGTTTCCCCCACGTGAACAGAAAATAGGCCGAAGCGAGCATAATCGCCCCTGCACTTACTGTGATGACTAGGGAGCGGCCGTTCATGAAGGGACCTCTTGCAGGGGCGTAGCACTTACCGAGCGCGGCTTTTCGGCTAGCCGCGCTGAGGGCTTACGATCTCGAATCAAATAGCCGAAGGTAAACAGTCCAATGAGGGCCACAGTAAAGGTAACAAAGCCAAACTTCTGCTCGATCATTGCGCCAGCGTCGTGTCCGCCGACCTTGCCGACGAGGATGATCGTCGTGAGGCGCGCGGTATTACCCAGGACGGCAAGAGGAGCGGCCGAGCAGATTATCAGAAGTGTTTTCCACATCTTACTAAAGCCGATCACCCCATAAATGGTGGCTATGGCCAGAAGCGTTACGAGGCTGCGGATGCCACTACAAGCCGGGGCGACGTCGTACTGAAAAGTCTGCGTGCTATCGAAAATCTGGGTACCATGGCGAATAACATCGATACCCAAGCCGTACTGGCTTATGGCCACTGAAAGCTTTGTGACAATGATCTGGAGGGGCAAAGTAATCATCTTGGCCGACGAGGCACCGAGAGGCATGCAAAACACCAACAGAAAAAATGGAAATAAAATGGCCCGAGCCCATTTGGGCCCCCACACGATCCCCATCAGAGCGTAAACCCCCAAAACAAAGCCAAGAAACGAGATGCGAGTTTGCTGAATCACATAACCGAGGATGTGTAAAACCGCGGCTGCTGCCAAAAGAAACAGCCCCGCTCCCCAGAAGCGTTTGGGCACGTCAAGTAACGCATCCCACTTCCACCACACCAAAAACAAGACCACGAAGGGAACGAGAAAGACGTGCTCCTCTTGGGACTTCATCGAGTAGCAATACTTCAACCACCCAAACAGGCTGGCCGTATCGACGTAGCCGAAGGTCGAATTCCCCAGCCAGTGAAACAGCGCTACCCACCCCGCCAGGAGCAACCCGAAGACGCCTGCGTAGGGCAGTTGCCGCGATCCCTTCGAGAAACCCGGCGCGGCGGCATGGGCCTCCGCTTGTTCAACGGGAACGTTAGTTGTCACTGGTTTCAATCTGTCCGAAAGCTTACGTGCCCAATCCGTTCAAACATTTCGAGCGGCCCCACCGCCCTCGAAACTGGTCGAACACACATCTTTCAGGGTAGCCGCATCCTACTGGCCGTGCGCAGCTTGCGCAATGCTTTGTTGGATTTCTTTCAGGCAGTGATCGCCCCGGCTTTGGCTGCGTCACGCACACGCTCCAGGATCACATCGGCGAGGTGCGGCTCATTGCCGATGCTGCGCGCGTACCAGAGCAATTTCCCATGTTTTTCGGTAGGATTGCGCCACGTCGGCTGGCCTGCCTTGAGCCGTTCCCGCACGACGGCCTTTGGCTCCCCGAGCATGACGGGGATGTCTTCGTAGGAATGCAACCCATCACTGATGAAGAAAGGAACCATAACAATATTGCGGGCACGGGCCACCGAATAGGAGTCCGCAATCGGGGGCGATTCCTCCATGAAGGTGGGGTGGACTTCGGCATAAATGTTAAGTGCGCGGATGAGCTCGACCTGGCGTTCAATGGCTTTACGCGAGTTTTCATTGTTGCTGGTTCCGTGGCCGGCGATGAAGAGGGCGATTTCGCTCGGCGCCGGGCTGCGTGGAAACGGATGTTGTTGGACAACGTCACGGGCCCGTTCCAGCAGCACTCGAGTCATGCTGTCGTGCGTCCCGACCGGTCCGCAGTAATAGAGGGTCTGGCTTCTTTTGCGCAGAACACGAGCGTAACTTCCGTCTTGAGCCGGCAGTCCCAATTCGCGCGGAATAACTTCCTCAGTAAAATACCCTTCCGAGATGAAGAGCGGCACTGCAAAGACCCGCGGCGTAAACGCGCCTCGCAAAACTCCCGCAATCCCCGGCTCGAGTTTCCAAAACGCCTCCAGGACCTGCGTGAAGATGCCGCGACACCGCAGCGCCTCCGCATGCTGGTACGTGGGCGCGCTCGACTCCGCATTCAACGTCGAGCCGTGGCCGATGACGATCAGGGTTGAATCGGAAAACTGGTCAGTCACTGCCGCTATCGTGCGCCACAATGGCGGGCTGCGCAAGGTGCGGCCGTGCTCGACAACGTTTGCGGCTCCATCATTCTCACACGGTGCGCGCCGTTATCCAACGCGTTTTTGAAGCGGCTGTTCGCATCGACGCGAAGACGCACGCGTCGATCGGCGCCGGATTACTTGTGCTGGTTGCCTGCGAAGACGCGGACGGTCAGGAAGACATCGAGTGGCTGGCGGGAAAAATCGGTCGGCTCCGTGTTTTCAATGATGATGCGGGCGTGATGAACCGATCCGTCCAGGAAGCCGGTGGTGATGTCCTGGTGATTAGCCAATTCACGCTCTTTGCGAGCACAAAAAAGGGAAACCGGCCTGCTTACGTTCGTGCTGCGCGGCCGGAGGTCGCGATACCGCTCTATGAAAGTTTTGTGGCCAGACTCTCTACCGAGCTTGAAGGCGAAGTCAAAACCGGCGTGTTCGGCGCGGACATGAAGGTCAGTCTCGTCAATGACGGGCCCGTGACTATCATCATCGATACGAAGAGCCGGGAATGATTAGCCGCTGATCTTCAGAACAATCTTTCCGGCGAGCGTTCCCTTTTTGCCGATCGTGCTTTCTTCCTGAAGACGATGCGCGGTCGCAGCTTCGCTCAAGGGCAAAACGCGATCAATATTGGCCCGCAGCTTGCCCTCGCTCATCCATTTGGAGATATCCATCGCCGCCGCCCGCTGTTCTTCGGGACGCGCGTTGAACATGGCAAAGCCGTGCAGTGAACAGTCCTTCACATAAAACGGGCCGACAGGAAATTGCGGACGCGCATCGCGCCCGGCCATGACGATCATTCGTCCGCGCGGCACTAGCGCATTCACGGCGCGATCAAAATCCGGCTCGCGCAACGTTTCCCACCACACACTGACCCCGAGGTTTGTGCCCTCTGGTGCAAAGCTTTTGATCTTCGCATCGACGTCTTCGGTTTTGTAATTAATCACCAAGTCGGCTCCGAACTTTTTGCAACGGCCAACTTTTTCATCGCTGCCCGCCGTCGTGATAACGTAGGCGCCAACCGCCTTGGCGATCTGCACCACCGCCGAACCAACGCCGCCACTCCCGCCGTTTACGAAGAGCACTTCGCCCGAACGCAACTTCGCGTCTCGGACCAAACCGAGATGGGCGGTAATTCCGACCAGTGCGATCGCCGCCGCGTCTTCATCGCTTACACCTGTCGGTGTCGGGTAGAGCCACTGCTCATCGACCACGGCAAACTCCGCCGACGTGCCCTGCCGGCCCTGCAATCCCTGGTTGCTGCCCCACACGCGGTCGCCGGGTTTGAAGCGTTTCGTATTCGCGCCTGCTTGAGCGATGCTTCCCGCGAAACTGCACCCGAGAATGTAAGGCACGGGCAGATTCACTTTGATCATGCCCGAGCGAATGTACGTATCGATCGGGTTCACGTCCGCCGCCTGTACCTCTACCAGGTATTGGCTCGGCCCGGGTTTTGGGTCAGGAAGATCGCCAAGAATAATCTTCTCCGGTCCCCCGGTTTCCTTGATGAAAGCCGCTTTCATTTCGTCTTCAGGCACTGCGTGAACGCGTCGAGAAAACGGGTGACGTTGGCTTCCGTTGCGGTCTCGCCCATCAAACCCACTCGCCAGATTTTGCCTTTGAGCGGCCCGAGACCCGCGCCAATTTCAATGCTGAAATCGTTCAGCAACCGTTTGCGCACGGTGGCTTCGTCCACCCCTTCGGGAACAGTGATTGCATTGAGTTGCCAGAGTTGGTGGCCTTCCTGCGACGCAATGCGCAGGCCAAGAGCCTCGATGCCTTTTCGAAGCAGGGCGTGCATGCGCTCGTGACGTTTCCACCGGTTTTCGAGCCCTTCTTCGAGAAGGAGTCGCAGCGACTCGTGCAGGGCGTAATTCATCGAGATGGGCGCGGTGTGATGATACACACGTTCCTGACCCCAGTATGAGGCCAGCAGGTTCACATCGAGGTACCAACTCTGGACTTTCGATTTGCGCTTCGTCGCCACTTCGAGCGCGCGAGGACTCAGCGACGCCGGCGAAAGTCCGGGCGGGCAACTCAAGCATTTCTGCGTGCCGCTGTAACAGGCGTCCACGCCCCACGCGTCCAGGCGCACCGGACAACCACCAAGTGATGTCACCGTATCCAGGACGAACAGCGCACCGGCGTCGTGCGCCAGTCGCGAAATCTCCTCCACAGGAGTCAGCGCGCCAGTCGAAGTTTCCGCGTGCACAATCGCAACGATCCTGGGCCGCCGATTCTTCAACGCTTCGGCAATTTGTCCCGGCTCGATGATCTGGCCCCATGGGGCTTCCACTTTGGTAACCTTCGCTGCGCATCGCTCGGCGACATCCACCATACGACCTCCGAACACGCCGTTGACGCCGATGACGGCTTCATCGCCCGGCTGCAACAAATTGACAAAACAAAACTCCATCCCCGCGCTGCCGGTTCCGCTCACCGGGAATGTCATTTCGTTATTCGTTTGGAAGACTTCGCGCAGCATCACTTTGATCTCGTCCATCATTTTGACGAAGACCGGATCGAGGTGTCCCAGGAGAGGCGCTGACATGGCCTGCAGAACGGTTGGCGCGACGTTGCTCGGTCCCGGGCCCATCAACAAACGCTGCGGAGGTGTAAACGGTTTATGCATAGTGCGAGAATAGAGGCGGCGCGTTCGGGGGGCAACATTGGGTGTGCCATTGTAACTTCCTCCCCTGCCGCGGGGTCTTAAGACAAACATGAGTTCGAAATCCGCATTCACCACGTTGGTTCTCTTGACGAGCGTTGCAACCTCGTTTGGCGCGTCCGCGGAGCAAAACTGGCCGCAGTGGCGCGGGCCGCTCGGCACCGGAGTGGCGCCGCAGGCAAATCCACCCACTACGTGGACCGAAACGAACAACGTGAAATGGAAGACGAAGATTCCCGGCTTCGGGACTTCGACGCCAATCGTTTGGGGTGATCAGGTTTTTATCCAGACGGCGATCTCGTCCGCCAAACCTGCGCCCAAGTCGTTGCCCCCTGGAGACCAACAGCAACCGGGCGAGCGCCGCCCCAGAAGAGGCGGCGGCGGTGGCCCGGGTTCGCAGACCCCGACCGATCCGCATCAGTTCACGCTGCTCTCGATCGATCGCAACTCGGGCAAGATCGTTTGGCAAAAGGCTCTCCGCACCGAAGTGCCCCACGAAGGTCATCATCCCGATCACGGCTTTGCGTCGGCGTCCCCGGTCACCGATGGGGAGCAAATCTTTAGCTACTTCGGGTCGCGCGGGCTCTACGGTCTCGATCTCAACGGCAATGTTCTTTGGCAGAAAGACCTCGGCAAGATGCAGACGCGAAACGCATTCGGGGAAGGCAGTTCCCCTGCCCTCGCCGGCAATGTGCTCGTGGTGAATTGGGACCACGAGGGCGCGGATTTTGTCGCGGCGTTCGATAAACTCAGCGGCAAGGAACTCTGGCGGCAGCCGCGCGATGAGCCGAGCGGTTGGTCTACGCCCCTGATCGTGAAGCACGACAATCGGCTGCAGGTGGTCATCAACAACACGACGAAAATTCGCAGCTACGATCTTGCGACCGGCAAGCTGCTTTGGGAATGCGGCGGGATGACAGCGAATGCGATCCCTTCGCCCGTCGCGGGCCATGGCAACGTGTACGTGATGAGCGGCTTCCGCGGCAGCCTTGCGCTGGCCATCAAGCTCGGCAAAACAGGCGACCTCACCGGCAGCGATGCGATCGTGTGGAAACACGAAAGGAGCACGCCCTACGTCCCTTCGCCGTTGCTCTACGACGACATGCTCTACTTCTTCGCCGGGAACAACGCCACGCTCACGTGCCTCGACGCCAAAACGGGCAAACCTCATTTCGAAGCAGAGCGTTTAACCGGATTGTTCGGAATGTACGCGTCGCCGCTGGGCGCGGCCGGACGCGTTTATATTCTGGGCCGTGATGGCGGAGCAGTGGTGCTCAAGAAATCCGAGAAGTTTGAACTCATCGCCACGAACAAGCTCACTGACAAGTTTGACGCTTCACCCGTGGCGGTCGGCACCGACCTGTTCCTCCGCGGCCACGAATATTTATACTGCATCTCCGAAACCCAAAAGCAGGCATCGTTGAAGTAAGCGTGCCCACTTCCGCATTGGGACTTGCTTGAGGCGCGGCGATTTGCACTATCCCGCGCATGACGAACGAACCCCCCGAGGCTGCCAAGCCTCCCAAAAAGCGCGGATGTTTTTTTTACGGCTGCATTGCCCTGATTATTACCGTGCTCGTGCTGGCGATTGGAGCGGTGATTCTTTTCCGTTTCGTCAAGGGCAAGGTAGATCAGGCCGTCGCCGAGTACACGGACCCGACGCCGATGCAGATCGAAAAGGGGGATGCTTCGCCGGCAAAGCTTAAAGCGGTTCAAGATCGCATCGATGCTTTTCGCGCTGGCGTGGCGAGCGGCCGGCCTCAGGAGTTGACCCTCACCGCGGACGAACTCAATACGTTGCTCGCCGGGCAGCCTGATCTTCAGGATCTTGCCAATAAGGTTTATGTGATCACGGAGGGGGATCAATTGAAGGCAAACATTAGCTGGCCGCTGCCCGATGTTGGCCCGCTCAAAATGAAAGGCCGCTACTTGAATGGCACGGCCACGATCAAAGCCAGCGTGAGCAACGGCAAGGCCGACTTGCGCATCGACGATTTTCAGGCCAAGGGCAAGACGATTCCACCGCAATTCCTCCAGGAGATCAGCAAGCACAACATCGCGGACGATCTGCTTCGCGACCAGCAGGCCGCCTCGGCTATTCGCCAGATCGATAGTATGGAAGTAAAGGACGGGAAGGTCATCGTTCGTAGTAAGTAGAGGTGCCGCGGGGTTGGTTCTGAGGTTGCGGAGCAAAACCGCACAGCAGCGACGCTTTCAAGTCGCAACGGCATTTCAGCGTTGAATTCACTGCCGGCGCGCGCATAATGGCGGCATCCAGCAATTCGCCGCACTGCTATGAGCGTTAGACTGTTTTCTTTCTGTCTTGTACTGTCCATTTTTGCCAGTCATCCGGCCAATGCGGTTGTTATTTCAGAGTTCATGGCGCGCAACCAAAGCACGCTGACCGATGAGGATGGCGCGTACTCCGACTGGATTGAACTGCATAATCCGGGGAGCACCATCGTCAACCTCGACGGCTGGTATCTCACCGACACGACCAACAACCTGACGAAGTGGCGGATTCCGGCGACGAATCTTCCGCCGCAGGGTTTTCTGATCATCTTCGCCTCGGGAAAGGACCGCGCGGTTCCCGGCGCCCCTCTGCACGCCAATTTCAATTTGAGCGGCGGCGGGGAATACCTCGGGCTGATCCGACAGGATGGCGTGACCGTTGCCTCCGAGTTTTCTCCGCTTTTCCCGGAACAGTTCGATGATGTTTCCTTCGGTATTGGACAGAGCGTGACCCCAATCAAGCTCGTGGCTTCCCGGGCGAGCGCGCGCACGCTGATTCCGGTCGACAATTCTGCCGGATCGAGTTGGCAGCTTCCCGGATTCAATGATGTGTCCTGGCGCAGCGGGCCGACTGGCATCGGCTTCAACGGCCCGAATACCGGCGTTTCGGGTGTCGGACTCTACGGTTACTGGCCGATGCGCGAAGGCTCAGGCGTCGCATCGAACCTCGTTGCGGGAAGACCCAATGCGACGCTGCTCGGCGGCGCAGCCTGGGTGACAAACGACCCGGTGCGTGGAACGGTGCTGAGTTTCAACGGCACGTCCGCGTATGCCTCTGCAGGAAATGTTCCGCGACTCGGCCAAACGACGAGCAACTTCACGTGGTCGCTTTGGTATAAGTTAAATGCAGCGCCGAACGGAAGTGCCGTGATCTTTGGCAATCGTTCGGGCGGTGTGCAGTCGCCGCTGCAGTTCGTCAAGTTCACGCCCACCAATTTCGAATATTACCGCGCCGGCGTGCAACAACTGCTCCCCTACAGCATCCCAGCGGGCCAATGGGTGCATCTGGCGGTGGTGAAAAACGGCAGTGCGCTGACGTATTATGCCAACGGGTCTATGGTGGCGAGCGCCACCGCCGGCGGCGACATCGAGGCGAATCCACTTTACTTCGGCGGCGATCCGGGCGCGGCCGGTGAATTCTCCAATGGCTTGATGGATGAAGTCGCGCTCTGGACGCGCGCTTTGAGCAGCGCGGAGATCACTGCGCTGGTCAACGGCGGAACGCCGCTCGGTTTCACCAGCCTGATCGGGACGGACGTTTCCGCGACGATGCTCAATTCCAATGCTACCGCTTACATTCGGATTCTCTTCAACCTGAGCGAGAATGATGCTTTCAACACGCTCAAGCTTCGCATGAAGTACGACGACGGCTTCATCGCATACCTGAACGGCACAGAGATAGCGCGCCGCAACGCTCCTACCGCCCTCGCGTTCAATTCCAGCGCGACGGCGGAGCATCCCGATGGCGCTGCAATGGTGTTTGAAGACTTCGATGTTTCGGCATTCATTGGCGCGAGCGTCGAGGGCACGAACGTGCTCGCAATTCACGGGCTGAATCTCAATGCGAGCGATCCGGACTTTCTCATTCTGCCGGAACTCGAGGCGGCAAATGTGTTGAGCACAGGCCAGCGTTACTTTGGACGGCCGACGCCCGGAGCAATGAACGACGCGGGCTTTCTCGGATTTGTCGGCGACACGAAATTCAGCCATGACCGCGGGTTTTACAATGATCCATTCACACTGACCATTTCGTGCGAGACCTCAGGTGCGACGATACGTTACACGACCAATGGAGTGGCGCCAACGGAAACGACGGGAACGATTTATTCCGGACCCATCCCAATCTCGCGCACGACGACGTTGCGCGCTGCCGCTTACAAAGCCGGGTACCAAGCGACGGAGGTGGACACACAGACCTACATTTTCCTGGCCAACGTGTTCGCGCAAAACGGTGCAGGCCTGCCAAACAACTGGGGGAACGACTGGCAAATGGACCCGCGCGTGGTCACGAACGCGGCATATGCGGCGACGATTGCAGATGACATGAAATCCCTGCCGGTGGTGTGCATTTCAATGGACCCACAGCAATTTTGGGGTCCGCAAGGAATTTATACGCTGGCGACATCGCAAGGCGTGGCTTTCGAACGGCCGTGCTCAGCGGAGATGTTTTTCCCGGATGGATCGGAAGACGGCTTCCAGATCAATTGCGGGATTCGCATCGCCGGCGGAGCGAGCCGGAGCGGCCTTACGCCGAAGCACGGACTGCGGCTCTTGTTCAAGACCCTCTATGGCAATTCGAAGCTGCGCTATGAGTTCTTCGAGAACACGGACGTGGACCGGTTCGACTCGATCGCGTTCCGCCCGAACTTCAATATGTCGTGGGTGCGCACGGACAATTCCGGGCCGCTGCTCAACGGTAATGCCGACGGCGCTGAACGCACGCACGCACTCTACATTCGCGACCAGTGGACGAAAGACAGCTACACCGCGATGGGATCGGTCGGAGCGCACGAACGGTTTGTGCACCTCTACGTCAACGGCGTCTATTGGGGCCTCTACAACCCATGCGAGCGTACCGACGCTTCCTTCGCGGCGACCTACCTCGGTGGCGAGAAAGAGGAATACGACGCGATCTTTAGTGATCTGAGTTCAACCGCGCGGGCCGTGGACGGCGACCGAACGGCGTGGAACTCCGCGCTGGCCCTCGCCAACGCTGGCCTCACCACGTCCAACGCTTACCGCCAAATCCGGGGATGGATTGATGTCACCAATCTGGCCGACTACATGATGCTGAATTTTTACTGCGCGACGGTCGATTGGCCGTGGCAAAACTGGAATGCGTTGCGCAAGCGTGAAACGAACGCTCAGTTCAAATTCATCGTGTGGGACGCGGAGTACACGCTGGACACGCCGCCCTGGATGCCGGACGACCGCACGCCGAACGTGGGCGCCGGGACTGGCGGCGTAAACGGCAACGATCTCGACTCGCCTGCGCGCTTCTATTTTCACCTCAAGAACAATGCCGAGTGGCGCCTGCTCTTTGCGGACCGCGCGCACAAACACTTTTTCAATAGCGGCGTGCTGACGAGCAACCTGACGATTCCTCGCTTTCTCGATCTGATGAATACGATCGACCGCGCCATTGTCGGCGAATCGGCGCGATGGGGAGACGTCGTGCGAACCAGCCAGCCTTATACGCGGAACGTGGAGTGGTTGACCGAAAAGCAGCGCCTGTTGACGAACTTTTTCGCGGGACGGACCGAGCGCGTGATCCAGCACTTCAGGAATGCGGGCCTGTATCCGTTGCTCGCGGCCCCGTCGTTCAATCAGCACGGTGCCACGTTTTCCAACCAGTTCACGCTGACGATTTCCGCGCCCGCCGGGGCCATTTATTACACGACCAACGGGAGCGATCCGCGCCTGGAAGCTGGTGGTATCTCGCCCAGCGCATTCGCCTATTCAGGCCCTATCACCCTCACCGCGAGCCGGAACGTCCGCGCGCGCGTGTTTCATACGAACGCCTGGAGTGCGCTGAATGAGGCGGCGTTTATCGAAGCCCGGCCGATCCCGCTGCGCATCACCGAATTCATGTTCAATCCGTTTGTAGCGGAGACGAGCACGAATGAATCGGAAATGTATGAGTTTATCGAAGTGCGAAACACCGGCAATCAACCGCTCTCGCTCGCGGGGATGAAATTCACACGCGGCGTCACGTTCGACTTCCCCGATATGGTTCTTGGCGCTTCGCAGTACGCGGTCGTGGTAAAGAATCTCGCTGCTTTCCAAAGCCGTTATGGGACGGGCATCAATGTCCTCGGACAGTACGTCGGCTCGCTGAGCGACAACGGAGAGAACATTCGGTTACTCGGCCCGCTTGGCGAACGGATCGATAGCTTCGAGTACCGGGACTGGTTCGTGCTGGCGGACGGGCTCGGCTTTTCGATGACGCTCAACACCGACGAGCGCGATCCGGACATCTTGAGTGATCGCGAGGCCTGGCGCGTCAGCGGGATTCTTCACGGGACGCCGGGAGCGCCTGACGCCCCGTGGAACATGCCGCGCATCGTCATTAACGAAGTCCTGACGCACACCGATCCGCCGGCGGTCGATGCGATCGAACTCTACAATGCTTCTGGCGTCGACGCCGACATCGGCGGCTGGTTCCTGACCGACGAGGCGCGCGACCCCATGAAGTACCGCATCCAGCCCGGCACGACGATTCGCGCGGGCGGGTACCTCGTCTTCGACGAGACGCAATTCGGTCCCGCCTTCAATCTCAGCTCGCGGGGCGAGAACGTTTACCTCTTTTCAGGTGACGTGAACACGAACCTCAGCGGCTACGCATACGGCTTCTCGTTCGGCGCGGCGGCCAATGGCGTGTCGTTCGGCCGCGTGACGCTCAGCACCGGTGAAGAAGTGTTCCCGGCATTTGAGAGCTATACGCGTGGCGCCACTAACACGCGACCGATCATTGGGCCGGTCGTGTTCACCGAGATCATGTACAACCCGTTGCGCGGTCAACCTGAATACGTCGAAGTGAGGAACATTTCGACGAACACCGTCCCGCTCTTTCACGTGGGCTATCCATCCAATCGATGGCGCATCAATGGGCTGAATTTTGATTTCCCGGCGAACACAATCCTCGCGCCCGGCGAAGTCGCGATTGTTGCTGGAGGGAATGTTGCCGCTTTCCGTCAGCGCTACGGCGTTCCGGCTCAGATCCAGGTTTTTTCCTTTCCCGGCAGTCTGCAAAACGATGGAGAGACGATTGCGCTGCAAAGACCCGACATCCCCGACGCCGATTTCGTGCCCTACATCACCGTCGATGAGGTCCGGTATAACGATCGCGCTCCATGGCCGCGCACCGCCGACGGCGCAGGACCCTCTTTGCAAAAGCCGGTCGCTGGAGATTTCGGAAACGAACCTTTGAACTGGATCGCTGCGACGCCCAGCCCGGGGCGCGCCGATCCGATTGCCGGCACTCCGCCTGTGGTCACCATCACATCGCCGCTCTCACAAGTCGTGCGCGGAGGGACGAACGCGGCCATCCTCACGGCAGCTTCGGGGACTGCCCCTTACTCTTATCAATGGTTTTTCGATGGCGAAGCGCTTGCCAGCGCGACCAACGCGACGCTTTTACTTACGAACGCGCAACCCGCCAATTCCGGCACCTACTTTGTCACGATCTTTTCGCCGGTCGGTTCGAGCATCAGCACCAACGCGCACCTCACCGTGCTCACGCCGCCGTCGATTAGTGTGCCGCCGACAAACGTGATTGTGCGTTTGGCTTCCATGGATGCGGTGACGAACGCTACCTTCCGCGTTACGGCGGTGGGCGGTGGCGTGCTCTCCTATCGATGGCTGCGCAACGGCACACCGATTGCCGATGCGACCAATGCGGTGCTCAGCCTGACGGACATCGGGGCCTCTTCCGGCGGCGATTACCTCGTGGAAGTAAGCGATACGAACGGCTGGTCGTACGCTTCGGCCCGCCTCACCGTTTTGGTGCTGCCGGCGATCATCGAGCATCCGCAGACGCAGATCGCGGTTGTGGGCGATACCGTCAACCTTCGCGTCCGAGCCGTTGGGACAGAACCCTTTATGTTCCGCTGGCGTAAAAACAATGTTGGCATCACAACACCTCCGTTCATTCCGTCGTCGCTTTACTCGATCACGAATGTCACTACGAATCACGCGGGGACGTACACGGTCGTCGTCACGAACCTCGCCACCACTGGCGGCATCCTCAGTTCCAATGCGGTGCTGACTGTCTTGATCGACACCGACGGCGACCACGTGCCCGACGAGTGGGAGGCTGCCTACAACTTCACCACCAACAATGCAAGCGATGCGATGATCGACACCGATGACGACACGATGACAAACCTGGAAGAATACATCGCCGGCACGGACCCGCGCGATCCGCTCAGCTACCTCAAGGTCGACACGATCTCGGTGGCCGGCAGCGCCATGCTGAGTTTCATGGCGCGATCAAACAAAACCTACACGATCCAGTTCAATTCCAACCTCTCGCCTTCGGGTTGGCTCAATCTGACGAATGCGCTTTCCCGCCCGACGAACCGGGTTGAGGCGATCGTCGATCCGGCCGCGTCCGGTGGGCGCGTTTACCGTCTGTTGACGCCGCAATTGTGAGTGACGAACGGGGCAAAAAAACTTGCGCCATCAGTGCCCTGCGTTAAATTAGCAACCCTAAGGAGCACCCATAGCTCAATTGGATAGAGCATCTGACTACGGATCAGAAGGTTATAGGTTCAACTCCTATTGGGTGCGCCACTCCAAAAAACCCAACAGTATAAAGGTTTCCGTAGTGGTCTGCTCTCTCGGAAATCGGACACAAAAACCGCTCGCATCAATCGCCAAACCCCGTTTCACTCCCCGATTTCTGTTGCAAAGCTCCCCGTTTGCTGCTTTAAATCGCTTTAGTCAGCTAGAACACCATTGAGAAAGGTTTAGAAGCATGAGCAAGCGGAAGGAACTCTACCGGGGATTATTCCGAAGCGATAGCGGCGTGTACTTCGTCCGCTTTCGGAATGGGGGCAAAGATCGAATCAAGACCACGGGCAAAACCGCTTGGGACGAGGCGGTCGAAGAGTACAAAAGGTTGAAGTCCGACATTCGCCTGGAGCGCACCGTCTATGAACGTCTCGACGATATTCTGGAGCAGGTTCGCAACATGCCCGAATTCGAGCAGCGAGAGCAGGCGCGCCAAAACCTAATCGCCAAGTTGCAGGCCGCAGCCGAACGCAAAGTGCTCGTCGCCGACGCGTGGGCCGAATGGTTGAAGATTCCGAAGGATACGGGGGAAACAACTCTCGCCGGTTATCAGGCCGTGTGGCGGCAATTCTCGTCATGGCTGGTCGAGACGCGGCCCACGTACTCTTCCTTGGGCCAAATCACGACACTAGACGCGGGTGCATATTCCAAACACCTGTGGAGCACCAATTGCACGGGTCGGACATTCAATCTTCACATGTCGTTTCTCAACCGATTCTGGCGCGAATTAAAGACCGAAGCCGGGTTGATCGAAAATATTTGGAGGGACATCAAGAAGCAGCGCAAAAATACCGTCTCGCACGAAGCCTTCTCCCGTGAGCAATTGACCATGATCATTCAGAGCGCGACCGGGGAACTCAAAGGGATGTTGCTCGTAGGTTTGCTATCTAGTTTGCGCTTGAAGGATGTTGTCTACCTGGACAAGTCGAAGTTCATCGAAGCCGAAGGGATACTGAAACTCAAACCGTTCAAAACCAAACGGCTCGACAAGTGGGTTCGCATTCCGGTTCACCCGCAATTGCTTCCCCTGCTCCGCGCGCCCGGCGAAAACGGAATGTATTTTCCGAAAACCGCAAAGGTGTACGAGAACGATCCTTCCGCCGTCGCGAAATCGATTCAGGCGCATTTTGAAAAGTGCGGCATCAAGACCACCGAAGCGATAGCGCAGGATGCCAGGCGAAGGAGAGAGGCTGTGAAATTCGGATTTCATTCGCTCAGATTCAGCTTCGTTTCAATTTGCGCGAGCGCAGGAACCCCGCAGCATGTTCTCAGTGAATTAGTCGGACACAGCAGCCCGGTGATGACCCTGCATTACAGCAAGGCCAATGGTGAAGATCGGACCAAGGCCATCGGCCACATGCCGACGATCGAAGTATGAACATGGGGCACCAGCCTGACAGCGGCGAGAAGCAGGCCGCCGTCAAGCGGCTGCAAGACTTCGTTGGAGAGCGGCGGATAGAAGGGGTCCCAGCTTTTTGTTTTTACGATGAAGTACCCGACCGAGCGAAAGCCCTTACAGGGGGGACCGACTTGGGCGAGTTACTTCAACTCGCGCAGCAAGGCGACGTGCATGCCTTGGCGCAGTATGTCATTCGCCTTCGCGCATATTGCGAGGAGCTTGAACTGCTGACCAACAAACAAGAAAGCTTCGTCAAGCCGCTCGCGTGTCTCTGCACAGACTGGCCGGTAGTGGCGTCACCATTTCGCGTGCGCAATAAAGGTGAACTGCGCGAACTCCTAGAACGCCTGGATGTGGGCGGCGATAAGGCAGAGTTGCCAGCCTACGCGACACAGAAGCACGACCCGCGAAATCTTTGGACTAGGTACGCGTTGGCCATCACGAGGTATCTACGAATGGCGCGCACTCAGACCGCGCAGCGATTGGAGGAATGCAAAAGAGCTGACGCCGAATTCCATTCCCCGATGCGGATATTAAGAACGACTCACAACGCGACTTGGTATGCTGTCGATGGCAAACGTGTTGTAATTCCGGAATGGCAAAAGCAGTGCCTCAATCTACCGGCGCGCCTTACAAAGGAGAACGCAAAGGTTTTTATGAATGTTGCAGGCATTGCACTCCGCGAATTCTGGTGTGCGCACCCGGAACATTTCGAGCAGGTAAAAGAAAAGATCGACGGCGCGCGCAAGAGCAAGACTGACAAAACCGTTGGCCAGTACGTT
>Ga0075428_100002186_pt1 | contig 21167 bp, 16 predicted proteins | sample RhiMetdeltSRZDD2_FD_75291 | JGI IMG/M metagenome (GOLD analysis project Ga0075428, IMG submission 75291) | Populus rhizosphere microbial communities from Tennessee, USA - Rhizosphere MetaG P. deltoides SRZDD2 | ecosystem: Host-associated > Plants > Roots > Rhizosphere > Soil | place: USA... | reverse complement strand
GTCCGCGTCGAAGGTGCGCAGGAGTGGACGGATACAGGGATCACCATTCGTGCGGGCGACACGATCAACTTCGACGCGCAGGGCACCGTCCGCCTCAGCAACGGCCGCAACGATATCGCCGGCGCCGGAGGTACGCTGAGCGGCCGCCGTGAAGCGAACGCGCCGCTGCCCAATCAGGTGGCGGGAGCGCTGATCGCGCGGATCGGCAATTCACCGCCGCTCTTCATCGGCAACCGCCGCTCGGTGCGCGCACCGTTCGGTGGCCGGCTCTATCTCGGCGTGAATGACGACTATCTCAACGACAACTCCGGCGACTTCCAGGTGACCGTCACCGTACAGCCTCGGTAACAACCAGTGCGGACCCGCCTCCGCGATGCGGAGGCGGGTCCGTGCTGCCGGGCTTTACTGCAGGGCCCGGCGCGAGCGGCACGCATCCTGCGAAGAAGTACCAGCAGGAGAGTGCCTATGTACCGCCCAGTGATTCTTTTCATCGCTCTAACGCTCTCGCCCGCGCTCGCGATGGCTCAGCAGCCATGCACAACGGACGCGCGGCAGGTCGTTAACGAACTATACCGACACATGCTCGAGCGAGGGGCCGACGCAGGAAGCGCCGGATGGGTTCAGCAGCTCGAGAGCGGCCAGTCAACGGTTCGCGACATCGTCCGGAGTATTGCCAACTCGCCCGAACACATGCAGCGGTTCGGGCAGGCCGAAGCCGGCGAAGGGACCACGTACGAACGCTCTGTGGCCCGGCTGTATCGTCACATTCTCGGACGGCAGCCTGATGCGGGAGGCCAGCGGGCCCACGCCGAGCTGATGCAGCGCAATGGCGCGGACGCGGTGATCGATCGCATCGTCAACTCCAACGAATACGATCAGCAGTTCGGTGACTGGGGCGTTCCCGGATCGGGCGGCATACGCTTCTGCCCCCCGGGAAACCGCACGGCGGCGGCCTCGCCTGTCCAGGCTGTTCCGCCCAATCAGCGGCGCTTCCGCACCATGGACGCCAATAACGACGGCGTCATCAGCCGCAACGAATGGACGGGCAGCCGCCAGTCCTTTGACACGCACGATTGGAACAACGACGACGTGCTTACCGGCGACGAGGTCAACGAGGCCGTGGCGCGCCGGGGGCGGACGGTCGACGACGAAGCCTACGACACCATGGACAGCTTCGACTACCTCGACGTGAACAACAACAACCGCATCGACGCGCGCGAATGGCACGGTACGGTCGCGGCGTTCAACCGCCTCGACGTCAACGATGACAACGTCCTCTCGCGTGAGGAAATGGCGAACTATCGGGGTGCGGTCCGGTAACACACCACAGCAGCGCGCCCTCGTTTGAAGGGCGCGCTGTTTGTCCCGCCGTTTCCGATCCCATCACCTGTTTGCGCCCACCACCTGCGTAGGTCCCGGTATAATCTCGTCCGTTCACATGCGCGTTGGACGTCGCTTCATCATCAGCGGACGCGTCCAGGGCGTCGGCTTCAGGTATTTCACACACGATGTGGCGGTTCGAGAAGGCGTCACCGGGTGGGTGACGAACCGGGCGGACGGCTGCGTGGAGGCATATGTGGAAGGGGAGAGCCAGGCTGTAACACGCATGGAACGCGCAATCAGGCAGGGGCCGCCCGGCGCGCGCGTCGAAAGCGTCCAGGTCCACACGGAAGACGCGAGCGGCGCGTACTCACGATTCGACATCACCTAAGGACACATGGATCTCAAACAGCACATCCGTCACGTGCCCGACTTCCCCAAGCCTGGCATTCTCTTCTACGACATCACCACGCTCCTGCGGGACCCTGTGGGTCTCAAGACGACGATCGACCGGTTGTCATCGCCATACATGGGTAGGGGGATTCACGTAGTGGTGGGCATCGAAAGCCGCGGCTTCATCCTGGGCGCGGCGGTCGCCGAACGGCTCGGCGCCGGCTTCATTCCGATGCGCAAGCCGGGCAAGCTGCCAGCGAAAGCGATCAAGGAGATCTACGACCTCGAGTACGGGAAAGACGCCCTCGAGATTCATGCCGACGCGGTAGAGAACGGCCAGAGCGTCCTGATTGTGGACGATGTGCTGGCGACCGGCGGCACGGCCGCAGCCGCGGCGACCCTCGTCAGAAAGCTTGGCGGCCAGCTGCACGGTCTGGCCTTCCTTATCGAGCTGCTGTTCCTCAACGGCAAGACGAAGCTGGCCGGGGAGCAAGTCTATTCGGTGCTGCAGTATTAGGTAGCTAGGTAACTAGGTAGCTAGGTTGCTGGGGGTGGGCCGACCAAGCTACCTAGCCACCCAGCGACCTAGCTACAATTAGAAGCCACGTCCCCGTAGCTCAGATGGATAGAGCGCGCGCCTCCTAAGCGCGAGGCCGACAGTTCGAATCTGTCCGGGGACGCCAGTTAGCAAGTTGGAACTTGAAAGTTAGAAGTTAAAAATCATGAAACGCAAAGAACGCCGTCATCTGAAAGAAAACGACCTCGCCCAGACGATTCTCGCCGCGCGGGAAGCGATCGACCAGCGCCGCGGCCTGCTGACAGGCATTCTCCTGGCCCTCCTCCTCGGCGCCGTCGTCATCGGCGGCATCGTCGTCTGGCAGCAGGAAGACGATGCCCGGGCCGAGCAGATGCTGGCCGACGCGATGGTGACGTTCAACGCCCGCGTGATCCCGCCGAGCACGACGCCGGCGCAGCCGGGGGAGGTGCCTGCGGCCGCGACGCTGGGCGCGACCGGGTCGTATGCGACGGAGGCCGCCAAGCTGAATGCCGCGGCGCCGAAGCTGAAAGCGGTGGCCGACGCCTATCCCGGCACGGACGCGGGGATCACCGCGCGCTACCACTACGCCTCGTCGCTGGCCGCGCTCGGGAAGCACGCCGAGGCGATCCAGGCGTTTGACGACGTCATCAACCGCGCCGGCGGCGACAGCCTCTACGGCCGGATGGCGCAGATGGGGAAGGCGGACACGCAGACGCGCGCCGGTCAGCTGAACGATGCGATCGCCGCCTGGAAATCGCTGGCTGCGAGCAGCGATGAAGATCTTCCGAAGGACGCCATTCTGATGGAGCTGGGAAAAGCCTACCAGGCGAGCGGCAATCAGGAAGAAGCGCGGAAGGCGTTCACACAGATCGTCGACGAGCACCCGACGTCGCCGTACTCCGCCGAAGCGCGGGCCGAACTGGGCACTCAGGGTAGCTAGGTTGCACTCAAGGTAGTTAGGTAGCTAGGTAGCTAGGTAGCTAGGTAGCTCGGGAAGAACAGAGACCCAGCTACCCAGCTACCGAGCTACCTAGCTACCTTTTTCACGTCTTTCAACGCGAGAAAGTCGGCTTGCGCCGACAGGCGCATGCCGCTGATGTTCGGCCGCGTCACCACAATGTTGGTTTTGTACCAGAGGCTGACCGCGGGAACGTCGGCGGCGACGATCTTCTGTACCTCGCCATAGTACTTGCGCCGGTCTTCATCAGTCAGACTGGTTGTTGCGAGGTCTATCAGGCGATCGACTTCGGGATTGCTGTAGTACGTCCGATTGAAACCGACTGGCGGGGCCTGTTTAGAGTGATAGAGACGCCGCAGCATATCGGGGTCGGTGACTCCCACCCACTGCAGGGTATACATCTGGACGTTGCCTGACAGCACGTCGGCATAAAACGTCGCGAACTCGTAGCCGCGAACATCGATGTCAATGCCCGCCTTGCTGAGATCCTGTTGGATCACAGTCGCCTGCAGTCTGAAGAACTCATCGGTGGATGTTTTCAGCGACAGGCGGACGCGCGGAAGCGGGCCGTCGCCATCGGGGTCGGGATAGCCGGCCTCGTCCAGCAACTGCTTCGCCCGTTCAAGGTCGTGCGGAAATTGCGGCACATCGGGCTCGAACGCCCACGCCACCGGCGACAGCACGCCGACAGCCGGCTGTGCCAGGTTCCGGCGCAGGTACTTCACGATCGCTTGGCGGTCGATTGCGTACGCAATCGCCTGACGCACGCGCTTGTCCCTCAGGACCGGGTCGCGCATGTTGAGGCCGATGTAGTTGTAGTCGACTCCCTGGGCCTGGGTGATCTTCAGGTTGTCTTTCTGGAGCTGGTACGCGATGTCGGGCGAGACGTCGTTCACCGTGAGGTCCGCCGTACCTTTCCGCAGCTCGAGACCGCGCATCGTCTCGTCGGGAATGATCCGCAGAACGACACCGACGTTCTGCGGCAGGCCGTCCCAGTAGCTTTCGTACGCGCTCAGTTCGACCTGTTCGTCAAGGACATATCGCACGAACCGGTATGGTCCGGTCCCGATCGGAAACGTCCGCAGCGAATCGCCTGCGCCGTCAGGGACGATCTGCATCACGAGGTTGATCGGGAACGAGCCGAACGGCTCCTTCAGCTTGAACTCGACAGTGTAGTCGTCCACTGCCTTGACTGACTTGACCATCGCGTAGGCGCCCTTGCGCGCAGACACGAAGTTCGGATCGAGGAAGCTCCCGAAGGTGTAGATGACGTCGCGCGCGGTGAGCTCGTGGCCATCATGGAATTTCACGCCGCTGCGGAGGTGGGCGATGTAGGTGAGCGGGTCGGGATTGTCCAGTCGTACGGCGAGCCCCGGAGCAACCCGGAGATTGTCGTCGATCGTCATCAGCTGGCTGTAGACGAGCTGGGAGACGCGCTGGGAATTCTCGTCGGTGCCGACGCGCGGGTCGAAGTTCACCGGCGACGCGCGGATGATCACCTTGACCAGGTCAGCATCGTCTGCCGGCGCTGACGCGCCGCACGCGCCGCTCACGGCACAAAGCACAAGGCACAAGGCCCAACGGCACATCATTCGTCTTCTCAGTGGGCGGGTTTTGTCGCCGCGCCGGCCGTGTGCTGCTCTCCCACCTCACGCTCCTCACGGTGCAGCACCGCAAACGAGAGCCCGATCGCGAACACGCCGATGAGGGCGGAATAGGCGAAAAACACCGCATAGCCCGCGCCGAGCGCGGCGGGCGCCACGCCAGATCGCTCCACCGCAACGGCGAAATTTCCCGGTGCGTAAGTCGCAAAGAAGTCCTTCACGCCCGACACGACCCCACCTGTCTCGGCAAGTCGAGCCGCGCCCTCGACGATGCGGCCGGATTGCGAGGCGATCAGGCGGCCGGGAACCGCGTACAGGGACGAAAACAGGGCGTATTGCGTGGCCGTGAAACCGGCCGATGTCAGGCTCGACATATACGCGATCAGACAGGTCGCGGCGAAGCCGCCGGCGACATTGTCGAGACCGATGGCGGCGAAGAGCGCAAGGAGACTGTGGTCCTGCAAGGCGAGCCAGATGAAGAGAAGATTGCTCACAGGGCCCGCGAACGCGCCGATGACCATGGCCCTCAGCAGGCCGTAGCGAGCCACCGCCACCCCGCCAACGAACACGCCGAACATCGTCATGAACACGCCGAAGATCTTCCGCACTTCTGCGATCTCGGTGAGGCTGTAGCCGAGATCGAGATAGAACGGGTTCACGATGGTGAGCACGAAGTCTGGCAACCGATACAGGCAGATGAGCGCCAGGATCAGGCCGGCGGTCGAACGGTGACGCGAGAAGAAGTCCCGGAGCGGGTCGATCAGCGCCGAGGAAAGATAGACGCCGGGCCTCGTGCGTGTGCCGGGAAGCGGCAGCGCGACGAGAACGATCAGCCCGAAGCCCAGCACCACGGCGGCCAGCTGCACCCATACGGCCGCCGGCGATTTCCAGGCCGCGAGCACGGCGTCGCGTGCGGCGATGGCCCCGACGGAGCCGAGCACGTTCGCCAGCACGCCGGCATTGGCAGCCAGGCCCGAGCCGAGCACGAGCGCGCCTGTGCCGAGCAGCACCAGGCGTGCAATCCACTCGAGTGCCTCGCGTGCGGGGGCCGTTCGAATGTCGCCCGTGGCGATCGACAAGATGCGGTGACGCTCCTCGCGCGGCGCCGCCAGCGCCGCGACAATGCCGATAGCCATCAGCGCCGACATCGCCGCGTACGAGAAATTCCAGCCGTACGTGTCGGCGAGCAGCAGCGGCACCGCGCCGGCGACGATAAGGCCGACCCTGTATCCCCACTGCCACGCGGCCGCCATGGCGCCCTGGCTCGAGACTCCCGCCACTTCGATGCGCCAGGCATCGATCGCGATGTCCTGAGTGGCCGCCGAAAAGCCTACGAACACGGCGAACACCGCGATCATTCCGATGCCGCGCGACGGATCCGACCCGGCCAGCAGCCAGAGTCCGAGCATGATGACGCCCTGGCACACCAGCATCCACGAGCGGCGGTGGCCGACGAGCTCGGTCAGCAAGGGGACCCGCGCGCGATCGACGAACGGCGCCCACAGGAATTTGAAGCTCGACACGAGCGTGACCAGGCTGAAGAAGCCGATCACGTCGAGCGGAAGCCCGGAGGTGCGAAGCCAGGCCGCCAGGGTGTCGAAGACCAGGAAGTACGGCAGGGCGCTCGAAAATCCAAGCGCCACCATCACCAGCGCGCGGCGTTCGGCGTACACTCCGAGCGCCGATCGCAGCGTACGCCCGCCGGCCGAGGATTCGGGTTCCATCCGAGTCACTCGTTCTCGGCGATCTTCTTCAACTCCGCCAGCAGCTCGAGGGCGCGGCGCGGGCTGGTGTCGTCGACGTCGAGTGTTCGCAAGCGGCGCACGAGTTCATTATCGGCATCTGCGCCGGGTTGCGCGAACAGCCCGAGCTGGTCCGTCTGGCGGTCGCCCGGGACACCCGAGAGCGTGGGCCGGCCGCCGCGCGACAGCTCATCGCGTTCGAGCCCGCCCAGGATCTCTCTGGCCCGTTTGATCACGTTCCCGGGGAGGCCGGCCAGGCGCGCCACCTGGATGCCGTAGCTGCGATCCGACCGTCCGGCCATGATCTTCCGCAGGAAGATGATGTCGTCCTTCCATTCGCGCGCCGCGACGTGCGCGTTGACGACGCCTGGCACCGCGTCGGCGAGGTCCGTCAACTCGTGGTAGTGCGTGGCAAAGAGCGTCTTCGGACGCGCTTTCGCATTGGTCGCAAGATATTCGGCCACGGCCCACGCGATGCTCAGGCCATCGAAGGTGGACGTGCCGCGGCCGATTTCGTCGAGCACCACCAGGCTCCGGGACGAGGCGGTGTGCAGGATGTTGGCCGTCTCCTGCATTTCGACCATGAACGTGGACTGGCCGCGGGCGATGTTGTCCGACGCGCCGACGCGCGCGAAGATGCGGTCGACGATCGGCAGCTTAGCGTCTTTCGCCGGCACGAATGACCCAATCTGAGCGAGCAACGGCAGCAGCGCCGTCTGGCGAAGATAGGTCGACTTGCCGCCCATGTTCGGCCCCGTGAGGATGACGAGCTGCCGGGTGGATCCATTCAGGTCGATGTCGTTCGGGACGAACGCGCCGGCCGCATAGCGCTCGACCACCGGGTGGCGGGCGTCGGTCGCCACGAACTCGTCGCCGTCGTGGACGTGCGGCTTCGTGAAGTTCGAGATCGCGGCGGTCTCCGCCAGCGCTGCCAGAACGTCGAGGCTTGCGAGCGCCCGCGCCGTGTCCTGGATGCGCGGGGCTTCGCCCGCGACCTGACCGCGCAGCGCCTCGAAGATCTCCAGCTCGCGCTCGAGAATCCGCTCGTCCGCGCCCAGCACCTTCGCCTCGTACTCCTTGAGCGCCGGCGTCGTGAATCGCTCGCCGCCGGCGATCGTCTGCTTGCGCTGGTAATCGGCGGGCGCGGCGTGAAGGTTGGCCTTTGAGATCTCGATGTAATAGCCGAAGACTCGGTTGAACCGGACCTTCAGCGAATTGATGCCGGTGCGGGCGCGCTCGCGGTCCTCCATCTCGGCAATCACCTGCCGGCCTGAGCGGCTGATCGTCTTCAGCTCGTCGAGCGCGGGATCGATGCCATCGCGCGTGAAGCCGCCGTCGCGCGCAAAGGCGCCGGGCTCGTCGGTCAGCGTGCGTTCGATCAGGTCTCGCACATCCGTCAGATCATCGAGCTCGGCGATCAGGCTGCGCAGCAGGGGCGCCTCCACGCCGGCCAGCACCGCCCGGATCCGGGGGACCGCCACCAGCGATTGCCGCAGTGCGACGAGATCGCGCGGGCCGGCGGTGCCGAGCGCCGCGCGCGCCACCAGCCGCTCGAGATCGTGCACCGACTTGAGCGTCTCGCGGAACTTGGCGCGATCGGTCGATCGGAACGCCAGTTCCTCGACCGCGTCGAGCCGGTCGCGGATTCGTTCGAGCGCGCAGAGCGGGCGAAGCAGCCACGCGCGCAGCAGCCGTCCTGCCATGACGGTAACCGTGCGGTCGATTTCGTGGAGCAGGGAACCCTTCACGGCGCCCTCGCTGCCAGTCACGACCTCGAGATGCTTCAAGGTGATCGGATCGACGATCAGGCAGTCGGCGGCCGTCTTGAAGCTTACGGTGCGCACGTGTGCCAGATCGGCCTTCTGCGTGGCACGGAGGTGCGTCAGGAGCCCGCCGGCGGCCTGGACTGCGGCAGTGTGCCCGTCGAGGCCGAACCCTTCGAGGCCATGTGCCTTGAGTTGATCCAGCAGCGTCCGGCGCGCCGATTCGGCTTCGAAACCCCAGGGCTCGGCCGTCGTGACCGGCAACTGCAGACGTGCGATTTCCGGGATTCTCTCGGTGACGCAGGGTGGGTTCCGGTCGGCATCCGTCCCGGACCCGCCGGGCACGACAATCTCGCGGGGCCGAAGCACCGAAATGTCGTCGGCCAGCGACTGCAGCCCCTCGCGGCCGCGGTACTCGGCGGTCGTGAACTCGCCGGTGGACAGATCAATGAGCGCAACGCCGAAAGCCTCGTCATGCTGGCGCGTCCGCTCCACGGAACCCGCCCCACGTACGTCTACGATCGCCATCAGATACGCCGGCTCGCGCGCCTCGAGGTAGCTGGCGTCCGTCAGCGTGCCGGGCGAGACCACACGCACGACTTCGCGCTTGACGATCCCCTTCGCTTTCCTGGGATCCTCAACCTGTTCGCAGATGGCGACGCGAAACCCCTTGCCCACGAGTTTCGCCAGGTAGCCGTCGACCGCGTGAAACGGAACACCGCACATCGGGATCCCGGCGCCGCCCGCGTCCTTCGAGCGCGATGTCAGCGTCAGGTCGAGAGCGCGCGCGGCGACGAGCGCGTCCTCGTAGAACATCTCGTAGAAGTCGCCCATCCGGAAGAAGACGATGGCGTCGCGATGCTGGCGCTTGGCATCGAGATACTGACGCATCGCAGGCGTGACGGGCGTGGCAGGGCTGGACATCTACGCTAGGGATTATTTCGTGGCCTTCGCGATCGTCGTGGTCTTCGTGGTTGCTATTATCTTCCAGCCGGATGCTGATCCTCTCACTCGACACAACCACTCGCGCGGGCGGATGCGCGCTGCTGCGCGACGACCGCGTGCTGCGGGAGTACACCGGCAACGTGTCGCGCGATCAGGCTGAGCGGCTGCCAGGAGATCTGGCGGCGCTGCTCGAACAGGAGGCCGTCGCGCTCGATGCGATCGACGCGTTTGCGGTCGCGACCGGCCCCGGTTCGTTCACCGGGTTGCGCGTGGGCATCGCGACGATGCAGGGACTGGCCATGGCGACGGGAAAGCCCTTGATCGGCATCTCGGCATTCGACGCGCTCGCGATGCTTGCCTCGGGAGAGAGAATCGCCACCTGGATCGACGCCTGGCGAGGCGAGGTGTTTGCCGCCGTCTACGAAAACGGGCAGCTCATCGGCGCACCGGTTGTCGCACCGCCAGAGCTGCTGCTCGAGCAGTTGCAAGGGCAGCGGACGCTCTTCACCGGCGACGGCGCGGCGGTGTTCGAGGCGCGGATCCGCGCACGCCTCGGCGAGGCCGCGCGCTTCACGACGCCGATCGCCCCCCCGCTCGCCGGCGCCGTCGCGACGCTTGCGGGACAGGCGTTTCGCCGGGGCGACCGTCCGCTGCCGCACGCCATTGGTCCGATCTATGTGCGCCGATCCGATGCGGAGATCGCCGCGGACCGTAACCGCCTTCGCTCTCCGAGCTCCGGCGGTCAAGACGGACCGCGCACTGTTCAAGGATGATGAGACCGCGATACTGGATTGAGGCGCTTGCCGGCGAGGCGGATCTGGCCGGCGTCCTGGAAGTCGAGGCGGAATCCTTCACTAACCCGTGGACCCGCGACATGTACTCCTGGGAGCTGCAGAACCGATCCGTCTGCCACATCCTCGTCGTCCGCACCGAAGAATGCCCAGTGGCGGGATTCTGCGCATTCTGGCTTGTCTTCGACGAGATCCACATCAACAACCTGGCGATGCGGCCGCAGTTTCGCCAGCAGGGGATCGGGACGGCGCTGCTGCATCACGTGCTGGCGGAGGCGAAGGAACTCGGCGCGCGGCGGGCCACGCTCGAGGTCCGGGCGTCCAATGCCCAGGCCCGTCGTCTGTACGAGCGGTTAGGGTTCTATGTCGCCGGAACACGCCGGAACTACTACACGAATCCGGTCGAGGATGCGCTCATCCTGTGGCGCGACGCCCCCAACTCAGCCGGCCCTCCTGTCCAGACAGGGTAGCCACACAGGTAACGTCTATGTTAACGTTCGCCTAGCTATTAAGGAGGGGCGGCCTATGAACGCAGGGGAAGCGCAGGAGGTAAAAAACCTGTTGCTGCAGCAAGACGATCAGTTTCGCCAGCTCGTCGAACAGCACCACCAGCTGGATCACCGCCTGCACGAACTCACCGACAAGCACTACCTCTCAACCTCCGAACAATTCGAAGAAATCACTCTGAAGAAGCGGAAGCTCGCTTTGAAGGATCGCATGGAAGAAATGGCGCGCGAATACGCCATCGCGCACAGCCGCGCCTCGTAAGCGTCCTCCTATACGACTTTAGAAACCGGGTTTAATCTCCCGCGCTGAGGCGGGGACATTAAACCCGGTTTCGTTTTTTATGCGTATCGACCCCGCCGGCTGGCCATTCATTCTGGGCGCTCTGGCACTGGCGCTCATCGGCGCGTTTGCCGTGCACACGCTCGCCGGCGTCGTGCTGCTCGTTCTGTCGGGCTTCTTTCTCTTCTTCTTCCGCGACCCGGATCGGGCAGTCACTCAAGCTGACAAGGCCGTGCTGTCACCAGCGGACGGCCGCGTGATGGTGGCGGGCGCGTCAACGTCACAGGAGTTTCCGGCCGCGAGCTGGCAGCAGATCAGCGTCTTTCTTTCACCCATGGACGTCCATGTGAACCGGGTGCCCGTGGGAGGGCGTGTCACGCGAGTGAGGTATCATCCGGGCCGTTTCCTGCCGGCCTACCGCGCGGCCGCCGGCGACCTCAACGAATACACCGAGGTCTGGCTTGACCATGGCGGACAGACGATCGTCGTCCGCCAGATCGTGGGCATCCTCGCGCGGCGCATCGTGTGCCGGGCAAAGGAGGGCGACCAGGTGCAGGCGGGCGACCGCTTCGGCGTGATGAAGTTCGGCTCCCGGATGGACGTGTTCGTGCCGAAAGGTACGGAGATTGCCGTCAAGGTCGGCGACCGCGTGGTGGGCGCGGTCACCGTGATCGCGGTGCTGCCGTGATGGAAAACGCAAAAGAAGTCGCACGCGGCCGGATCCGGATGCTGACGCCGCTCCGCCGGCGCACCGATGGCGACCGCCGCCATCTCCGGCGCGGGGTCTACCTGCTGCCGAGCATGTTCACGATGGGGAGCATGTTCTGCGGCTACGCTTGCATTGTCCATTCGATGCGCGGCGAGTTCGTGACGGCCGCGCCGTTCATCGGGTTTGCCATCATCGTCGACATGCTGGACGGGCGCATCGCCCGCATGACAGGAACGACGAGCGCGTTTGGCGTGGAGTTCGATTCGCTCGCCGACATCATCTCGTTCGGCGTCGCGCCTGCGATCATGGTGTTCTCGTGGGGGCTGCAGCCGCTCGGCCGGCTGGGCTGGGCTGCCGGCTTCCTGTTTGTGGCGGCGGCGGCGGTACGCCTCGCCCGGTTCAACATCCAGTCGGGATCCCAGGACAAACGCTACTTCGTCGGCATGCCCAGCCCCGCGGCGGCCGCGATTCCCGCGGCGACCGTCTATGCGTATCCGTGGGGGATGCAAAGTTATACCGAAGCGCTGCCGGCGCTGGCGATCGTCATCGTGCCGGCGCTGCTGATGGTCAGCACCATTCGCTTCCGCGCGTTCAAGAACATCGACCTGGCGGCGCGCCGGAAGTACCCGGTCCTGCTGCTCGTCGCCGTGGGGATCGCCGCCATCGCCGCACACCCCGAGCTGGTGCTCGTCGTGATGGCCTACACCTACCTGGTGTCCGGCTTCGTGGAGTTGGCCTGGCACCGACTCCACCGGCGCAGCAGTCACGACGAACCGCAGAGTCCCTTACCGCCGGGGGCCTGATCAGGCCCGGCGCACCACCGGCAGCGACAATTCCACCGTCGTCCCGTGATCGCGCTGGCTGGTCACGGCAATCGTTCCGCCGTTGAGCTCGATGTTCCGCTTCGCAATCGGCAATCCGAGTCCTGTGCCGGTGGACTTGGTGGAGAAATACGGCTCGAACGCACGTTCGAGCGCTTCCGCGTCCATGCCGGCCCCCGTGTCCGACACCCGGATCTGCACGACGGAATCGACGGCACGCGCAACGACCGTGAGCGCGCCTGCGCCGGGCATCGCATGCAGCGCGTTCTCGACGATGTTCGTGAGCGAGCGTGCCACCAGGGTTCGGTCGACGTAGACCTGGGGGAGCGTGGCCGGCACATCCACGTTGAACTGGATGCGATCGCGAAGTCCGAGCTCGTAGGGGTCGACTGCTTCGTGGACGAGTTCAGGCACGGCTACGGCCGACGGCCGCACGGCTGGTGAGGACGCGAAGCTCGAGAACTCTGACGCGATCTGTCGCAGGAGCTTGACCTGAGTCAGAATCGTGCCGACGCATTCCTCCAGGACGGGGCTGAGCGGCTGCCCGCGGTCCGCGTGCACGCGCCGAAGATGTTCGGCGTTGAGCTGGATCGGCGTGAGCGGATTCTTGATCTCGTGCGCCACCTGGCTCGCCATCTCTGCCCACGCCTGCAGGCGATGGGTCTGTTCCAGTTCCTTCTGCTGGCGTTGAAGCTCCCCGGCCATCCGGTTGAAATCCTCGACCAGCCGGCGCAGCTCATCCGACGAGGTCGCGGCGATGCGCACATCGAGGTCGCCGCGCGCGAGGCGGCGGGTTGCCCGGCTCAACCGGCTCACTGGGTCGGCGATGCGCTCCGCCAGCCAGTAGCCGATGCCGGCGCCGCAGAACACGAAGAAGAGCGCGCCGAGCAGGACGCGTCGATCGAGGGTGTCGATCTGTCCTTCGATCTGCAGCTCGCGTGACGTCAACGGGACGGTCAACATGGCATCGAGCCCGCGAACTCCCATCGACGTCCCCGCCACCAGGTAGCTCAGCGTGCCCACCTGCTCGCGCACGACGGTCGTCGCGCTGTTTTCCAGCTCGAGGGCGCGGTAGACGTCGGCCGGCGTCCGAGTCGGCAGCACGCCTGACGCAAACAGATTCCGCTCGCTGGTCGCCAGCAGCCGGGCGCCACTGAACATGTTGACGTCCTGGTCAATGAGCCTGCTGACCCAGACGACGAGGTTGTCGTCTACGCCGGCACCCTGTTGCGCCGCCCGGGGTGCGACGAGGTCTTCGACCACGCGGCGCGCCGCAGACGCAGTGCGGACCGCCTCCTGCTCGACATTGGTGCGCATTTCGTCGGCGACGTAGATGCGCGTGGCGAACGCCAGCGCCGCCACCGGCACGACGATCGCGAGAATGAATGCGAGGAGCAGCTTGCGGTAGAAGCTGGCGCGGATCTCGCGGAGCAGCGCGCGCGCCGTGGTCCCGCGCCGGCTGAACGCGCCGTGCAGCGCGGTGACGGCCAGGAGCAGGAGATACGTGCCCCAGGCCACGATTGTCAGCTCTGCGAGGTTGACGAGGTGATCGAGCGGCGATGCGATCGGGAAGCCGAGCGCGTAGATCCCTCCGCGGTCGTTGAGGATATAGACGTCGTAGCCGCTGTCGCCCCTGCGCAGTTCCGCCCAGAGGGGTGTGCGCGATTGTTCAATACGGCTGAAGACGGCATCGTCGAGCGGCCACGCGGTGACATTGGACGCATACAGCGGCGTCCGGCTCCAGCCATAGACCGCGAACTCGATGTCGCGCCCGGAAATTCCCTCGCCGCGGAGCGGATCGGCGGGCCGCATCAGCTCGACATAGGGGTTCTGCGACAGGATGAAAGGCAGGTTGGCGTAATCAAGAATGGCGTGGACGACGATCGAGCCGGCGGGGCGGCCATTGCCGTCGCAGAGCGCGCGGCCGGCGTGAAGGATGCGGCGCTCCTCGGCGAAGAAGGGCGAGACGCCCTCGTAGATGGCCCAGTCGCACGTCTCCTCGTCAGATTGCGGCACCGCGGTCAGGTCTTCCGGCAGGTTGAAGGCGAAACGGCTCGTCAGGCGGCCGTCGGCGCCATACAGCTCCACCGACGAGGTGACCGGATACGTCGCAAGCCCGGTGACCCGCCATACCTGGAACGCGCGATCGGTCAGCGCCTCGTCGTCCTCCGGTCCGGCGGGCGCGGTCGCCAGCTCGACCAGCCCGGGAAACGAATCAATCTGCGCGAGGCTCTCCTGCATCAGCCGCTGCACGGTCTGGCGCTGGTTGAGTGCCTGGGGGGCATACCGTGTTTCAACCAGTTGCGATTTGGCCTGCCACCCCAGCTGGAACATCGACGGGTAGAACGCGAACGCCGGGACGAGCAGGCCAAACGTCATCAGCATCAAGCGGAACGCCTGCGATCCATGGCGGTGCCGCGCCTTGAGCCGCGTGGCGAAGATGACGATCGCAATCGTGACCGCCACCGCGACGAGCGGCGGCACCTGCTGCGGAACGGGCACGCCGATGGCGAGCTGCCAGAGGACGATGGGGAGCGCCCAGAGGCCGATCATCGCGGCGCGGAGACCTATGTCGGGACGAGGCACCGCCCAGGTCGCAACTGCAGCGCGCAGAATCGCGACGCCGCACCCGAGCACCGAGGCGTGCCAGACAATGAGCCCGACCTGAAGCGCGAGCCGGGGCATGCTCCAGGGATGCAGTGAGAAGTGCAGTAGATCGAGCGTTGTGTTGGCGACCGTATCGCGCAGCAGCGCGTAATGCAGCGCCAGCAAGGCAGCCATGGCCGCGCCAGCCGCGAGCTGCAAGGCGACAAAGGCGGCAGTCGCGGCGGCGCCGGCGACGCGGCGCCGGCGATGCCACCACGTGAGGCGCCACGCCTCGACCGAGTAGATCAAAAGCGCGACCAGGCTTCCCGCGGCGACGCCTGTCATCAAGAAGTCGAACGGCGACGACAGGAACGGGCGGAGCAGGGGAGAGGCGTACTCCGTTCCCGCGAACAGCGAATAGTCGGACCAGTCGGCCGGTGAGGCCAGCCGCAACAGTGCGCGGCTGGCGACGACCAGGCCGGCCACCGCGGCCACTGCGAGCGCGTACGATGCCGCGCTCGACGACCGGTTTCGCCAGTCGAGCAGCGGGCCGGTCAGCAGGGCCAGCGCCAGGGCCAGCACGAAGAGCGCCAGCGACACGGACGCACGGCGCCAACGGTTCCGCGTGCGGGCGAGATCGGCAGAGTCGAGTATCGCGGTGAAAAGACGGGCGCCGGAGGGCGCCGCCACGTCGAACCTGCCTGCCGCGGGCGTCGTCCGTGCCGCTTCGAACCGAAGCTCGATCGAGACCGGCGCCGGGCGGCTGGCGTAGCGGAATGCGTCCACGTCGGAACGCGAGGCGGCAGGCGAGCTCAAGGATCGCTCGGCAGCCACCGTCCCGACGCGTGGCCCGGACGCAACCGTCACCGGGGCGACGTACACGAGCCGCAGGCCGAGCGCCCCCTGGGCGAAGAACCAGGCCTCATCGCCCTGCAGCCGATCCGGGGGGAGCTCCGAGGGCCGCCCGTCCCACGCCAACGGGCGTCCATTGAGGTCGTAGGCGGTCAGCGCGATGTCGGCTTCGTTTTCGTCGGTCACGGCCGCTTCGGCCGCGGCGAACAACCGTCGCGCGGCGGTCACATCGTCCCGGGCGGCCGCGACGACGGACTCTCCGTCGGCGACGCCCAGGGCCATCAACCGCAGTTCGCGCGCCATGCGATCGAAGTCGGCGCGTACGGCGGCTTCCGTCCGGTCGCGTGCCTCTGCCTCATTCGACCCGAGGAACGCCCGTTCCGTCAGCCAGCCCGCGGCCAGCACGAGCAGTGCGCCCGCGGCCCCGGTCACCGCGATCCGGATGAGGCGAGCCCACGGGGGCGGATGCGCCGATGCGGAGCGATCGGGAAGCCGCACCGAATGATTGTAGGATTGATTAGCCCGCGGCTCGCTTCCGTCGCGGCAACCCCCCGTGTCTCGTCATTCACTGAAGCCGGCGATCAAGCGCGGCGCACTCCTGGCGGCGGCGAACTGGCCGGTGACGCTGATCCAGGCGTCTGCCGACTCGCTGTTCAAGCTCCTGCTGGCGGCGCCCGTCATCGGCGGCGTGTTTCTGGTCGCCTTGTCGATCGGGAGCGAACCGTCGGCCTTGATTTCGCTCGAATGGCGCCAGATGGCGGCAACGATCGTTTCGTCTTTGATGGCGCGGCCCGTTGTGCTGACCGCGGCGTTCCTCGCCGTCGCGGTCGTGGCGTTTGGCGGCTCGCTGTTCATTTTCCTTGTGAAGGCCGGGACGGTCGCGACGCTGGTGCGCAGCGACGCGGAGGCCGCCGCGATTGAGGAGCCGCCGCTGCGGGTCAGCGAAGTCGCGCGCGCGTCCCGGTTTTCCGTGGATGGCTACATCGCGTCGGCCCGCTCGCTCTTCCCGCGGTACGCGCGGCTCGGTTTCATGCTGATGGGGGTCTACGTCCTCTCGGGCCTGGCGTTTCTCGTCCTCGTCGTCCGCCGAGACCCTGGCGAAGGCTGGAGTCTCACGGCGCTGATGACCGTGGCGTTCGTCCTCTGGATTACCGCCGTCAACCTTGTCTACCTGCTTGTTCAGATCGTTGTCGCCGCGGACGACTGCAGCGTCGCGACGGCCGGGCGTCGAGTGGCGGCATTCGTGCGGCGCGAGCGCGGTGACGTCGGCCGGGTCTTTCTCCTCGTGCTCGCGCTGATCCTCGGCGCGACGGGTGCCTCTGTCCTGGCCACCGCGGCGCTGGGCCTCGTGGCGTTCGTGCCGTTCTTCGGCCTGGCGGCGTTGCCGCTCCAGCTCCTGGCGTGGCTGCTGCGCGGGCTCGTCTTTCAGTATTTGGGACTCACATCGGTTGGCGCGTATCTGAGGTTATACCGGTCGTCGTCGGCGCGGCCGGCCCTGCACCATGACCACTTACGACGAATTCCTGTCCCCAACGGGGCGTGAGCTCAGCGAATCCGCGATCCGGCGGATGGGCACCGTCATCGCCCGGCAGCCGGACATGGTGTCGTTCGCGGCCGGATACCCTGACCCGGCCTCGTTTCCGTGGGAGGAGCTGAGAGAGATCGCCCGCGAGCTGTTATCAGGCTCGGATCCGCACGTCCTGCAGTACGGCCCGACCCGTGGGTATGCGCCGCTGCTCGAATCGATCCTGCCGGTGCTCGCGCAGCGGCAGATCAAGGTGACGCCCGACGAACTGCTGATCACGTCGGGATCGCAACAGGGCATCGATCTGGTTGGACGCGTCCTGATCACGCCGGGCGACGTCGTCCTCGTCGAGCTGCCTGCCTACACGGGCGCCATCTCGGCCTTCAAGAACGCGCAGGCCCGGCTGGTGGGCGTCAAGCAGGACGAAGACGGAATCAACCTCGACGATCTCGATGAGGTGTGCGTGCGCGAACGCCGCGCCGGACATCGGGTCAACCTGCTGTACCTCGTTCCGAATTTTCAGAATCCAGCCGGCCTGCTCCTTGGTCTCGAGAAACGGCGCCGCCTGGTCGAATGGGCCGACCGGCGGAATCTCCTGATTGTCGAAGACGATCCGTACGGGTCGCTGTACTTCGACGATGTGGCGAGTGAAGCCGACACGCGGGCAATCCGGGCAATGGACCCGAACGGCCGCGTGATCTATCTCAGTACGTTCTCGAAGACGCTCGCGCCAGGCTTCCGGGTGGCCTGGATGGTAGCGCCGGCGTCGCTCATCGACCGCTTCGAGACCGCGAAGCAGACGGTGGATCTGATGACAGGGAGCCTCGATCAGCGGTTCGTCCACGAGGCGGTGCGCCGCGGCGCGCTCGAGCGGATCGCGCCGTCGCTGCGCGCGCTCTACCGCGGCAAGCGCGACGTGATGGAGCAGGCGCTTCGCAAGGAGCTTGGCGGTCAGCTGCGGTGGCCGGCTCCGAAAGGCGGCTTCTTCCTGTGGGCGACGCTGCCGCCCGGCACCGACGACGACAGCCTTCTCGCGCGAGCGCTCGAACAGAAGCTGGTGTTCGTCGTCGGCAGCGCCTTCTACGTTGACGGGACCGGCCACGACAAAATCCGCCTCTCGTTTTCCGCTCCCACGGCGGAGCGGATTCAGGAAGGCGCGCGGCGCCTGGCGGCGGCGATGAAGCCCGTCCTCGTCAAATCCCAATGACCAACTCCCAACTCCCAACTCCCAAGACCACTCCTCACTAGGCCTCGACGTTGCTATAATCCACGCGGTTTTGAAGTCCATAGGACTCGTCATTCTTTGTGTCGGGTACCTTGCCTCGTCTGCCTTCAGTCAGACGGCGTCGACACAGCCCCGCCTTATTCTGGTGCTGGCGATCGACCAGATGCGTTTTGATTACATGACGCGGTTTGAGCCTCTGTACAAGGGTGGATTACGTCGGCTCATCGATCACGGCGCAGTGTTCACGAATGCGAGATACCGTCATGCCGCCACGGAGACGGGTCCGGGCCATTCGGTTATTCTCACCGGTCGTCATCCGAGCCACTCGGGCATTGTCGCGAACGACTGGTACGACGCCTACCTCGGTAGACTCGTCAACGTGGTTGACGATCCGGCTCAAACTCCGCTTGGCGGCACCGGCCGCGCGGCGTCGCCGGCGAACGCGCTGAGCTTCACTGTCGGCGACCTGTTGAAAGCCGCCCGTCCTGACTCGAAAGTCGTCACCGTGTCGCTGAAAGATCGGTCGGCGATTCTGTTAGGTGGTCGCCGCGCCGACGGGGTGTACTGGTACGAAACCGCTGCTGGCAACTTCATTACAAGCAGCTACTACGGCCGCAACACGCCGACGTGGTTGGTTGAATGGAACAACCGCCACATGGCGGATAGATACGTTGGCGCGCCCTGGACGCGGTTGCTGCCGGATGTCGCACTGTACGATCACTACGCTGGCAAGGATGCGATTGAAGGTGAATGGGATCGCAAGGATACGGTGTTCCCGCATGCGATTCGTGGAAATCCGCGCACCGCGGCGTTTTACGACGACCTGCGGCGGACGCCTTTTGCCGACAACCTGACACTCGACGTCGCGCTCGAGGCAATGAAACAGCATCACGTCGGCGAAGATGCGAGTACCGACATTGTCGCCATTGGCTTTGCGGCCACCGATATCATCGGCCATACGTATGGGCCCGATAGCCACGAGTCCCTGGATCAGCTGTTGCGGCTGGATCTCGTGCTCGATACGTTATTTGCCAACGTGGACAAGGAAATCGGCCTCGCCAACACGCTGGTTGTGTTGACCGCCGATCACGGAGTGGCCCCGCTGGTCGAGAACCTCCAGGCGAAGGGGCTCGGGGCCCAACGCGCGCGGCCTCTTACGTTGCTGAACGCGTTGAGCCGGGCATTTGACGAGCGGTTCCCTCGGATTGGTGCGCTCTTGGTGGAGTTCTATTCGCCGCCCGACTTCTACCTGAACACGAACATCATCCGAGAGCATGGTCTCACCCAGGGGGCGGTCGAAGCGACAGCCGTTGAGGCGCTTCTGGGCACCGGCCTTGTGGCGAAGGTCTATACACACGGCGATTTAAGGGCAACTCGATCGCCCTCAAACGTCGATCCGTACTTTGACCTGTTTCAGAACGGCTTCTATGAACCACGCAGCCCGCATTTGACGGTTCTCCTGAAGCCGAATATTTACCTGAGCAATCTCGTCGGGGGCATAGGGCACGGCACAGCGTACGACTACGATCGTCACGTACCTATCGTGTTCATGGGGCCTGGCATACAACCTGGATCGTACGATGCGCCTTCCGGCCCCGAAGACATTGCGCCCACGCTGGCACTCATGCTCGGCCTGCAACTCCAGCGCGAGCAGGATTCTCGATTGCTCATCGAGATGCTCTCCACGAACTGAGTCACCTTGGGAGATCAACTCCCAATGACCAACTCCCAACTCCCAAGGCGAGTTCTTTGGGAGTTGGGAATTGGGATTTGGGAGTTCAGGGGAGTTTGTCTCTCGCGACGGGCCTGCCCGGGAGCGTCGTCGTCGGAACCAGGGCGGCCTCGCGGAACATGAGGCCTGCCGGGCGGAGCGCTTCGACGACGCCCTCGCGGGTGATCGAGACGAGCGACACACGAAACGGCTTCGGGGCAGTGTCGATGAGCGGCGGCCCGACGAGGTCGCCGGCGGCCGGCTGCGTGCCCATCACCTCACCCGTCCGTCCCACGAACACCGTGGTAGCCGGCATCAGACCCGGAACTACGACCACGCCGCCGAACGCGAGCGGCGGAGCGGTGGGGCGCGTACCGGTCGGCTTCTTCCACCGCTGATTGCCGTTGCCGCGATTGACCGCGCGGATGATGTTGTCGAGCGAGGCAAAGTAGACAAGCTCGCCGTCGGCGGCGGCGCCAATCACGTCGCCGCCGTTGCGCCACTTCCACTCCGGACGGCCGCTGTCCGCGTCAAACGCGTAGAAAAAATTGTCTGTCGATCCGACGAATACGCGGTCGCGCGCCACAGCGGGATTGCTGATCGTGCCGGTCAGCCGTTGTTCCCAGAGCGGCTCGCCCGTGGCGGCGGCGAGGGCCAACAGGCGGCTGTCCGCGAGCGCGACATACAAGGCCCCTTCGCCGCCGGGCACGGCGGCATGCGACGACATCGCGCCGAGCGGCCGGCGCCAGAGCACCTGCCCGTCCGCGGCGCGCAAGGCCAGCACCTCTCCAGGCGCCGCAATCGCGAAGATGGATCCGCTGGAGGACGCGAGGGGCGCCGTAATCGCGGCCTCGACCGGTACCGACCAGCGATCGGCGCCGTCGAGAACGTTCAGCGC
>Ga0075428_100002184_pt1 | contig 21172 bp, 20 predicted proteins | sample RhiMetdeltSRZDD2_FD_75291 | JGI IMG/M metagenome (GOLD analysis project Ga0075428, IMG submission 75291) | Populus rhizosphere microbial communities from Tennessee, USA - Rhizosphere MetaG P. deltoides SRZDD2 | ecosystem: Host-associated > Plants > Roots > Rhizosphere > Soil | place: USA... | reverse complement strand
GGCCGGACGGGAGGCAACGAGGCGGGCAACGTCCTCCCGGGTACCGAGATCAGACAGGGCCCCGCCACGGATCAGGCGTCCACCGTCATCAATCTGCCGGTCTCGGGAGCCAGCACGGGCATCGGCCTGGCGCTCGGCGCCATCAATGGCGCGTTCAACCTGGATGTTGCCCTGTCTGCCCTGGAAGACTCGGGTCAGGGCCGCCTGCTGTCCACGCCGCGCGTGACGACGCAGAACAACATCGCGGCGACCATTGAGCAGGGCGTGCAGATTCCCATCCAGACCGTCGCCAACAACACGGTGACGGTTTCATTCCGCCCTGCGGCGCTCCGACTGAACGTGACCCCGCAGATCACCGCGTCCAACACGGTAATCATGATTATCGAGGTGGTCAACGAAGCGCCCGATTTCAGCCGCGCCATCAACGGTATTCCTCCCATCGACTCGCAGAACGCCCGGACCCAGGTGCTGGTCAACAACGGCGAAACGACGGTGATCGGCGGAATTTACGTCAGCCGCGAGCAGACCAGCCAGGACCGCACACCGGGTCTCTATCGGATTCCCCTGTTGGGCTGGCTGTTCCAGCGCAACGAACTGACGGACGAAAGCCGCGAGCTGCTGATCTTCATTACGCCGCGCATCATCAGGTTGTAGGAGAGATAGCCGTGAGAGCGATGTCATTCAAACTGCTGACGGTTGCTTCGATCGTATCGCTGGCCGCGATGACGGCCACGTGCGGAAGTATGGTCGGCAACGATCGATCGTCGGTGACGCTGATTATCGACTCGTTGCAAGCTGCGTCCGGGGCCTCCTCCAACCCGGCGTTCTCGGGAACGTTGCAGTCGGATGTGTTGACGCGAGGCGGCATCTTCAGCGATCCGGGCCGCGTGACCATGCGCGTGATCGGCAAGGATGCGACCGATGTTCTGAGCCTCGCCAACTCCGTCACCATTACCCGCTATCTGGTGACCTTTACCCGCGCTGACGGCCGCAATACACCGGGAGTCGATGTTCCGTTCCCGTTTGACTCTGCGGTGACCTTCACCGTGACGCCAGGGAGCACCTCGTCGACGGCGGGATTCGAACTGATCCGGCATACAGCCAAGCTGGAGTCCCCGCTGCTGGGGCTTCGAGACCAGAACAACAACATCAACTGGACCATCATCGCGACGCTCGCCGATGTGACGTTCTTCGGGCATGACCAGGCCGGCCGCAGTGTCTCCGCCAGCGGCAGAATCGGGGTTCAGTTCGGTGATTTCGCAGACCCCACGAATTAGGCAGAGGATGATGATGAAGATCGCATTCGGTGCTCTGACGCGACGCGCGGCTATCGTCCTGGTCGCAAGTCTCTGGGCGGTCGGCTGCACGCTCGACAGCGGAGAAGGTCCGGGCCTGACTGGACCGTCGAGTTTCGCCCTGTCGGTCACCGCCACCGCGACTCCCGACAGGCTCCCACGCGACGGAACCTCGAAGTCGGTCATTACACTGGACGTCCGCGATGCGCAGAACCGGCCCGTGGCCGGCCAGCGGCTGACGCTGGGCGCCACACCCGCGGCAGCGGCCCTGTCGGTCACCGAGGTCGTTACGGATGCGAATGGACAGGCGACGTTTACGCTGACGGCTCCTCCAGCGGGGGCGATTGCGGGAAATGTCGTGACCATCCTCGCCACGCCGGTCGGTAATAGCAGCGGTGGAGCCGTGGCGAGGACCATTGAGGTCTCGCTGAGCGGCGCCGTCAACACGACGCCGCCGACACCTTCGTTCACCGTTACGCCCACCTCGCCGGAGGTCGGTCAGGTGGCATCGTTCAATGCCTCGGGGACCACCGATGAAGGCGCCCCGTGCATGGACGCGTGCATCTACACGTGGGTCCTGGGAAATGAGGCCGTCAAGACCGGCCGTATCCAGACGCACGCGTTCCAGACGCCCGGCATCCACAGCGTCACGCTCACCGTTCAAGACGCGGCCGGCACCACCGCATTCGTGCAGCAGAACGTGACCGTGACCGCCGCGGCACGGCCTACGGTCACGGGGATCACCATCCTGCCCGCGACGCCGTTCGCCGGCCAGGCGGCATCCTTCACGGCTGCGTTTACCGTTGCCCAGAATCATCGGATCGTGTCGTTCGCATGGCAGTGGGGCGACGGCACCACGACGACGACAAGCAACGCGTCGACCACACACACCTACGATCGAAACGGCATCTACGTGGTGACCGTCACCGGAACTGACGACCTGGGGCAGTCGGCATCGGCGAGCGCATCGGTGACCGTGGGCGGCGGCGCCACCGCCAGCTTCACCTTCTCGCCGACCAATCCGGAGCCCGGAGATTTGGTGCAGTTCAACGGATCTCCCTCGACCGCCGCCGGCGGCGCCACCATCACGCAGTACTCGTGGGACTTCGGCGACGGCGTCAGCGAAATAAGGACCGAGCCGACCACCTCGCATGCCTACGGAGTGGCGCGGACCTACGTTGTCCGGCTGACCGTCACGGACAGCGCTGGACGGACAGGAACGACGACGCAGAACGTAGCGGTCACCGAGCCAGACTAGCCGAGGAAACCAAGCCACTCGTGGAGGGCCACAAACGGCTGGACGAATTGCGACGCCGGGTCGAAAACGACCCGGCGTCCATCGCCTTCGCCTCCCTCGCCGAGGAGCTGCGGCGGACCGGCGACCACGACGCAGCCGTCCGCGTCTGCCGCGCGGGGCTTGAACACCACCCGAACTATCTTTCCGCACGCGTCACGCTCGGCCGGGCGCTGCTCGAATTGCAGCAGTATTCGGAGGCGCGCACCGAACTCGAATATGTGATTCACGCGGCGCCGGACAACCTGATCGCGCTGAAGTGCATGAGCGAGTTGCAGGAGCGGGCGGGTGATGGAACGCTTGCACAGTCGCCGGCGTTTGCTGCGCCGCCTGTTCCGGTTCCGGCCGCAGATCCGGCGCCAGAGCGCGCGGCGGCGCCAGCGCCGCCGCCACCGCATCCGGCGCTCCACGAGCTCGAGCGATGGCAGGCGCACATTCAATCCGACCGCGCGCAGCGAACCCGATAAGGTGACTCCAAACTCCGCCAACCTGGCCGCGCGACTCGCGCGCGTCCGGCAGAAACTCGACACGCTCAGCCTCGACGCACTGGTCGTCAGCTGCGCCGTGAATATCCGCTATCTGAGCAATCACGCGGGATCCTCCGGGATCCTCGTCCTCACGGAGGATGCGGCGCACCTGCTGGTCGATTTCCGGTATCGCGAAGCCGTGCAGAGACTGCAGCAATCGCCATCGGCCTGCCCGGGTCTCGTGGTGCGCGACGTCCCCGCAAGCTATGACGAAGCGCTGCTGGACTGTCTTGGCGAGATCGGCGTTTCGACGGTCGGCTTCGAAGCCGCGCACCTGTCCGTGGCGAAGCATGACTGGCTGGTGCGCATGTCCGAGGCACGTTCGTTGACCGTCGCGTGGCGGGCGACCGACAGAGTGGTCGAAGAAGCCCGGCTTGTGAAGGACACGGCGGAGGTGGAAACGATCCGCGACGCGGCGTCTCGGCTCGGACCAGTGGCTGAGGCAGTGTTTCGGGCGACGCGCGCCGGTCGAAGCGAGCGGGCCGTTGCGGCGGCGCTCGAGTCGGCGATGCGCGAGGCCGGCTATGACCGGCTCGCATTCGACACGATCGTGGCGTCGGGGCCTCACGCGGCGCTCCCGCACTATCGCGCCGGCGATCGGGTCCTGGCCACCGGCGACCTCGTGGTGCTGGACTTTGGCGGCGTCTTGGACGGATACTGCTGCGACTTGACCCGTACCGTGTCGATCGGGCCACCGTCATCCGAGGCCCGCCGGCTCTACACAGCCGTCTACGACGCGCACCAGGCCGCCATCGCCGCCATTCGTCCGGGCGTCGAGTCCTCGGCCATTGACGCCGCGGCGCGAACCCTCCTGACCTCGAGGGGACTCGGCGAGGCGTTTGGCCATGGAACGGGGCACGGCCTCGGCCTCGATGTTCACGAGGAACCTCGCATCACCCGCCCGCGTCCGGACGTCCCGTCCGTACCTCTCGTGCCCGGCATGGTCTTTACTGTCGAACCCGGTGCCTACGTCGCCGGCTTCGGCGGCGTCCGGATTGAAGACGACGTCCTCGTGACGGACACCGGCTGCGAGGTGCTTACCAGCGTGCCGCGCGAGCTCCTGGCCCTGTGAGCATGGACTTCGACGAGATCACGAAGATCCTGGACATGATGCGCGAACACGAGCTCAGCGAGTTCGAGTTGGAGCGCGAGAACTTCAAGATCCGGCTGCGGAAGCACGGCGGAGGGCACTGGGTCTCGGCCGCACCACAACCGCAGATGGCTGCGGCGCCGCCGAACCCGGGTGTCCCGGCGGCGGCAGGTGCGGCGGCCGGCGTGCCGGTACTGTCGGCCGCAGAGGAAGAAATGGAGTTCGCGGTCGTGAAGTCGCCGATCGTCGGGACGTTCTACCGGGCACCCGAGCCGGATGCCAAGCCGTATGCCGAGGTCGGCGATACGGTCAAGAAAGGGCAGGTGCTCTGCATCATCGAGGCGATGAAGCTGATGAACGAGATCAACGCCGAGATTGATGGCGAAATCGTCAAGGTCTACGTCGAGAACGGCCACGCCGTACAGTACGGCGAACGGTTATTCGCGATTAAGCCAGCCTGATGTTCAAGAAGATTCTGATCGCCAATCGTGGGGAGATCGCGCTGCGGGTGATCGTCGCGTGCCGCGAGCTCGGCATCAAGACGGTTGCCGTCTATTCGGAGGCGGACGAGAACTCGCTGCACGTTCGCTTCGCCGATCAGGACGTGTGCATCGGTCCGCCGCGCAGCGCCGACAGCTACCTGAACGTGCCGGCGATTATCAGCGCAGCCGAGATTACCGGCGCCGACGCGATTCACCCCGGCTACGGGTTCCTGTCGGAGAGCGCGTATCTCGCCGAGGTGTGTGAGGCGTGTCATATCCGCTTCATCGGCCCCGACCCGAATGTCATCAAGCTGATGGGCGACAAGGCCAGAGCCCGCCGCGCGATGAAGAAAGCCGGCCTCCCGATGCTGCCCGGCAGCGACGGCCCGGTCGAGAACGAGGAGAAGGCGGCGAAGATCGCCAAAGAAATCGGCTATCCGGTCATCATCAAGGCGGTCGCGGGCGGCGGCGGCCGCGGCATGCGCGTCGTGCGCACCCCGGCGGAGATCGCGAACGCCCTGAGGACGGCCCAGCGCGAGGCCGAAGCGGCCTTTGGCGTTGGCGACGTCTACGTCGAGAAGTATCTCGACAACCCGCGCCACATCGAGTTCCAGATCCTGGGCGACCACCACGGCAACCTGGTGCACCTCGGCGAGCGCGAGTGTTCGATCCAGCGCCGGCACCAGAAGCTGCTCGAGGAATCGCCGTCGCTCGGGTTGACCGACAAGGTCCGCCGCAAGATGGGCGGACTCGTCGTCGACGCCGCCAGGGCCGTGCAGTACACCAATGCCGGCACTTTCGAGTTCCTGATGGACGCGGAAGGGAAGTTCTATTACATGGAGACGAACACGCGTCTCCAGGTCGAGCACCCGGTCACCGAAATGGTGACGGGCGTGGACATCGTCAAGGAACAGATTCGGATTGCCGCCGGCGAGCGGCTGTCGTTCAAGCAGAGCGAAGTGACCTTCACGGGTCATTCAATCGAGTGCCGCATCAACGCGGAAGATCCCGAGACGTTCTCGCCCTCGCCGGGCGTCATCCATGCATTCAGCGTCCCGGGGGGGCCTGGTGTCCGCGTCGACACGTTCGCGCACTCCGAGTGCACGGTCTCGCCGTATTACGATTCGATGATCGCCAAAATCATCACCCACGGCCGCGATCGCGCGGAGGCGATCGCGCGCATGCGTCGCACCCTCGAGATGACCGTGGTCGACGGCATCAAGACGACGGTGCCGCTGCACCTGAAGATCCTGGCCGAGCCCGACTTCATTGCCGGGCGTCTCGGCACCGGCTTCATGGATCGCTTCGTTCCCAAGCCGAAGCCGGGTACGCTGGCCGAAGCCGTCTGATTCCCGCGCTTCACGCCATCCTCGACGTTGACGTCGCCGCCGCCCACGGCTGGACTCCTTCCGATCTCGCCCGGGCTTTTCTCGACGGCGGCGCGCCGCTGATTCAACTTCGCGCAAAGCAGCTTCCATCAGGCGCGTTCCTGGCGCTGTGCGACGAGGTCGTCGCGGCGGCCGGGCCGTACGAGTGCGCCGTGATCGTCAACGACCGCGTTGACCTTGCGGCAATGTCGGGCGCAGCCGGCGCGCACGTCGGCCAGGAGGACATCCCTCCGGCGGCGGCTCGCCGGATCCTGGGGGACCGGGCGGTGATCGGCTATTCCACGCATACGACGGCGCAGATTGAGGCGGCAGCCCGCGAGCCCATCTCCTACCTCGCGATTGGGCCGGTATTCGGAACTCGCACCAAGAACACCGGTTATGAGTCAGTCGGGCTCGAGATGGTCGGCCAGGCAGCGCGCCTCGCGGGTGGGCTGCCAGTCGTGGCCATCGGCGGCATCACACTCGAGAGCGCACGTTCAGTCATCGCGGCGGGGGCGGCCGGCGTCGCCGTCATCGGCGACTTGCTCGCGGGCGGAGCACCCCAAGCTCGAGTAGCGGCGTATCAGCGAGCGCTGCGCGATTCAGAGCGGTGACACGTATAATCCGCATCGACTTCCGACCATCGATCCCTTTAGTGCGGGTAAGGAGGACAGTATGAAATTCGCGATCAGATGGCTGCTGGCGGGCGCCGTTGTCAGTGCATGCATGCTCGCATGGGGTTGGCATGCCGGTCGGGAGAGTGTGGAGGCCCAGGGCACTACCAAACCGACCGTCATGAAACGGATCTATACCGGCACCGACGGCCTGTCGCATGTCGAAGACATTGTGCTCGACGCGAAGACGGTGATGGAGAAGGTGACGAGCGTGGAGGTTCGGGTGTCACCACCCGGTCGCTTCAGCGACTGGCATCCCGGCCCCCAGCGCCAGTACATCATCAATCTCGCCGGAAGCGGACAGCTCGAGGTCGCCGAGGGCAAGGTTGACCTGCCGCCCGGGTCGATGGAGTTCATTGACGATCTCACGGGCAAGGGTCACACGACCAGGATCACGAGCAAGGAAGAACGGGTGTCGATCTGGCTGAAGTTCGAGGACCAGAAGCAGCATATCGGTCCCCTGAACCCGAAGACCACGACATCCGCAAAGCCGTAACTCCGATACCGCGTGAGGCCGAATGGACTCAAATCTCCTCAAGACCAAGTCGATCGAACGGTGTGTGAGTGATGCGGAGGATCGCGGCAAGGCGCTGCGCCGGAGCTTGACGGCGTTGGACCTTACGCTCCTCGGCATTGGGGCCATCATCGGAACGGGCATCTTTGTCCTGACCGGCATCGCCGCGGCGAATCAGGCGGGACCCGCGATCGTGGTGTCTTACATGGTGGCGGGGCTGGCGTGCGCGTTTGCCGCCCTCTGCTATGCGGAGTTCGCCTCGATGCTTCCGGTTGCGGGGAGCGCCTACACCTACGCCTACGCGACGCTCGGGGAAGTCTTCGCCTGGATGATCGGCTGGGATTTGATCCTCGAGTACGCGGTCGGGTCGATGACGGTGGCGATCGGCTGGAGCGGCTACTTTCAGCGCATCCTCGCCGGATTCGGGATCGCCCTGCCGGCATGGATGACGGCGGCACCGGCAGCGGCGCCGGGTTCGCTGATCAACCTGCCGGCGATGATCATCGTGCTGCTGATCATGGTGCTGCTCGTGATCGGCATCCGTGAAAGCGCGCGCTTCAACGCCGTGATGGTGACGATCAAGATTGCCGCGGTGCTGTTCTTCCTGGTCGCGGGCGTGTGGTATGTCCAGCCGGCCAACTGGACGCCCTTCATGCCCTACGCCTGGTCGGGCGTGATGACCGGCGCGGCCGTGGTCTTCTTCGCCTACATCGGCTTCGACGCTGTGTCGACGACAGCGGAGGAGGCGAAGAATCCGACCCGGGACCTGCCGATCGGCATCATCGCGTCGCTCGTCATTTGCACGCTGTTGTATGTCGCCGTGTCCGCGGTGCTGACCGGCATCGTGCCGGTGGTCGACTATCGGCAGGACGCGCAGTTCCTGAACGCGCCCGTCGCCTACGCGCTGTCGGTCATCAACCTGGACTGGGCGGCAGGCCTGGTGTCGGCGGGCGCCGTCGCCGGTATCACCAGCGTGCTCCTCGTCATGCTCATGAGTCAGCCGCGCATCTTCTTCGCCATGAGCCGCGACGGCCTGCTGCCGCAGGGCGTCAGCAAAGTCCACCCGAAGTTCCAGACGCCGTACATCACCACCATCATCACCTGCGTGATCGTCGCGATCGTCGCCGCCCTGGTGCCGATACAGGTCGTCGGCGAGATGACGAGCATCGGGACGCTGTTCGCCTTCGTCGTGGTCTGCCTGGCAGTGATGGTGCTCCGGGTCACCCGTCCTGACACGCATCGTCCGTTCCGGGTACCGGGAGGTCATGTGATCCCGGCGCTCGGCGTGCTGTCGTGTCTCTACCTGATGGTGAGCCTGTCCGTGATGACGTGGGTGCGGCTGCTGGTGTGGCTCGACATCGGGATGCTGATCTACTGGTTCTATGGCCGGACGCACAGCCCGCTGGCCGATCCACGCGAAGCGGCGGCGCGCAGCCACGGGGAAGGGCTCGCGAACACGCTGAAGGTGGCCGGCTACCTGTTGATGTTCAACGGCGTAGCGATCACGTTGCTGGCCTTGTTGACCGAGTGGAACGTCACGACCGAGGCGCTTGCGCGTTGGAGCGAGCTCGACGCGTTGACGAGCCGCGTCGGCATCCGCGTGACGCCGGAGATCGCGGATTCGTTCGGACTGACGATTCTTGGCGCCGGCGTCGCCGTCGCCGCTGTCGGGTGGGTCATCGGGCGGGCGGTCGGCAGCGCCCCGGCGGCGCGGGTGTAGCCGTCAGGCCGGCGATCGGCGAGTTGACGAATGCGCACGCCTGTACTCGGCGAGTCGCCTGGTCGTCAACGTCCGCGTCTTTCCACTCCCTTACTGGCTCAACGCCCGTCGTGGGCGCACGGCCTGCGGCTGGCGCTCGTACTCCTGCTGGCGACGCTGGTGGGCGGCACCGTGGGCTACATGGTCGTCGAAGGCTGGAGCCTATGGGATGCGTTCTATATGACGGTCATCACCGTCGCGACCGTCGGCTACCGCGAGGTGCACACGCTGTCGTTTGCCGGCGAAGTGTTCACGGTGGTGCTGATTTTCGGCGGAGTCGGCACCGCGTTCTATACGGCCACGCAACTGGCGGCCGTGATCGTGGAGGGCGGCCTGCATCGGCGGTTCGAGCAGCGCCGCGTCACACGTATGCTGGAAGAGCTCAAAGATCATTTCATCCTGTGCGGCTACGGACGCATCGGCAGCATCATTGCCCGGGAATTGCGGGCGCAAGCAGTGCCATTCATCGTGATCGAGCGCAATCCCGAGCGCGTGCACAATGCCATCGAGCACGGGTGGGTCGCGGTCGAAGCGGACGCCAGCGAAGAAGAGGTGCTCCGCCGCACAGGGATACACCGGGCGCGCGGCTTGATCGCCGCGGTTGGTACCGACGCCGACAATGTCTACACGGTGCTCACCGCTCGGGTGGTGCGGCCCGACCTGTTCATCATTGCGCGCGTGGAATCGGACGAGGCCGAGCAGCGGCTTCGCCGCGCCGGCGCGGATCGCGTCATTTCCCCCTATCGAATCGGCGCCGCCCACATGGCGCAGACCGCGTTGCGCCCCGCGGTGGTCGATTTCGTCCAGCTGGCGACCAGCTCGGGTCATCTGGATCTGTCGATGGAACAGGTCCACGTCCGCGAGGGGTCGGGGCTTGTCGGCAAGTCAATCGTCGATGCCGGCATCCGCCAGCGGTTCGGCGTCATTGTGGTCGCCATCCGGCGCGGCGGCGATGCGATGGAGTTCAACCCGGCGCCGGAGTTCGTCATTCGCGCCGGCGACGAGCTGGTCGTGCTCGGACGGCCCGAAAGCGTCAAGGCTCTCGAGGAGACGGTCGAGGTCTGACGCTGACGCCGCTCACGCCACTGACGGCCGGCGCCGCATCGCGACGAACACCGGGATCCCCAGCAGCACGATGACAAAGCCGGGCCACGTCGTCGCCGGACGGTAGATGAGCAGCACCACGAGAATCGCCAGCGCGCCGACAATGTAGAGTGCCGGTACTACCGGATAGCCGAATGCCCTGTACGGACGCTCGGCGTCAGGCCGCGTGGCGCGAAGCCGGAACACTCCCGCAATGGTGAGCACGTAGAACAGCAGCGCTGCCGAGACCACGTAGTCGAGCAGGTTTCCGTAGAGGTTGCCGTACTGGCTCGTTGCGACGTTGTAGGTGCGCGGCAGCACGAGCGCGGCGGCCCAGATTCCCTGCAGCAACAGGCCCCGGGCAGGTACCTTCGCCGTATTCAGCTCGCCGGCGCGGCGGAAGAACAACCCATCGCGCGCCATCGCGTAGTACGCGCGCGCGCCTGCGAGGATCAACCCGTTGTTGCACCCGAACGTTGACACCATGATCGCGGCCGCCATGATTCCGGCGCCCAGTCCAGGTAATATCGCGTCCAGCGTCGAAGTGGCGACGCGATCGGACGGGGCCTGTTGAATGGCTTCAAGCGGCAGCGTCACCAGGTACGCCAGGTTGGCGAGCAGGTAGAGCGAGATCACGATGATGGTGCCGAGTGCGAGCGAAAGCGGAATGTTCCGACGCGGGTCCTTGACCTCGCCGGCCGTGAACGTGATGTTGTTCCAGGCGTCCGCGGAGAAAAGCGAGCCCGTCTGCGCCACGCACAGAGCGATGAAAATCCCGAACGCCGACGTGACCGCGACGCCCTCGGCGATTGCTTCGAATCCGCGCGGCGTCCAGAACTGACCGAAGTTGGCCGCCACGGCGTTGGCGTTCCATCCGATGACGAGGCCGAGAAGAATCAACGCGGCCAGCGCGCCGGTCTTGGCGGTGGTGAACGTGTTCTGGATGACTTTGCCGTACTCCAGCCCGCGCGTGTTCGTCCACGTCAACAGCGCAATCAGCGCGACGGCCAGCAGCTGGGCGGTGGAGAGCGAGAGCGCGTACCCCGAGGACACGTGGATGGGCTCGATCACGTAGCGGTTCTCGGCGATCGCCGGAAAGAGCACGCCGGTGAAGCGGGCAAAGGCCACTGACACGGCGGCGATAGTGCCGGTCTGGATGACCGTGAACAGCGTCCAGCCGTAGAGGAAGCCCCAGAGCGGCGAGTAGGCTTCGCGCAGATAAACGTACTGACCTCCGGCGCGCGGCATCATCCCGGCAAGCTCGCCGTACGAGAGCGCTGCGGCGATCGTCAACACGCCGGTCACGACCCACGCGACCAGCAGCCACCCCGGGCTTCCGAGCTGGCGCGCCATCGCCGCCGAGACGATGAAGATCCCCGAACCAATCATCGAGCCGGCCACGACCATCGTCGAGTCGTAGAGGCCGAGGCCGCGCTTGAACTCGGTGTCGAGAACCGTGGTCGTGTCGTCGTCGCCGGCTGGGATCATGGGCGCCATTCTAGCTGGTAGCTGGTAGCTATTTAGCTGGTAGCTGGTAGCCGGTAGCCGGTAGGTGGTAGGTGGTAGCGGGTACGCAAAAACTGCGTACTCCGCACTTTTGCCATTCGGCGAGAACGCCAATAGTCCGAGGCCGATTGCTCAAATTGCTAGCAATTTCGCTGTGCACGTCTCATGCATCGAGGAACCAAAAGGCTTTCCTCCATCATCTCGATATTGCGCTCGGATCCCAGGGCGAAGTTGACGTTCAACTCGAGCTCGCTCTTCGTCTTGGATTCCTGCCCCGCGGTCAATACGACAAAGGGGCGCAACGAGTCGACGAAGTGGGCCGGATGTTGAACGGGTTGATTGAATCAATGCAGCCACAGGACAAACCAGAACTGTGACCGCTCGAACGATTCTTGGCTACCAGCTACCGGCTATCGGCTACCAGCTATCGGCTAGCGCGCTCCCAGCTCCCAGTTGTGCCGCGCGCAACGTGTTCGCCATCAGCATCGCAATCGTGAGCGGGCCGACCCCACCGGGCACCGGCGTCAACGCTCCAGCGACCTCGGCGACATTCGGGTGGACATCGCCGACGAGCAACGTTCCGTTCTTTTGGAATGTCGCCAGGCGTGGATGCCCTTCGGGATACCACTGCGACACGAGGGATGCGTCGGCCAGAGTATTCATCCCCACGTCGATCACGACGGCCCCCGGTTTGACGAACTCCTTCGTCACCAGGCCCGCGCGCCCGATCGCGGCGACAAGAATGTCGGCCTCCCCGGTTATCGCAGCAAGATCGGCCGTCTTCGAGTGGCAGACCGTCACCGTCGCGTCGCGCTGCAGCAGCAGCAGCGCCATCGGCTTGCCGACGATTTCGCTCCGCCCGATGACGCAGGCCCTGCGTCCAGCGATTACGATCCCTTCATGTTCCAGTAGCTCGATGATGCCAAGAGGAGTACACGGCACCATCAGCGGACGTCCCTGCACCAGCCGGCCGACGCTGCTCGGCGTGACACCGTCTACATCTTTCTCCGGAGCGATGGTGTCAAAGACTCGCGACATCGCGCCGGCGCCGACGGCCGCGGGCAGTGGAGCCTGAACCAGAATGCCGTCGTAAGCCGCAGTGCGATTCAACCGCTCGACCAGCGCGAGCACATCCGCGAGGGACGCGGTCTCTGGCAGGCGTTCGAGATCGGCACGGAACCCCGCTTCGCTTCCTGCCTGCACTTTGAGCCTGACGTAGATCTCGGACGCTGGATTTTGTCCGACGAGGACGATCGCCAGCCCCGGCGGGCGACCGTGTTGCCGCGCGAATTCCATGGCCTGCGGCGCGATTTTCTCGCGCATCCGGGCGGCAAGGCTTCGCCCATCGAGCATCCGCGCACTCATGTGGACTTCATTCTAGTTGCTTGCCGGCTACCAGCTACCAGCTACCAGCTACCAGCTACCAGCTACCGGCTGCCTAGCTGCCCGGCCAACCGATCGACTTGCCGATTGGTGTCCTCGATCGAACCGTCAGTGTGAATGACGAAATCCGCCCGCCGGATTTTGTCCTCGATCGGGAGTTGCGCGCGGATCCGGCGCTGAGCCTCGGCTTCCGACAGGGCGTCGCGAGCCATCACCCGCTGGAGTTGCGTCTGCGGATCACAGGCGACGACGATGACCGCGTCGAAGTCGCGATCTCTGTTCACCTCGTATAACAAAGGGATATCGGCAATGGCAAACGGATGCCGCCGAGAGTCGAGACCCGCAAACCAGGCATTCGTCTCACGCTGGACCTCGGGATGGATGATGGCTTCGAGTGTTTTCCGTGCCAGGGGATTGGAGAAGACGATGTCGGCCATCCGCTTGCGATCAAGCTGCCCTTGAGAATCGAGCACGTCCGGACCAAACCTCGCGACTACCGCGGTAAGCCCGGCGCTGCCCGGCGCCACTGCCTGATGTGCGAGGACGTCCGAATCGATCGTCGGCACCCCGAGCTCTTCGAATCGAGCGCGTACATGGCTCTTGCCCGTCGCAATTCCACCCGTAAGCGCAATTCGCCGCACAGCCTCGTCAGGCTACCAGCTACCGGCCACCGGCTACCAGCTACCAGCTAGGTTATGGCGTGAGCCGGATCTGGCCGGCTCGTACCTCATCGCCGAGCGTGGCAACGACGTCGAACACGGTGTCCAGGGTTACGGGACGCGTTGTGATCGTGAAGGTGGCGGTAGAGGTGCCACCCTGGACCGGAACGCACGATGGCACGAGGGTGGTGCTGACGACGCAGGACGGCAGGGTTACGAGCATGCTGCTGCTTCTGAGAGTGACGTATATGGTAGTAATAGCCGGCCCCGTCAGCCGGATCGTCCCGACAGTGAATTGACCCCCTTTCACGGTTGCCGGTTCGATCTCCAGCGCCTGAAGCGTCGGCGGTCGTGGAATCGGGGCCATGACCCGCAGGAGCGCGTCACGTTTATCGGCGCTCAATAGAGCGCTGATCGTGGCGGTGGTATCCGCAGCCACGAGGCGCGTCGTGATGGTGAAGCTGGCGCTGGCGGCGCCCGCGGGCACCATCACCGACGTCGGAACGACAGCAACGCCGTCGCTGCTCGAGATCCGGACCGCCGCTCCAGTCGCCGGCGCCGGGCCGGTCAGTATCACAAGGCCCTCGCTCGGCGTCCCCGCGTTCACCGTCGCGGGCGTCAGTGACAATTGCGAAAGCGCTGCCGTCTGCGGAGTGGGGGCCGTGGGCGTATCGTCGCCGCATGCAACTGCGCAGATCGAGATGACCACAAGCAGCACGACCGGGCACAACCGAAGAGGCGCGCCCATCAGCGGTTGAGGACGATGTTGTCGATGCCCATCGGATTGGTGCCGCTGAACGTCGTCGGGGCTGGATTCGAGAGTCTGATCAAGACAGCGTCTACAGGCAGGTCGGGCGTCCTGCTGGAAACACGAACAAAGTTCCCAAACGTGTTCCCGAGCACCTCGAGCTGTGTGAACGCCGGCTCAGCGCTGAGCGATCCTTCAACCACATAGGGAATGCGGGTCACGCTGGAATAGACATCGAACGATCGGAACCAGAACGGCGCGCCGCCGCTGGAAATGCGGACTTCGCCGGTTACTGTCCCTCCCGACGCAGAGAACTGAAGGAATGGCCCCGGGTTCCCGAAGGTGGTTATGCCTACCCACTCGGGCGATACCGCCGAGACGGTGAAGCCCGACTCTGAATACGTCGATACCGCCGCACGGTTGTCGCGGAGACCCGAAAAGCCAATGGTGTAGTTTGTCGATGGCCTCAGGCCCGCCGGATCGATGCGCAGGCGCAGCGAGGCCGTCTGGGTCACACCGCCGGCCTGCGCTGTAATAGCGATGTCGGTGGTGACGGCGACGCGTGTGGTGGCAACGTCGAACGTCGCGGACGTGGCCCCGGCAGGAATCGTGAGCGTTGAGGGCACTGTGGCTGCTGTGCCACTCGCGGTGAGCGAAATCGCCACACCGGCCGGCGGCGCCGGGGCGGTCAGCGTGACGGTCGCGCGCGCCGCCTGGCCGCCGAGGACCGAAACATCAACCTCGAGTTTCGATAGAACAGCACCGGCTGGCGCGGTTGGAGGAGAAGGCGACGAGGGTGAGGACGGTTCCCCGCATGCCACGACCGTACAAAGCAGGCAAACGGACGCAACACGCCGCATATGGACCGGGACGTTGCGTGCATGTTGAGTGCCGGGCGAACCCGGTTACGGTTCGAGCGATTCGAGCTGGGCCGTGGGCGCGTCCTTGACGCGGGTAATCCGTTCCTCGATGAAGGTGTTCCACTCATGGCACTGCGGGCATTGCCACAGCAGTTCCGCGCTCCGGTAGCGGCAGCGGCGGCAGACGTGGGGGTCGAGGTAGAAAACCGCCTCGCGTGTGAGCTCGACGTACCGCCGGATCAAACCGGGCTCGAATCCGAGCGCCGACAGCGCTTCCCAGATCTCCTGGTGGATCGCCAGCCCGTGCGGATGGTGTGGAAGCGCCTCGAGCAGCTGGTCAAAGGCCGCCCTGTTTTGTCCCGCCGCCGAGAGGTGCCGCGAGAGCGCCAGCCGCGGCCGCCACGCCTGAGGATCGCGCGCGATCAGGCGCTCGCATAACGCCACGAAACGCTGCGGCGCCCCGAGCGTCCGGTACGCGCGCTCGAGCCGGTCGAACGCGAAATACGCATGCTCGGGCACCGCCTCAATCAGGCGCTCCCAGGTCTCGACCGCGGCGGTCAGGTTGCCCTGGCGCTCGCGGACGTCGCCGAGATTCAGGTACGCGGGCACCGTGCGGGCGTCGACATCGATCGCGTCGTCAAATGTCCGCACCGCGGCCGCCGTGTCGCCGCCTCGCTGTTGCGCACTGCCGATTTCGTTCCGCAGGAAGCCGAGGATCTGCTGGTCGTCCGGGTGGCGGCCGGCGTCGATCCTGGCCACCTGCTCGCGCACACGCAGCGCCTCGGTCCACTGGTGCTGGTCCTCGTACAGCTTCTGGAGGTTCACCAGCGCGTAGCGATTACGCGGGTCGAGCACCAGCACTTCCTGGAACGCCTCGAGCGCGCGATCGACGAACCCGCCATGCCTGAAATCGAGGCCGAGGCAGAGCAGTACGTAGGCGTGCTCGAGGGTCGTCAGGTCGGGCCGCTGCAGGAGTGCCTGGTGCACGTTGACGGCGCGGCCAACCTGTCCCTTCTCGCGGTAGAGGTTGCCGAGAATCATCTGGATTTCGAGCGCGTCGGTGTCGGTGCTGGCAGCCTGGGTCAACTCGTCGATCGCCTGGTCAACCTGGCTGTCGACGAGGAAATTGAGGCCGAGCATGTAGTGCGGAGTCTCGCGCAGCCGCCGGCGGTCGATCCACCGGCCGCCCCGAAGCTTGTACCGCTCCCACGCTTTGCCCACCATCAGGCCGATGAGCAGAGCGAACAGGACGGCCAGCAGGTACAACTGCGTGGCCACTAGAACATCTCAGTGCGCCAGAGATCGTGAATTTGGACGACGCCTTCGACCTGTTGGTGCTCGTCGACGACGATCACGGACGTGATCTTGCGCTCCTCGAGGATGTTAAGCACTTCAGCGGCGAGCGTCATTCTGTCGACGGTTACCGGGCTGGGTGTCATCACCTCCGCGGCAGTGCGGTCGAGGAAGTTTCCGGAGCCGGACAGGTGCCGGCGCAGGTCCCCGTCCGTGATGACTCCGACCAGGCGGCCGTTGTCCACGACGCACGTCATGCCGAGGCTCTTGTCGGAAATGATTTTAAGGACGTCGCGCATCGGCATGGTTACGGGAACGATCGGCGCTTTGTCGCCGGAGTGCATCAACTGACCCGCGCGCAGCAGCTTGCGGAGCGTCCCACCAGGATGCAGAGTGGCGAAGTCTCCCGCTCCAAATCCCTTGGCGACCATTAGCGTCATGGCCAGCGCATCCCCGAGGGCGAGCGCAGCTGTCGTGCTGGCAGTCGGGACGAGATTCATCGGGCACGCTTCTTCCGAGACATGACAGTCGAGCGCCACGTCCGACGCCTGTGCCAGCGTAGAGTCGCAGTCGCCGCAGATTGTAATCAGCCGAGAGCCGAGCCGCTTGATCGTCTCGAGCAACCGCAACAGTTCCTCGTTTTCGCCGCTTCTCGACAATGCGATCACGACATCGCCGGACTGGATGATGCCGAGGTCCCCGTGGATCGCTTCCGCCGGGTGAAGAAAATGGGCGGGCGTTCCCGTACTGGCGAGCGTGGCGGCAATCTTCCGGCAGATGATGCCCGACTTGCCCATCCCGGTGACGATCACCCTGCCCCGGCAGTCGAGCAGCATCCTGATCGCGAGATCGAAGCGATCGTCGAGCCTGTCCTTGATTGCCAGAATCGCGTCCGCTTCGGTCTGCAGGACCTTGCGCGCGAAACTGATGTCCGCCGCCGTCAGCCGCGTCATCCGTTCACTCCGGCGATCGCCGTTTCGCGCGCGGCGGCGTCGATGCGCTTCAGCTTGAGCATCAGGGCCTCGAGGCGGTCAAGGCGAAGCGCGTTCGACGCGTCGCTCTTCGCGCGCGAGGGCTCCTCGTGGACTTCCAGGAACACCGCGTCTGCGCCCGCAGCCACCCCCGCCGATGCCAGCGGCTCGATGTACTGCGCAAGGCCGGCCGTGACCCCGTCCCCCGCGCCCGGCAACTGCAGGCTGTGCGTCACGTCGAAGACGACGGGATAGCCGAGCTCGCGCAGCATCGGCAGCGCCCGCATGTCGACGATCAGGTTGTTGTAGCCGAAGCTGACGCCGCGTTCGGTGACGAGCACCGACTCGTTGCCCTCGGCCGTGACCTTGTCGATCACATGACGCATGTCGGGCGGCGCCAGGAACTGCCCCTTCTTGACGTTGACGGCCCGACCCGTGCGTGCCGCGGCGACGAGCAGATCGGTCTGCCGCGAGAGGAACGCCGGAATCTGCAGGACGTCCACCACGGCCGCCGCCGGCGCCGCATGTGCGGGTTCGTGAATGTCGGTCAGGACGGGAAGCCCGGTGCGCGCCTTGACGTCGGCCAGGATCGTCAGGCCGGCGTCGAGACCGGGACCGCGAAAGGATTTCCGCGACGTCCGGTTGGCCTTGTCGTAGGAGGCTTTGAAGATGACCGGCGCGCTGCAGCGGCGGGCGATGTCGCGGATGGCCGACGCCGTGTCGAGCGCGTGCTGCGCGCTCTCGATGACGCACGGACCGGCGATGAAGGCCAGCGGCTGACCGCCCCCGATCGAGAGCGACCCGATGTGGACCGGCTTCACGCTCCTATTCTATGCGTTAGGAACGGCTTGCCGCGGCCACGCCGACGGCCGCCAGTTTGCCGGTCTTGTGCCGGTACGCCGCCTCGACGAAGCTCGCGAACAGCGGATGCGGCTTGAGCGGCTTCGATTGAAACTCCGGATGGAACTGCACCGCGAGGAACCACGGGTGCGACGGCAGCTCCGCGATCTCGACGAACTTGCCGTCGGGCGATCGGCCGGACACGCGCATCCCTTTCTCCATCAGCGGCGACTCGTACAGGCAGTTGAACTCGAAGCGGTGGCGGTGGCGTTCGTGAACGAGCGACGTGCCGTAGATCCGCTCCGCCATCGACCCGGGCGCCAGCTCGCACGCGTAGCGGCCGAGCCGCATCGTCCCGCCGAGGTCGTCGACGCCGAGCAGATCGCGGAGCTTGTAGATGACCTTGTGCGGAGCGTTCTCGTCGACTTCCGTCGAATCGGCGCCCTCGAGCCCGCAGACGTTGCGCGCAAACTCCACGGTCGCCCACTGGAAGCCGTAGCAGATGCCGAAGAACGGCACGCTGTGGGCGCGTGCATACTCGGCGGCTTTCATCATGCCGCGGGTGCCGCGCGAGCCGAATCCGCCGGGAACGAGGATGCCGTGCGCATCCTGGAGCAGCGCCGCGCCGCTTTCCTTTTCGAGCGCCTCCGCTTCCACCCAGTTCAGGCGCACCTTGACCTGATGGGAAAACCCGCCATGGAAACACGCCTCGTTGAGACTCTTGTACGAGTCCTCGTAGCCGGTGTACTTGCCGACGACGTGGATCGTGAGCTCGTCGATCGGATTCTTGATGCGGTGCACCAGCTCCTGCCATGCCTCGGTACGCGCTTCGGTCAGCGGCAGGTGGAGCAGTTTCAGGACGATGCGATCGAGCCCCTCGGCGGAGAGCACCAGCGGCACCTCGTAAATCGTCGAGACGTCTTTCGCCGTGATCACGGCTTCCTCGTCGACGTCGCAGAACAGCGCGATCTTGCGCTTGATGTCGGTATCGAGGAACCGGTCGGTGCGGCAGAGGAGGATATCGGGCTGAATACCGATCGACCGCAAATCGCGCACGCTGTGCTGCGTCGGCTTCGTCTTGAGCTCGCCGGCCGTGCCGATGAAAGGCACCAGCGTCAGGTGGATGTAGATCGCGTTGTCGCGCCCGACGTCGAGGCGGAACTGCCGGATCGCTTCGAGGAACGGCATGCTCTCGATGTCGCCCACCGTGCCGCCAATCTCGACCAGCACGATGTCGACGTCCTTGCTGGCCCCCCGGATCGCGTCTTTGATCTCGTTGGTGATATGCGGAATGACCTGGACGGTGCGCCCGAGGTAATCGCCGCGGCGCTCTTTCTGGATGACCGACAGATAAATCTTGCCGGTGGTCCAGTTGCTGTTGCGCGTCGCCACCATGGAGGTGAACCGCTCGTAGTGCCCGAGGTCGAGGTCGGTCTCGGCGCCGTCATCGGTGACGTAGACCTCGCCGTGCTGGTACGGGCTCATCGTGCCGGGATCGACGTTCAGGTACGGGTCGAACTTCTGCAGCGCCACGGTATAGCCGTGGTCTTCGAGCAGCCGGCCGATCGAGGCTGCCGCGAGTCCCTTGCCGAGCGACGACACCACGCCGCCGGTGACGAAGATGTATTTCACCGCCCGTTTGTTAGGTCCCTGCTGCATTTGATTCGCCTCATGCGTGCGTACCGACGGTCAGCTGCCGGCGGACGCGCTCAAGGTCCTCCGGGGTATCCACCCCGATGGAGTCGTAGTGAGTTTCAACGGCGCAGATCTGGAACCCGTGTTCGAGCGCGCGCAGCTGCTCGAGTGATTCCGCGAGCTCGAGCGGCGTCTGGGGCAGCGCGGCGAGCTCGCGGACGAATGCGCGGCGGTAGGCGTAGAGCCCGATGTGTTTGCACACGAGCCGGCTAAAGCCGGCCCCCACGACCCCTGTTTCGTGGCGGCCGCCTTCAGGCGGCTCTGACGTAAACGGAATCGTCGCCCGCGAAAAATACAATGCCCGATCCCGTCGATCGACGACGACTTTGACGACATGAGGATTGTCGATGTCGCCAGGATCTGTGATCCGCCGTCGCAGCGTGGCCATTTGTAGACCGGCGTCGTTCGCCAACGGCGCGATCACCTCCGCGATCGCCCGCGGATCGATCAGGGGCTCGTCACCCTGGACGTTCACCACGATCTCGCACGACAGATCCGCGGCGACCTCGGCGATCCGATCGAGGCCGGTACGGTGCTGGACGCCGGTCATGCGGACGGTGCCGCCGAAGCTCCGCACCGCCTGCTCGATTCGCGCATCGTCGGTGGCAACCACCACGGCATCGACGCCCGGAGCGGCCGCAGCGCGCGTATAGACGTGCTCGATCATCGGACGGCCAGCAAGATCCGCGAGCGGTTTTCCCGGAAAGCGCGTCGAGTGGTAGCGGGCGGGGATGACGGCGACGATGTGCGGCGGCTGTGACGTACGTTCGAAAGGATTTCGGAACGTGGCCGGCGGCACGACGAATCATAACATGGTGAACTCAGGCTGAGACTGTAGACATTGGGCGGAATAACCGAAATGTTAGAATGACAGCGGATTTCAAATGAGCTGGAAATCGTACGCCGCCGTGTCGGGCGCCACTGTGCTGGCGGGTTGGCTTGCGTCAGTGCCGCCGTCCAACGTTCCCGACCGCGCGGCGCCCGCGGTACGGCTGCCAGCCACGCGCGACGTCCGCTCGCCGGACATCGCACGGGAGGCGGAGCGGCTCCAGGCGCGAGTGCAGCGCGAAGTCGAGTACACGCAGCCGCAGCGCAACCCGTTCCGGTTCGGCGTGGCGCGCCCGGAGGTCAA
>Ga0075428_100002183_pt1 | contig 21181 bp, 14 predicted proteins | sample RhiMetdeltSRZDD2_FD_75291 | JGI IMG/M metagenome (GOLD analysis project Ga0075428, IMG submission 75291) | Populus rhizosphere microbial communities from Tennessee, USA - Rhizosphere MetaG P. deltoides SRZDD2 | ecosystem: Host-associated > Plants > Roots > Rhizosphere > Soil | place: USA... | reverse complement strand
TCAACGTGGTCGACAACCCCCGGCTCGATCACGACTACACCGTGTTTGCCGCCGTCTGCCAGGATGGCAGCAAGGACGGCATGGACGTCGTGGGCAGCATCCAGGAAGGCGACCGGATGGCTCGCGTTCGCGTCGTCACGCCCGGCGACGGCTGCAAGTAACGCCGCCTTACCGAATCCTTACCAGTTCGACAGGCCTTCCACATGCCGGCCGGCGCCGGCTCTTCGTATCTTCATGCCGGAAGGAAGCCGGAAGGGAAGGAAGAGGAATGACGACAACAGTGACAACGATGGACGGGTCTGTCGCAGAACGCTTCAGCGAGCGCACGTTCCAGATCATCAATGACGCTTCGCTCGCGCTGATGATGAGCATCGGCCACCGGACCGGCCTGTTCGACAGCATGGCGTATCTGCCGCCGTCGACTGCCGAGCAGATCGCGAAAGCCGCGCAGTTGAACGAACGGTACGTGCGTGAGTGGCTTGGGGCGATGGTCACCGGGAAGATCGTCGAGTTCGACAGCGCCAGCGGCCACTATCACCTGCCGGTCGAACATGCAGCCAGCCTGACCCGGGAGGCGAGTCCCAACAACCTCGCGGTCACGACACAGTGGATCGCCGTGCTCGCCGGCGCCGAAGACGCCGTCGTTGAAGCCTTTCATCACGGTCGTGGCGTGTCGTACAGCGCGTATCGCCGGTTTCACGCGGTGATGGCGGAGGAGAGTCAGCAGACCGTCGTCGAGGGGCTGCGGCAGCACATTCTGCCGCTCGTGCCGGGGCTGATCGATCGCCTCGAGCGTGGTATCGATGTGCTCGACGTCGCGTGCGGCAGCGGACGCGCGGCCATGACGCTGGGCCAGTCGTTCCCGAACAGTCGATTCACCGGCGTCGACGTGTCAACTGAGGCGGTCACCGCCGGACGCGGTGAGATCTCGAACCGCCGGATTCGAAACGTCAATATCGTCCAAGGCGACGTCGCGGAGCTGTGGCTCGACGACAGCTTCCATTTGATCACCGCGTTCGACGCGATTCACGATCAGGCACGGCCGGCGCGAGTACTCGCGCGCATTTACGCCGCGCTGCGGCCCGGCGGCGTTTTCCTGATGCAGGACATCGCCGGCGAGACAAACATGGCAGACAACCTGGAGGGAGCGCTGGCGCCGTTCATGTACACGATGTCGTGCATGCACTGCATGTCAGTGTCGCTTGCCGCCGGTGGGCCGGGCCTTGGTGCGATGTGGGGTCGCGAACAGGCGCTGCAGATGTTGGCCGCAGCGGGATTCACGGGCGTGCGAGTCGAATCGCTGCCGCACGACCCGATTAACTACTACTACATCGCGGTAAAGCCGAGCTAATGCAGGACGGCGGAGTCTCAATGCCGGAAGTGGCTACATTGGAAAGTCAACAGGTGCTACCCTCCTCCGAGGGTATGGCCAGTTGCTCGTTTGGACCGTTCAAGCTTGACCCGTCAACGGGACAGCTTCGCAAGGGGGACGCTGTCGTACCCTTGGCGCCGAAAGCGTTTACGGTCCTCCAGCATCTCGTTACCCACGCCGGTCAGCTGGTCACGAAAGATGACCTGCTGGAGCTGGCGTGGGCCGACGTCCATGTTGGGGACGGTGCACTGAAGGTGTGTATTCGCGAAATTCGTCGAACGCTCGACGACGATCCGCGGACGCCGACGTATATCGAGACCGCGCACCGCCGCGGCTATCGTTTTATCGCGCCTGTCTCCACCGAACATCTCTCGGCGCTGACGCCAGGTTCGGTGACATCCGGTGGTCCAGGCGTTGCTGTCGTCTCGGTGCCGGAGACACACTACGCACGCAACGGTGACGTCAACATCGCGTATCAGGTTGTCGGATCAGGACCTCGCGACCTCGTCTTCATCATGGGCTGGGTGTCGCACCTCGACTACTTCTGGGCTGAACCGCACTTCGCCCGATTTCTCCACCGCCTGGCCGCGTTTTCCCGTTTGATTCTGATCGACAAGCGCGGCACGGGATTGTCCGACCGCGTCACCGAGTTGCCGACGCTCGAGCAGCGGATGGACGACGTGCGCGCGGTGATGGAGCAGGTAGGCTCGAGTTATGCCGTTTTGGTGGGCGTGTCGGAAGGCGGGCCGATGTGCGCACTCTTTGCCGCGACGTATCCCGAAAAGACACGCGCGCTCGTGATGATTGGTACGTATGCCAAGCGCCTATGGGATCCGGACTATCCGTGGGGTCCAACGCGCGAATCGCGGGAAGTGTTTTATCGCCAGATCCAAGAAGGTTGGGGCGGACCCATTGGCATCGACGAACGCGCGCCCAGCATGGCCACCGATCCGGCGTTCCGCGCGTGGTGGGCCACGTACCTGCGCATGGGCGCAAGCCCCGGCGCCGCGCTGGCGCTCACGAAAATGAACGCGCAGATCGACATTCGCGACATCCTGCCGTCGATTCGCGTGCCGACGCTGGTTCTCCATCGCCGTCACGATCGCTGTCTGAAGGTGGAGGAAGGGCGCTACGTCGCGAGCCGCATCCCCGGCGCGCTCTTCATCGAGCTGCCGGGCGACGATCACCTGCCGTTTGTCGGCGATCAGGAACTGATGCTCGACGAGATCGAACGATTCATCACGGGGGCCCGACCGCGCGCGTCGCTCGATCGCGTCCTTGCCACGATTCTGCACGCGTGCGTCGACGGTGGCGCCGTTCAAGATTTTCTCGAGCACGCGGCCCGGGAATGCGACTGGTTCCGCGGCCGTGCGCTCAGCGCGTCGGCGGGCCGCCTGGTTGCTGCCTTCGATGGTCCGGCCCGCGCGATCCGCTGCGCGTCCGCGCTGACCGACGCCGGTCCACGGTACAGCGCTCACGTGCGCGTCGGATTGCACACCGGCGAGTGCACCATCGATGGCGACGAGGCGTCGGGCCCACCCGTGGAGCTTGCAGCCCGCATTGCGTCACGTGCCGGGAGTGGAGAGACGCTCGTCTCACGTACCGTGTGCGATATCGTGGGCGACGCCGGACTGCCGTTTGCCGATCGGGGTGTGCACGACATCGCCGGCTACGGCGAATGGCGCCTGTTCAGCGTTTGAGCGCCGGCAGTGGCGCGCCGAGTGCTATCCTTGGGTTCACCTAGCACCCGAGGTAGCCGATGTCGATCACTCGTCTAGTTCCTCTTGTGACGCTCTCAGCTCTGCTGTGCGCTGTTCCGCTGTCCGCGCAGAGCGATAAAGCCAAGCCGCCTAAAAAGGGTGATGTGCTCGTGATCCGCGGCTGCCTTCGCGGGTCCGCCGTCGAGGCTGCCGAGGCGATGAGAGTGGACGCGGAAGGCGAGCGCCGCCTCGATGAGACCGTTCCCGTGCTCACGTATCGGCTCGAGGGCAAAAAGGATCTGCTGAAGGATCTCAAGAGTAAGCACGACAAGAAGGTCGTGGAAGTAACCGGCGTTCTACGCTCGGAGCTGTCTGGCAACGGCTTGGGCGGCGTTGTTGGAAACACGCGCATCAACATCGGCGTTGATCCGCGAACTGGACGAGCGCCGCAGGGCGCCGATCAGGCCGTGCCCGTTCTCGAGGCCACATCATTCGAGGGTTCACCTACCAGCTGTGCGCGCTGAGCGTGCGACGTATAGCTCCCGGCTGGCACGCGCGGCGGTCGTCGCGTGTGCCCTGCTTCTGTCGGCCGGGCAGGCCGCGGGCCCGCGGTTCGACCTCCCCACACCGCGGCAGGTAGCTCCAGGGGTTCAGCTCTATCGCCTCAACACCACGACGCTCGTCAGTCCGGAAGAGCCGATGTCGGCATGGCTGCTTCGACTCGACCCGGCGCAGATCGAACTGCGCGCCGCGCTGGCCAACGACGAAGTGATGGGCACTGAAGTGGTCTCGTCGATCGCGGAGCGGCATCGTGCGCTCGCGGCAATCAACGCCGGTTTCTTTCTCGCCAACGGAGATCCGGCCGGTGTCTTTACGATGAACCGTCAGCTGATCAGCGATACACGAAGGCCGCGCGGCGCCGTTGGCGTGTGGCGGGACTCCAGTGGAGTGAAGCTGGCGTTCGCTCGACTGCGAGCCACGGCAACGCTCGTCATCGGACAGGGCAAGAAACAGGACCGCATCCCGATCGAGGGCGTAGACACGACGCGCATTCGCGGTCAGTTGATGCTTTTCACGCCGGCCTATCACACTGACACCGACGCGGCGGCTGGAGGCCTCGAGTGGGTGATCGACCGGCGCAAAGGCCAACCGACAGGACCGCTTCGCGTTGTCAGTGGTCCGCACAACGACGGGCGCACGAAGATCCCGGCAACGGGCTTCGTGCTATCGTTCGGCGGCACCACGCCACCGCCAGGTCTCGCGCGGCTCAAGAAGGGCGCAGTTGCGAGCATTCAGGTTTCGTACGATCCGCTCGAGGGTGAGCCGCAAACGTGGTCTTTCGCGCAAGACATCGTAGGCGGAGCCGGGTTGCTCATCCGCGACGGGCGCGACGTGGAAGACTGGACGGTCGAAGCCTTCAACAAAGGATTTGCCGAGGGCCGGCATCCGAGGACGATGATCGGGACGGCACAGGATGGGACGATCTGGCTCGTCACGGTGGACGGGCGGCAGCCGCAGTTAAGCGTCGGGATGACGCTCCTCGAACTGCGTGCGCTGGCGCACCGCCTGGGCCTTGTGAACGCCCTCAACCTGGATGGTGGCGGCTCGACAACGATGTGGGTTCAGGGACAAGTCGTGAATAATCCATCCGACGCGACAGGCCCCCGAAAGGTGAGCGATGCGCTGCTCGTCCGCAGCGCGTCAACCGTCCAGTGATGTACCGATTCGGCCCGTACACGCTCGATCCCGCGGCCTATCGGCTGCTTCGCGACAGCGAAGTCATTCAGCTTTCGCCGAAAATCATCGACCTGCTGTTGTATCTGGTCGCTCGACAGCCGGCGCTCGTTTCGAAAGAGGATCTCTTCAAAGCGTTGTGGCCCGACGTCGCCGTCACCGACAACGCGCTCACGCAGGCCGTATCCGAGCTGCGTCAAGCGCTCGGGGACGATCCATCGAAGCCTGCCTACATTCAAACGGTCGCCAGAAGAGGCTACAGGTTTATCGCGGCTGTGAGCACGGCCGCGGCGCCCGCCGGTTCCGTTGCTGGATCGGCGGTGTCTGGCGCTGGTGTCGTGTCCGGGCCGGCGGGTACGTTCAGCGAGCACCGCTCGATTGCAGTCATCGACTTCGCAAACGTCAGCAGCGATCGCGAGCTCGGTTGGTTATCGTCGGGCATTGCGGAAACCGTCACCAACGATCTTCGTGCGACCGCACCGCTGCGCGTCGTCGATCGTGTTCGGGTGGTTGAGGCAACCAGGCGTGCTGGAACCGAACTGTCGGCTCTTCGCGCCGAACTGCATCTCGACCTCGCCGTCGTCGGCAGTTTTCAACGTGCCGGCAACCGCCTGCGGATCACCGCGCGTGTTGTCGATGCGGCCAGCGGCGACACGATCGCGGAAGCGAAAGCCGACGGCCCGCTGGAGCAAGTGTTCGAGCTGCAGGATCGGATCGTCGCTCAGTTCTCCGATACCTTACGGATGGGTGGCAGGCAGAGTCGAGCCGCTGGCGATACGAGCTCGCTCGACGCGTACCGCGCGTTCACCGAAGGGCGTGTGAAGCTCGAGTCGCTCGAGGCGTCCCACGTGCCCGCTGCAGTGACGGACTTCGAGCACGCCATAGAGCTCGATCCACGGTATGCGGCCGCACATGTTGGCCTTGCCAACGCACGATTCTGGCAATACGAAATGTCGCGAGCGCGCAATCAGCCGGACTCCGCACTGCTTGCGCGATCCATCGATCATGTCCGCCGCGCGATCGAACTCGACCGGGAATTCGCGGAGGCCTATTCGACGCTTTCATTCCTGTTGATGAGTGCTGGCCGCGCCAGCGAAGCCCTTTCAGCCGCGCGCCGCGGCGTGTCGCTCGAGCCTCGCTACTGGGGCAATCAATTCCGGCTGGCTCACGCCGCGTGGGGCGAGGAGCGCTTGCAGGCGCTCGGCCGGACGATGGATTTGTACCAGGATTTCCCGTTCGTGCATTTCGAGATGGCAATGGTGCACATCGCGCGCGGGCACCTCGATCGCGCCGAGCCCGTTCTGCGCGAAGGCACGATTGTTCAGGACCGGCAGGCCGATCGAAAGCAGCGGTATCCGGCGAAGGGATTACATTGGCTGCTCGGTCTTGTGCGGCTCGCGTCAGGGGACGTCACAGAAGCGCAGGAGGAGTTCGACCGCGAGTTGTCGTCGGGATCCTGGCAGCTCTACGCGCCGGAGTTTGCGATGAACGCGCACGACGGATCTGGTTTTGCGTTCCTGCGTGCCGGCGATCCCGGCCAGGCAGTGGAACGATTCGAGCGCGCTCTGCAGCTCTTTCCAGAGCATGCCCGGTCGCTCGTCGGTCTCGGTGCCGCGCATTCGGCGAACGGCAACACGGACGCCGCGGAGGCAGCGTTCAAGCGCAGTACGGCGGCTGTCGATGGCCTGCGGCGCGGCGGCCGCAACAGCGAGGCAGCCATCGCCGAGGCCATGCATCATGCCGCCCAGGGACGGACCGATGCCGCGCTCCAATCGTTGAACCTGCTGCTCGACCGGCCTGATGTCCCGTTCTCTGGTTGGACAATCCCGATTGAGCCGCTGCTCGAGCCGCTGCGCCGCGACGGGCAGTTCGAGCAAGTACGGATGCGTTTGGCAGATCGGGCGAAGTAGCCACGGAGAGCACGGCCCGCGGCCAGCGGATAGCGACTTATCTCACGCTGTTATAGACCGCCCGCGACATCTTGGCCATCAGCGCACCGCTCTGCTTGCTGTCCTGAATGCCGCGCACGAGGATCACCAGCACGTACGGCCGCTTCGCAAACACGATGCCCGCATCGTGATGAATGCGGGTGATGTTCCCGGTCTTGTGAGCAACTGCAACGTTTTTGGGCAAGCCGGCCGGGATTCCGTCGTTGAACTTCTGGCGCTTCAGAATGTCGACCATCGCGGCGTCAGGTTTACGGCCGACCGCGGTGCCTGAGCCAATCCTCTCGAAGAGCACCATCAACCCGCGCGCGGTGGTCGAGTTGTTCAGTCCTTTGTCGAACGCCTTCTGATCCTCGACACCGCGGAGCACCTGCATTCCTTCGGCGCCAAGCTGCGTTACCGTGTTTCGAATGTTCTCGACGCCGAGCTTTTCGATGAGCAGGTTGGTGGCAAAGTTGCTGCTGACCGTAATCATCGCCTCGCATAATTGCGCGAGCGTGAGCGTGCGGCCGTCGGCGGCGTAAACCGCTTTATCCGAGTCAGCACCAGAGCTGAGCGTGAACAGGCTGTTGTCGACGATGCTGTGGAATTCGTTACGGACGAGAAGAGGATCCTGGAGTGAAAGCTTACCGGCGTCGGCTTGTTTGAACAGCTCGATCATGACGGGCACTTTCATCGTGCTCGCGGCGTGGAAGGCCACGTCCGGCTCGATGAGCAGCTCGGATCGACCGTCGAGGGTCCTGAAGGCGACAGCTATCTCAGCGCCGCTTGCCGCGACGATCGAGCGAAGTTCAACCTCGAGCTTCGCCGTGTGGAGGGCCGCACGGTGTTGGGTTGGCCAGCCGTTTAGAACGATGATTGCAGCAAGGACCACGACGCGCATGTCAGAACCATCTTACACACGTGCTGGTTGACGGGTCAGTCCAATATGCCATCGGGACGACTGTCGGGGACGAAAGTAATCGTGGCCGGCGCGGGCCTGGCGGGGTTGACCGCTGCGCGTGCGCTCGATGCTGATGGTGCGCAGGTGGTAGTGTGCGAGGCGCGCGCTCGAGTGGGCGGACGCGTGCACACCATTCGCGATCGCTTCACGAAGGATCAACATGCCGAGGCAGGCGCCGATCTCATCGAGGAGTCTCAGCAGGAGGTGTTGGACCTCGCGCACGAGTTGCGAGTCCAACCCGAACGCATCCTTCGCCGCGGGTGGGGTTTCTACGGCGTCGACGGTCGCGGCCGGCGCAAGGTCTACGTCGCTCCGTCAACATTCGAGCGAGCGGCCCGTCTGCTGAAGACCGAGATTCGCGACTACCGCCTTGCCGGGGAGCGTTGGGATTCGCCTGTGGGCCGGTTGCTCGCGCGTCGTTCGGTTGCCGAGTGGTTCGCGAAGCTCGAGACGGAGAAAACGCTCGCGTCCGGCCTGCGTGGTCTGCGCGGTTTCTTCCTGGCCGACCCCGAAGATCTTTCGCTGCTGGCGCTGGTCGAGCAATTCGCGTCTGACGGCGCGCCGGGCGATGAAAAGATGTTCCGGCTGCGCGGCGGCACCAGCCGGTTGCCGGAGGCGATGGCCAAAACGCTGAGCGGCCGCGTTCTTCTCAACGCTGTTCTTCGACGCGTGAGTCAAAACGATCAGTCGGTTCGCGTGTCCATCGAAGAGCGTGGCACCAGCCACGAGTTGCGCGGCGATTTCCTCATCATCGCAATGCCGGCGTCGACCGTCCGTGACGTGCACTTCGATCCTGCCCTTCCCGAAGACCAGCATCGCGCGATTGCAAAGCTTCGATATGGTGCCGCGACGCGTCTGCTGCTGCAGTTCGACCGGAGATTTTGGAGACACCGCGGCCGGCCATGGGCGTTCGGCACCGATCTGCCCATTGGCGCCGTGTGGGATGCAAACGAAGAGCAGCGTGGGCCTTCTGGCATTGTCTCGCTGCTGGCCGGTGGCCGTGCGTCCGCGGAGCTGCAGGAAATCCTGGCGTGCGAAGGGGAGCGAGGCGTGTGCGAGCGCCTGGCGTGGCTCGGCCGTCCCACACGGCTGTTAGCGTCGTACTCGGTCGCCTGGGAGTCCGACCCGTGGTCGCGTGGCGGCTATGCCTTCTTCGATCCGCAGTTCGATCCCGCCCTTCGCCAGTGGCTCTCTCGTCCTGCCGGGAGAATTCTATTCGCCGGCGAACACACGAGCGATCGAGAGCAAGGCTATATGAGCGGTGCCATCGAAAGCGGCAAGCGCGCCGCAGTCGAAATCGCCGCACTCAAGTCGCTACTCGACTAACGACTGACTAACGACTACCGACTAACGACTGTCGACTATGGAGTTCACCCCACGTCTCGGGATCCTGGGAGATGAGCGTGGCGAAGTACAGCGACACGTCCTCTGCCGGAAACTTCGTGGAGAGTTCCTGCGCCGCTGCGGCAAGCTTTTCCGGTCCGGGTTTCGCTACCGTCTCGTCGCCAATCAGGCCGTTCTCGTGGGCGATCCCCAAAGCGTCCAGAAACGCGGCCATCATTGGCCGCTGATGTTCGATGTGATAGGCCACCAGGGCGCGAGCCGCGATCGCGTCTGAAATCGTCGGCAAGCTGGCGAGATACTTGATCCGCTTTTCGGCTGGCAGGTTGAGCACGCTCTTCGTCCGGAACTTCATATGCGAGGCGAGGGCAGAGATGGCTTCGACCTGCTGATCAGTTGACTGCTCGTCGTTCCAAAACGGCTCAGCTGCGCGGAGCCGCTGCTCGAGCGACATCCGCTTCCACACGCGCACTGGCCGAAACTCTTCAAAATCCTGTTCCATTCGACGGATTTTAGCAGGACCGCGAGATCAAACGAATGAGCCGTTGAAACCGTCTAAAGCCACGGATCACAATGCCCAGCGGTCAGCGGATTGCGATATGACGACATCTTTCTTCGAGACGTTCTGGCAGGACCTCAAATTTGGCGCGCGCACGCTCCGGCGTAACCCCGGGTTCGCGGCCATTGCCGTCCTGACTCTCGCGTTGGGGATCGGTGCCAACGCGGCCATCTTCAGCGTCGTGAACGCGGTGCTGCTGCGGCCACTGCCGTGGCGCGAGCCGGATCGGGCGGTGATGATCTGGAGCAAGTGGACGGCGTTCGACAAGACCTGGGTTGCGACCGGTGAGGTCGTCGACTATCGCCGCCGAAGCCGCACGCTCCAGGAGGTCGCGACCTGGAGTGATGGCCAGGTGAACCTCACAGGCGACGGCGACCCCGAGCGCCTCTCTGCCGCGAGCGTCAGCGCGAACACGTTCTCGACGCTTGGCGCGGTCCCCATGATTGGGCGCACGTTCACCGCGCAGGAAGATCTTCCTCAGGGTCCACGGTTGGTCGTCCTCAGCTACGGCCTCTGGAACCGCCGCTACTCTCGCGACGCATCGATTGTCGGGCGCTCCGTGCTGATCAACGGCACATCCTACGAGGTCGTTGGCATCATGCCGCCGGGCTTCCTGCTGCCGACCGACTTCAGAAATCCTGAGCCGACGCAGTTGTGGATGCCGCTGCAAATGGATCCGGCGTCAACCGATCACGGGAGTCACGGGCTCTACGCCGCCGGCCGCCTTGCCCCGGGGGCAACGGTTCCGCAGGCCGCCGGCGAGCTGCACGGCATCGCGCGTGCGATGACGAACGAAGGACTCTATCCGGTGCAGATGGAGTTCGACACCGTCGTGCTCTCATTGACTGACGAAGTCGTCGGATCCGTCAGGCTCTCGATCTGGCTGCTGTTCGGCGCTGTTGGATTCTTGCTTCTCATTGCGTGCGCAAACGTGGCCAACCTGCTCCTTGCGCGAGCCGAAGCGCGTCAGCGCGAGATCGCGGTGCGCTCTGCGCTTGGTGCCGGAGGCCTCCGCGTGTTGCGCCAATTGTTGACCGAGAGTTTCGTGCTGGCGAGCGCCAGCGCGGTGGTTGGACTGGCGCTGGCTTATGGCGCCGTGCGACTCGTCGCGTGGTGGAACCCGGCCAGCATTCCGCGCGTCGCCGGCGTGTCGCTCGATTGGCGTGTGCTGCTCTTTACGGGGGTCGTCGCGCTTGTGACGAGCGTGATCTTCAGTCTCGCCCCGGCGTTGCGCGCCATGCGCGTCGATCTGACCGAGTCGCTCAAGGATGGGGGTCAGGGCGCGTCAACCAGCGGCGCACGGCAGCGATTCCGCAACGCGCTCGTCGTCGTCGAAATGGCGTTGGCAGTTGTGCTGCTCGTCGGCGCTGGCCTCATGCTGCGCAGCCTGTGGTCGCTCCAGCGCGTTCCGATTGGTTTCGATCCCTCGAACGTCATGACAATGAGAGTGTCGCTGCCTGCGACGAGTTACGAGAGCCCGGAGCAGGTGGTCGCGTTTTATCAGCGGCTTCTCGAGCGGGTGCGTCAGCTTCCGGGCGTCCGTAGCGCCGGGGCTGCGCGGCTGTTGCCGCTCGGTTCGACGATTGGCGATTGGGGCCTCCGGATCGAAGGCTACACGCCACCGCCAGGAACGGGTGCCAAAGGCGACTGGCAGATCGTCACCGACGGCTATATCGAGTCGATTGGCGAGCGCGTCGTCCGCGGCCGGACCATTCTGCCAAGCGACACGACCGACAGTCAGCCGGTCGCGCTCATCAACGAGGAAATGGCGCGCCGCTACTGGAACGGCCGCGACGCAACCGGCGGACGCATGCGGATCGGAGGCAACAATGGAGACCGGCCCTCGGTCACCGTGGTTGGTATCGTGGCCGACGTCCGCCACAACGGCATCACGGACGTGATCAAAGAGAAGTTCTACATTCCTCACACGCAGTGGCATAAATCCACGGGCAACCCGATTCGCGGCATGTCGCTCGTCGTCAAATCCGCACAGGATCCGCGTAGCCTCGCCGGGCCGATCCGTCAGGAGATCCGCGCCCTTGATTCGACGCTGCCTGTCGCGAACGTGCGCACCATGGACGACGTGGTGGGCGCGACGATGTCGAGCCCGAGGTTTACGGGATTTCTGCTCGTGACGTTTGCCGCGATCGCGTTGGCGCTGTCGGCGATCGGGATCTACGGCGTCCTGTCGTATCTCGTGAGCCGTCGCACGAGGGAGATCGGCATTCGCGTGGCGATTGGTGCCGGGCGCGGCGAGGTGCTGCGCCTCGTGCTCGGCAGCGGCCTGCTGCTTGCGTTGATCGGCGTCGCCGCCGGACTCGTCGTCGCGTTCGTGGTCACACGCTTCATGAGTACGTTGCTCCACGAAGTCAGCCCCGGCGATCCCTTGACGTTCGGGTCTGTCGCCGTTGTTCTCACGCTCGTTGCGATTCTTGCGAGCCTCGTGCCGGCCTGGCGCGCGACGCGCGTCGATCCTGTGGTGGCGCTCAAGGCTGAGTAACAAACCGAAGTGATACGATCGGACGATTGTCCATGTCGTCCGATCGTCGTCTGTTTACCCCGCACTTCTTTGTGATGTGCGGGTTCACCTTCACTGTTTTTCTTTCCGCGTTTCAGCTGCTGCCGACCGCGCCGTTCCACATCCTGGATCTGGGCGGCAGTACGTTCGCGTCGGGATTGTTCCTGGGCTTTCTCACGTACGCATCGGCCTTTTCCGCGCCAGTGACTGGCGCCCTGGCCGATCGCCTCGGCCAGCGGCGCGTCCTCATCATCTCGAGCCTCGCGCTGGCAGTGTTCTCGATTGGCTATGCCGCGATTCCAAGCTACCGCGTCATGCTCGTGCTCGTCATCGTGCACGGGATTTTCTGGTCAGGGTTGCTGTCGGCGTCAGCATCCTACATGACGAACCTGCTCCCCGAGACGCGGCGCGCCGAAGGAATTGGATATTGGGGACTCTCGAGCGTCGCGGCAATGGCGGTCTCGCCGTCTGTCGGGCTCTGGATCTACCGACGCGGCTGGGTCTGGCTCTGCATCGTCGGCGCGATCCTGAACCTGATCATGGCGGTGATCGCGTGGAACCTCCGGCCGGATCGCCCGGCTGACAGGGCTTCGATCGCGAAGCACTCGTGGAAAGGCCTGCTCGAGTGGCGTGTGCTGATCGTGTCCGTCAGCCTGTTCATGTATTCGTTCGGCTATGGCGGCATCACGAGCTTTACCGCGCTTTACGCGGACGCGAACGGCGTCAGGCCGAAGAGCATCTATCTCACTGCCCTGGCGATAGTCATCCTGTTCACGCGACCGGTGGCGGGCCGGCTCGGGGATCGGTGGGGTTACAAGCGCGTCTTCGTCCCGTGCCTGGTGCTGATTTGCATCGGCTTGGCGCTTCTCGCCGTCGGCGGCACGCGGCCTTGGATGATTGCGTCAGCCGCCGTGTTCGGCCTCGGCTTTGGCACGGCCTATCCGGTTTATGTCGGCTACGTGATGCAAGGGGTGGCGGCCGATCGACGAGGCGCCGCATTCGGTGCGATCCTCGCCGCCTTCGACACTGGCATCGGCACGGGCTCTACGCTCATGGGATTGCTGATCCAGCACTTCGGCTTCTCGGCGGCTTTTGGTTTCGCCGCCGCGCTCTCCGCGCTTGCGCTGCCGTACTTCCTGGTTGCTGATAAGTACACTCGAACCTGACGAGGGATTGTCGTTCACGGGTTCCCGGGTTCACTGTTCCCGGGTTCACGGTTCCCGGGTTCACGGTTCTTTGGTTCTTGGTTTGGTTCTCGGTTCCTTGGTTCTGGTTTCTTGGAGTCTCTGGGTTTGGGGCCGTCGCCTTGGACGGATTCCAAGTACTGAATCAACTTCGTTGTTCCAGCGAGCGCTCGTTTCTGGAGCACCAACAGTCTTTGGGTGTCCTCGTCTGTAAAGTATTTCCGAGTCTGGCCGTCGAGGAGGTGACAACGGACTTCCTCCAGCGAACCTCTCGCAATTCGTAGAAAGCTGGCGAATGAGCGGGGACGGAATCGGCCGAAACCCTCGGCGATGTTGCGCGGCGCCGAACTGGCCGAGTCGCGAATCTGATTCCGAAACGCGAAATCTTTTGCCACAGGGCCCGCGTCGGTCAGCCTGTTGATTTCATCCCGCAGTTCGACTGACAGCTGCCAGATATCAAGATCTTCAAAACGCTTGACTCCACGCATACCATGCGGACAGCACGTTTCGTTCCGCTCAGAAAGACGCCTGTTTGCGCCGAATCTCGAATGTCGGGTTGGAGAAACTGCACGCGCCACGGTGGGAACGGCGCGCAGTTTCCGAACTCAAGAAGAACCCGCGAACCAAGAACCAAGAACCAAGCGAACCAAGGGAACCAAGAGAACCAAGAACCCGGGAACCTTGAACCCGGGAACCCGTGAACGGCAAGGATCGCTAGAATCCTACCCGCGTGCCCAACTCGATCTTCCTGGCCGGTCCAGCGGACGTCGGTTCACCGAAGAACGGCGACGTCATCACGCCGCTGTAGCCCATGAAGTTCGTGTGATTCAGCAGATTGGTGGCGGCGACGTACAGCTCCACCCGCCAGCGCTTGTCTTCGGCACCGCCTGAGAATCCGCCCACCGGTGTCTCGACTGCACCGCCGCGAATCATGATCAGCTGTCCGCCAGGCCCTTCAGCGCCGGCGCGATTGCCGAAGCCGAAGGCGTAACTGAGGCGCGCGCCGAGATCCCATCGGTACGCCGCACGTGCGCTGTTGCGGCCGATACCAGACGGGCGATCGTTGCTGACGGTATCGCCGTTGTCGTCCATGCCGGTGGTGATGGTGTACGGCGGCGCGGAGCTGGCGTTGAAGCTGCTGGCAAGCTTGAACCCCGCCCACAGATTCATGTTGAAGATGCCCGACAGACGATGACGGACATCTATCGCAGAGGGTCCCCATTCGGCAGCCGGATCGAAGTTGTTGGCCGGCAGGCTGAACGCACCGTCCGTGTCGTTGAACAGCCGGCCGAACGAGTAGTTCATGAAGAGAAACGTCCGGTGCCACGGCAGGTTGAGGTTGAAACCGGTGTTGATCATGTGTCCCGAGGACCGTCCCGTGGACTCGATTTGCGTGATGTTGCCGGCTTCAGGATTCGGCCGCGTGCCATCTTCGAACGGTGCGTTGACGTTGCGGCCTCTGAAGAGGTTTCTGCCGCGGCCGAAGCTGTAGCCGACGTTGAGGCGGCCGAAGCGGCCGACCATGCGTTCCATGCCGACGTTCGTTCGCAGAATCGTCGGCAGACGCAGGTCTTCGGACTGAACGTATCTGCTCGAAGGGAGAACGATCGCGTCGCCACCGGCGTACGGATCCGGGAAGCCGGGGTTCTGGACGACGAGATCGACTTGGTGCGTGCCATCTACGCGAAGTGTCTGCTCGTAGGTTTGCGCGTCGTACCAGTCGTAGAAGATCCCGACGCCACCACGGAACGTCGTCTTACCGGACTTCCATGGCGACCACGTCGCACCGGCACGCGGTGCAAAGTTCAAGTAGTCGTCGGTGTGCGTCTGGATTTCGTGTCTGAGGCCGAGGCTGACGGAAAGACTTCGTGCCATGCGGATGTCGTCCTGCACGTACCAGCCCAACTGTGCGTGTCCGTACTGCACCAGCGGATCACCAGTGCGTTGGGTGAACGTCGTAGGCCGGCCGGCCTCATACGCCTCGAGGCTCGCGAACGTAAACGTGCCTCCCATATTCCTCACATCGTCGCTGCGGTAGCGCCCGGCTTCCAGCAGCACGCCGGCGCGTGCCGAGTGGCGACCGGCGGCATAATCGAAGTCCGTCGCGAACTCGAAATCGGTGCCACGGCGTCCGCCGCCAACCTGGGCGCCGCCGGAGCTGAACGAGTCGAGCACGATGAGTGCGAAGGTGTCGGTGAACGCGTCGGAAGCGCTCGTCTGATGTCTGGCCTGGAAGCGTGTTTCGTTGTAGAAGTTCTGCCCCACCGGCCCAGAGAGCGACAAGCGGAAGACGTCCTCGGTCATATCGCGCGAGTAGGCCCGGCCTGGAAGGTCGAAGTCGCCGACGCCGAGGTTCTCACTTCTGGTGCCCGAACGCTGATAGCTCGCGCGAAGAGCACGAGACTTGTCGATAGAGTGATCGAGTCGTGCCGAGAAGTTCGCGCGATCGGCAGGCCGGCGAACGCTCCCTGAAATGTTCCGCTCCGGTGTGACCGCGTTCACGGTCTTGGAATCGTACGCGTTGACACCGTTGGTGGTGAAGGAGAAGCCGGTGCGATCTTTGATGAGGCTTCCGTTCACCGTAATCGTTCCGTTGTGCTGTTGCTCGGCAGCCTCGCGCGGCGCAAAAGCGTTGCGGGCGTTGAGCGCTTCGTCTCGAAACGTGAAGTCCACCGAACCGCGCAGCGGCCCGCCGCCTGGCCTCGTATGAATGTCGACGAACACCATGCCGCCGCCATGGTTCTCCGCGGCAAACAGGTCACGCCGGAACCGAATCGATTGAATCTGCGACTTCGGCGGCAGCTTGCCGCCGCGGAATCCGTCGACGCGAATCGTGGCGCCGGGGCCAGCCATCTCCTTCAGCGCTTCCTCCATCTCGTCGGGATCGTCCGGCAGCGCCTCGATCTGCGCCCGCGTGAGCAAATTCCCAAACGCATTTCCGCGCGGGTCGAGTGCGCGCTCGCGTGGATCCTGGCCGACGACGACGTCCTCGGCGACTTTGGCGAGGTTCAACTTCATCTCGCGCCGCCCGTTGCTTCCGGCCCGCAGCCGCACATCGTCGATCTGCTTCGGCTCGAATCCAGGAAATCCAGCACTCGCGGAGTACCGTCCGGGTGGAAGCGCCGTGAAGATTGCTTCACCCTGCTGGTTGGTAACGGCCTCGATAGCGCCTCCCGACGGTTCCACCGGCAAAAGTCGCACGGTCGCGTTCACGATGACTGCACCCGTCGGATCGAGAACGACGATACGCAGTGCGGCGTCGCGTGGCGGCTGCGGTGCGGCTGTTGCCGCGGACGCCATGGCAATCACGGTGAGCGCCAGCAGAAGATTCCGCACTAGCTGCCTACCTTGAATCTGTCGGCCTTGAACGTCGGATTGACTTTGTAGCTGGTGACCTCCCATTCCTCGGTCGTTTTGCCGCCTGTTCCGCGGGCGATCTTGTGAGGGAGCGAAACGCCGTCCACGGTGCGGTAGTCGGAGAAGAACACCCGATACTCGACCATCTTTGGCGGGGTCGCCTCGGCCTCGGCGCGCTGCTTCTCAATCTCCGCACGCTGCTCAGGCGTCAGCTCGACACGCGTGCCCGCGCCGCCAGCTGCTGGACGCGGTCCACCTTCCGACGTCATGGTGCGCGTGATCATCCTTGCCTCGGGTTCGACAAACGACAGCATGAGCGGCAGGTGCGTGTCGACATCGACAAACATCCGCAGCTTGAAGTCCTCCGGGCCGGTGACATCGACAATGTGCGCTTTGCCGTCTGGAGATTCGGCCTGGCCGCCGTACGCGTAGCTGACCGGAAAGCCTGGCTGCGTTCCGCCGACGAGCCCGAGCATCAGCCGCGCGAGGTCTGTGTTGCTGCGCTTGAGCGCGTTCTTGGCACGCGCAGGATCGGCGGCGGGAGGATCGGCTTGCACGCGCATTCCTGGGCTGTTGGGAACGAGCTCGAGAAATGGCCGGCCGGCCTCGAACCCTTCGGTGCGCGTCATTGCGAATCCGGAGCTGCCGATATCAGAACGCAGGTACTTGTCGGGAAACGCGACGTCAATCTCGATCTTCCCCGTGGCTTGCGCCGAACCGTGTTGAGGCGCCGGTCCACCCGGCCCGGTCATCATGATGAACGTGCCAGCGCCGCCACCCGGTCCGAGAGGGCCTGCGCTCATCTCCCGCCGATAGTCCGCGCGTAGCGACAGACTCTTGACGCCCGACAGTTTCTGCTCGCCGCCAAGCGCCTTGCGCACGTCCGTCATGACCGCCGCAGCCTTTGCATCAGCCTGCGCCCGCGCGTGCGTGCAGACTGCACCGTACGCCGCGACCAGCGCCGCGAGAGCCGCCGTGTTTCCCCAGCCATTCATCCGCATTGGTTGTCCCTCCGCAATTCCTGTTGTCTCTGACGAGGCATGATGCGGCTTCGGTCGCGGCGGTTGGTTAAGCGGAGGCTAAGAGTTTGTTAAGGACGTAAAACTCGATGATTCCGGCCTCGAGAGAGGACAGGTGCCCGCATGTGTGGTGCTAGACTCGCTCATATGTGGAGGCGCTTCCGCCCACCGCTATTCGTCGTCGTCCTTGCAATGTTCGTGTTGATCGCGGTGCTGGCGTGGCTGCAGTACCGCTGGCTCGGACAGATCAGCGACGCCGAGCGCGATCGACTGCGCGCGGGCTTGACGACGGCCGCGTCGGAGTTCGCGACTGACTTCGATCGAGAACTGGCGCGAGCGTTCCTGACGTTTCAGTTGGACGGGCCCGACGCCGTGACGAGCACGGAGGGCATTGAGGTTCGTTTTGGCGCGCGCTACGACCGCTGGCAGGCGACGTCGCGCTATCCACGCCTCCTCAAGGACTTCTACGTCGTGTCGCAGACGCCCGACAACGAGATGAAGCCGCGACGATTCGATCCGGTCGGGAGGCAGCTTGTCGCCGCGGAATGGCCGCCGGCCATGGCTTCGTGGCGCGAGCGGCTGACCGCCGAGAGTGTCGAAGAGAACAAGCGTGGCTCGACGTTTTTCATCCGTCGATTGCCAGCGGCGATCTGGGAGAGCGTGCCGGCGATCGTCGTTCCGGCACCGATGGTCTTCACGACGCAGCCGGAGCCGCGCATCGACATCGCTTCACAAATCTCGTACGCCGTGGTGACGATCGATCTCGATTACGTGACGCGCGACCTGTTGCCGTCGCTCACGCAACGGCACTTCAATCAGGGCGAGGCTGGCCCACGGTATCAAGTGGCGATCGTCCGGCGCGAAGACCCGGGCACCGTCGTGTTTCGATCCGATCCGTCGTACACGCCATTACCCGATGCCAACGCTGACGCGACGGCTGATTTGTTTCAGGTACGGCTGCAGGATTTCACCACGCTGGCGGGTGAAGTCCGACGGTTGACCGCATTTGCGCCGGCCAGGTCGAACCAGCCAGCAGCGACGCCGCATTCGCCGAGGATCACCGTCACGGACTCGCGGCCGATGTCGTTGGTGATTCAGTCTGGTCCTGGCGACGGAGGCCCGCAAGGATCTCTCGTAGATCCCGCCAATCCGAGTCGAACGCTCAAGAGCACGATCACCGCGACAACGAGGGTTGCGACACACACCGCCCCGTCACATTGGAAGCTTGTCGTCACGCATCCAGCTGGCTCGCTCGAGGCGGCCGTCGGCTCGCAGCGGCGGCGTAACCTCGCGGTGAGCTCGGGCGTTCTCGGTTTGCTCGGCGTGAGCATGGGCCTGCTCGTGATGTCGACACGACGCGCTCAGCGGCTGGCCAGGCAACAGATGGAATTCGTGGCAACGGTGTCGCACGAGCTCCGCACGCCGTTGGCCGTCATTCGATCCGCGGCTGAGAACCTGGCCGACGGCGTGGTGGACGATGAGCAGAAGATTCGCCGCTATGGCGAGCTGATGCGCACCGAGGGCCGCAGGCTCACCGAGATGGTCGAACAGATTCTCGAGTTCGCAGGCATCCAGTCGGGTCAGCGCGGGTTCGCGCTTCGGCCGGTCCCGGTCGGTCCGCTGGTGCGCGACATCGTGGCGTCGTCCTCCGCGCTGATCGCAAGCGCGGGTGTGGAGATAGAGCTCGATCTACCCGATCAACTGCCGCCAGTGCTGGGCGATGAACCGGCGCTTCGTCGCGTGTTCCAGAATCTCCTCGACAACGCCGTGAAATACGGCGCAGCCGGCGGGTGGGTGCGCGTGAGTGCCCGGCAATCGGGATCGGATGTTCTCGTGACGGTGGCCGACCGCGGCATCGGTATCGATCCTGCCGAACAGACGCGCATCTTCGATCCCTTCTACCGGGCGCGCGATGTGGTGGCGGCGCAAATGCAGGGTGCGGGGCTGGGCCTCAGCCTCGTCCAGCGCATTGTGTCGGCTCATCATGGCCGAGTGACGGTCAAGAGCACCCCAAGGAACGGCAGCGAGTTCACCGTGCAGCTGCCGATTGCTGTCGATGCCCCATTGACGAACGATCTGACATCGGAATCGGCCGGACAGCGCGACCTGTCATCGCCGCCAACTCCACAACATTCGTGAAACGACTCCTCCTGGTCGAGGACGAGCCGGGCCTCGTCATGACCCTCACCGATCGTCTCGCGCGCGAAGGCTACGCGGTCGACTCCAGTACGGACGGCGAGAGTGGGCTCGAGCGAGCGTCGAAGGAGCCGTTCGATCTGGTGCTGCTCGACGTCATGCTCCCACGGCTCGGCGGCTTCGACGTGATGCGCGAGTTGCGCCGCCGCGGAATCGATACGCCCGTCATCATGCTGACCGCGCGCGGTCAGGTCGTAGACCGCGTGGTTGGACTGAAGCTCGGTGCCGACGACTACGTCACGAAGCCGTTCGAGATGGTCGAGCTACTGGCGCGGATCGAGGCAAAGCTCCGCCGCGCGCCAACGACCCTGCATCCGGCCGAAGGACACCAGTTCGGCGAGATCCGCATGGACTTCCGCAAGGCCGAAATCACGAAAGGCGGCGAGCCCCTCGAGCTCTCCGCGCGCGAGTTTCAGCTCCTGCGCTACTTTATCGAGCACCGCGGCGCCACCCTGTCGCGCGAGGAGCTGCTCAACGAGGTGTGGGGCTACAACTCGATGCCCTCGACCCGAACGGTCGACGTCCACGTTGCCTGGCTGCGGCAAAAGATCGAGCCTAACCCGCGGCATCCGCAATACATCCTCACAGTACACGGGTTGGGCTATAAGTTTGCTGGCTAACGAAGAGGACTCTTGGCTGATTGCAGATTGCAGATTGCAGATTGTGGGTTGTAGATTGTGGATTGTGGATTGAAGATTCCCCAGTCGGTCTACAATCGTCAATCCTCAATCGTTAATGGACAACCCGCACTCTGCAATCAACAATCTGCGATCTGAAATGGTTTGTGACACTCACTGCCACTTCTTCTCCTCCCGTTTTCTCGAAATCCTGACCAAAGACAAAGGCGACCTGCCCGCGGCAAACCGAGCGGACGCGGTGGCGCAGGTGCTCGGCTGGGATCCGCCGGGATCCGCGGACGCGTTGGCGGATCGATGGAAGGCGGAACTCCAGAAACATGGCATAGCGCGCTGTGCGCTCATCGCCAGCATTCCTGGGGACGAGGACTCCGTTGCCGCGGCGGTTGCGAAGCATCCGACGGCGTTCGTCGGCTTCTTCATGTTCAATCCGGCCGCGCCCGATGCGGCTGAACGGCTTCGGCTCGCGCTTGGTGAACAGAACTTCAAAGCCGTGGCGTTGTTTCCCGCCATGCATCGCTATCGGCTCGACGATGAGAGCGTGGGGAAAGTGTTTGAGGCGGCGGCCGAGAAGGGCGCGGCGGTGTTCGTGCACTGTGGTGTGCTTTCAGTCGGCGTGCGGAAAAAGCTTGGATTGCCGTCGCCATTCGATCTGCGGCTCGGCGATCCGCTGGCGG